>ERZ772779.268-NODE-268-length-25944-cov-11.323960_pt1 | contig 25944 bp, 20 predicted proteins | sample MGYA00511360_ERZ772779 | MGnify/ENA primary metagenome ERZ772779 (study PRJEB29015, sample SAMEA2738112) | human oral metagenome | biome: human oral; feature: human-associated habitat; material: saliva | place: China | collected 2231 ...
AGCTGGGAGAGCATCTGCCTTACAAGCAGAGGGTCAGCGGTTCGATCCCGTTAACCTCCATTGATGAGTGATTAGCTCAGTTGGTAGAGCATCTGACTTTTAATCAGAGGGTCACAGGTTCGAGCCCTGTATCACTCATAGCCGGCTTAGCTCAGTTGGTAGAGCATCTGATTTGTAATCAGAGGGTCGAGGGTTCAAGTCCTTTAGCCGGCATTAAAACCAAATTTGCGGAAGTAGTTCAGTGGTAGAACACCACCTTGCCAAGGTGGGGGTCGCGGGTTCGAACCCCGTCTTCCGCTTAGCCAATGTTAAACCATGGCCCATGCCGGGGTGGCGGAATTGGCAGACGCACAGGACTTAAAATCCTGCGGTCAGTGATGACCGTGCCGGTTCGACCCCGGCCCTCGGCATTTAACTTAATATAAATTGCACCCATAGCTCAATTGGATAGAGTACTTGACTACGAATCAAGCGGTTACAGGTTCGACTCCTGTTGGGTGCATATTCGGGAATTAGCTCAGCTTGGTAGAGCACTTGGTTTGGGACCAAGGGGTCGTAGGTTCGAATCCTGTATTCCCGATACGTAAACAAATGAGGAAGCTAGACATTGTGTCTAGCTTCTTTTTTTACCAAAAAATGCAAGATGATTGGCAAAAGGAAGTTTCTTTTGTATAATTAAAGTCAAATATAGTCAAGGTAAAAGGAGGAAGATGGATGCAAAATCAAAATCAAAATATGTCGGATTTGATCGAAAGTTACTTGAAAAATGTACTGCATAAGAATGAAACAGTTGAAATCAGACGCAGTGAGATTGCAGACCAATTCAATTGTGTTCCTTCCCAAATTAATTACGTGATTAATACCCGCTTTACCATTCAACAAGGTTATGTCGTTGAAAGTAAACGCGGTGGCGGTGGTTATATCCGCATTATGAAAGTAAATCTAGTGGACGAGATGGATGTCTTAAATGCTTTAGGAGATCTTGTTCCAGAAGAACTTTCAGAGCGCGAAGGCAATCATTTATTACAAAACTTATATGAAAATAAGCTGATCACGAAACGTGAGGCACAAATGATGTCACTCATGATGGAGAAGGATACATTCCCTTCAAACGTGAAGAATGCTGCGGAAGTGCGCAGTAATATGATGAAGAAACTGATTGATAATCTGAAATACCGTTAAACAGAAAGGAATAAACGCATGAGTGAAATTTTTACACCGAAAGCAAAGAGTGCAATGGTCTTAGCCGCAAGAGAAGCCATACTGTTCAAACACCAAGCCGTGGGAACAGAGCACTTATTATTAGGATTAATCCTTGAACAAGAAGGCATCGCGGGAAATGTGCTTCGTGCTGCAGGGTTGACTGCGGAAATCGTTCGTTCTGAAATCGAGTCACTCACAGGATACGGCTCAAACCGTAAGCAAATGGATCCGTACTTAATGCCTTATTCACCAAGAGCGAAGAAAGTGATTCTATCGGCAACTGATGAAGCCAAACGCCTCGAAGTTCCACAAGTCGGAACAGAGCACTTATTATTAGCCTTATTACGTGAAGAAGTATTAGCAACGAAGATTCTTCGTGATAACCAAATCGATCCTCAAGAGTTGATGAAAGAAATCTACGGTAAAATCGGAATTCAACCTTCGAATGCCGCGGCTTCTAAGAGAAAAGCACGCCAAGAGTCTTCACAAGAAGGGACGCCTACATTAGACAGCTTAGCGCGTGACTTAACCGAATTAGCTCGTGAAGGCAAAATCGACCCAGTTGTTGGTCGTGAAGATGAAGTACGCCGCATTATCCAAATCATTAGCCGTCGTACGAAAAATAACCCTGTCCTCGTTGGGGAACCAGGTGTTGGGAAGACAGCCATCGTTGAAGGCTTAGCACAACGCATGGTGAGCGGAGAAGTTCCAGAAGAAATCGCCGAAAAACGTCTGATGATGTTAGACATGGGTGCGGTTGTTGCGGGAACAAAATACCGCGGTGAGTTCGAAGAACGCATGAAGAAAATCTTGGACGAAGTATACCGTGAACAAGATGTCATTCTCTTTATCGATGAGTTGCATACTCTTATTGGTGCAGGTGGGGCTGAAGGTTCTATCGACGCTTCAAACATCTTAAAACCGGCGCTTGCTCGTGGTGAAATCCAAGTTATCGGTGCGACTACGCTTGATGAATATCAAAAATATATCGAAAAAGACGCAGCCCTAGAACGTCGTTTTGCCTCTGTTCATGTTAACGAACCTAGCGCAGACGATACGGTTGAAATCTTAAAAGGCCTTCGCAAACGTTATGAGGACCATCACCGTGTGGAAATCACAGACGCAGCGATTGAAGCGGCCGTTCAATTATCGGTTCGTTATATTACGTCTCGTAAATTACCAGATAAAGCCATCGATTTGATGGACGAAACAGCAGCAAAAGCTCGTCTAGACCGCAGTGGTAAACACTCACCACTTCAAAAACTCGAAGTAGAAGTGGCAGAACTTGCTGTGAAGAAAGACGACGCGATTCGTGAGCAAAAATTCGAAGAAGCAGCTCGTTTACGCAAAAAAGAACAAGCCAAACGCGACAAGCTTGAAAAACTACGCCAAAAAGTAGAAGTCGAAGCCAAACGAGAATTTGTTGCGGCGATTACGGATGAAGATATCGCAGAAGTGGTATCGCAATGGACTGGAATTCCATTAAAACAAATGGAGAAAAAAGAAAGTGAACGTCTCGTTCATCTTGAAAAAGAATTGCACCAACGCGTCATTGGACAAGAAGAAGCTGTCTCAGCGGTAGCTCGTTCGATTCGCCGTGCACGTAGCGGATTGAAAGATCCAAAACGTCCAATCGGTTCCTTCTTATTCCTTGGACCTACTGGGGTTGGTAAGACAGAGTTAGCGAAAACATTAGCGGAAGCGATGTTTGGCGACCAAGATGCACTCGTTCGTATCGATATGTCTGAGTATATGGAGAAACACGCGGTTAGCCGTCTAGTGGGTTCACCTCCAGGATACGTTGGATTCGATGAAGGCGGACAATTAACAGAGAAGATTCGTAACAAACCTTACTCTGTGATTCTGTTAGATGAAATCGAAAAAGCCCATCCAGATGTATTTAACATTCTGTTGCAAGTCTTAGACGATGGCCATCTGACGGATTCGAAAGGACGTAAAGTTGACTTCAGAAATACGATTCTGATCATGACATCAAACCTTGGGGCAACGGCTCTTCGAGATGAAAAAGCAGTTGGGTTCGGTGCGAAAACGGTCCAACACGACCATACGGCAATGGAAAAACGCATCCGCGAAGAGTTGAAGAATGCGTTCCGTCCAGAGCTATTGAACCGTATCGATGAAATTATCGTCTTCCATAAATTGACGAAACCTGAATTACGTCAAATTGTTCAATTGATGACAAAAGACATTAAGACTCGTCTTGCGGAGTTGAATATCGAATTGAAATTCACTTCAGGGGTTATCGACCTGATCGCAGAAGAAGGATTCGACCCAGAATACGGGGCACGTCCAATTCGTCGCGCGATTCAAAAGAAAATCGAAGACCCACTTAGTGAAGCGCTCCTCAGCGGAGAAATTCGCTTCGGTCAAAAAGTGACAATCGGTTCTCAAAAAGGTAAAGTGACGATTAAAGAAACAAAAGTCGTTCCTAAAAAAGAAGCCGTTAAAGCATAAAATTAATAAGAACAGCCACTTCTATGTTGAATAGAAGTGGCTGTTTTTTTAGTAACTTTGTTTTTGTAAGAGTAGATGGCAGAGCGTCAGGTCGTTCATGTCTTTGACGTTTAGCCCTGTTTGTTCTGCGAAACGGTCAATTCGATACTGTAAGGTATTGCGGTGTAAGAAGAGTTTTTGGCTGGCCTTTGAGACATTTCCATGAGCGTCCCAGAGCGCTTCAATCAGTTCTTTTACGTCGTCTTCGCTTAATAAAAGAATCAACTCGTCGGCAATCGGTGCGATGTCGACTAAAGCGTTGGCAATCGCCCATAACATCACTGGTGCAAATTCCAAACTCGAGCGCTTGTGTGAATGCATTAAGTATTCCACGAAGAGCGCTTTTTCTGCTTGATAGAGAAGCGGCACAGGGCTTGATGTTGCCCAGCGGTTTCCAATAAAGAGTTGTAATTCCACGGCGAAGTCATCTTCAATCGCGGATTGCACTTCAAAGAGCGTGCTTGCAAGCGAAGGAGCGACTTCCGGGTTCACGACCAGCGTGTAGTGATGGCGGAAGTTTTTGAAGACGGCAAGGGTCCCAACCGTTAAGTTCTCGACAAACTCCAACCAGTCTTTTTCTTGAAAGACGCCTTCTTGCTTTGGAAATACCGCCAAGTGTACGCATTGGATATACGCTGTTGGAGTAGGCAGTGCGCCTTTTCCTTCCAAGTAAGCAAGCCATGGATGCGTTGGGATTGAAGATTTTGTCGGTTGTGTATTTAAGGTTTCGATGAGGAATCGTTCGCGCTCAGTTAAGCTGGATTCTAAGAGATAAATCACTTCACCGTTCAGCGTTACAGAAACAGTGTCTTGACCGTTTTCTCCAAGAAGAGCATCCGGGAACAATTCTTTCCAAGTCTTTTTCATAAGAACTCCTTTTTTGAAAAGTGTTTGCCTCTTAAGTATACACGTTGTTGCCTAGAGAATAAAGGTTCTTATACTATGATTTTATAAAGAAATTCGGTAGAATAGGACATATAGTCAATATAAGGGGGATACGAAATGTCAACAGAATGGTCATTAAAAGAAATTTACCCTTCATTTGAAAGTGAAGAGTTTCAACGTGACTTTGAACGTTTTTCAAACTTTAGAGAGGTATTCAACGGCTTAACGCTGGAAGATAACTTAGAGTCTATCAAAGCGGCAATTGCAGCGCTAGAAGAGTTCAGCGTCTTAAGCAGCCGTCTTGGAAACTACATTAATTTAACATTAACTGCTAACACAACAGACGAAACAGCGAATAAATACCGTACTTTATTCGGTAATGCGTATGCTGCGTTAAACAGTGCGTATACAAAAGTCTACAAATTTATCGGAAGCGTGGAAACAGATATCACAGCCGACGAAAATCTAAAAGACTACGAATTCTACTTTGCAGAAGCAAAACAACAATACAAACATCTATTATCAGATGAATTAGAAGATGTGATTGCGAAATTCTCTATCAGCGGTGGAGACGGTTGGGAACAACTTTTCGAAGCGATGACTTCCGGCGTTGAAGGCGAATTTAAAGGCGAAAAAGTAACGCTTAGCGAAATTCGTAATATGGCGTATGATGCGGATGCAGCGGTTCGTAAAGAAGCGTACGAAACAGAATTGAAGATGTACGATACGATTAAAGAACCAATCGCATTTGCCTTAAACAATATTAAACAACAAGTATTAACAGAAACAAGCTTACGTGGGTTCGAATCACCACTTGCGCAAACATTAGAAGCATCTCGTATGTCTCGTAAAACATTGGATGCACTTCTTGAAGCAATTCGCGAATATTTACCACAATTCCGCGCTTACTTAAAACATAAAGCAGCACTCTTAGGTCATGAAAATGGATTACCATTCTACGACTTATTTGCACCAATCGGAGAAAGCTCACGTCGTTTCACAATCGAAGAGTCGAAAGAATTCTTATTAGAAAACTTCAAAGGCTTCTCAGAAGATTTAGCCGAGATGACAAAAGAAGCTTACGAAAACAACTACATCGACTTCTTACCACGTAAAGGAAAAGTAGGGGGCGCGTTCTGTAGCAACCTACCATTCATCAAACAATCACGTATCTTAACAAACTTCTCTGGTTCATTAAGCGACGTTGTAACGATTGCGCATGAATTAGGACATGCATACCACGGTTTACACATCGAAAACCACCGTGTATTAAACCAAGAGTACTCAATGCCTGTTGCGGAAACTGCGTCAACATTCAACGAAAATATCGTGATGAATACAGTGATTAGCGAAGCAAGCGATGCTGAAAAAGTAGCCTTACTCGAATCACAATTACAAGATACAACACAAATCATCGTGGACATCTACTCACGTTACTTATTCGAATCAGCAGTATTTGAAAACCGTGAAAAGAGCTTCATGTTCTCGAAAGATTTAGAACAATTAATGTTGGATGCGCAAAAAGAAGCATACGGCGACGGATTAGATCCAGACGCAATGCATCCATATATGTGGGCTTGCAAACCGCACTATTACAGCAGCGGCTTAAGCTTCTACAACTTCCCATACGCATTCGGAGGTTTGTTCTCTAAAGGGTTATATGCAATCTATCAAGAGCAACCTGAAGGATTCGTTGAGAAATATCAAGAGTTATTGCGTGCAACAACAGTGACTTCTGCGGAAGATACTGCAAAGGTGTTGGGCGTGGATGTTGAGGATAGCGCATTTTGGAAGAAAGCATTGGCGCAAGTTGCCGATAACATCGAGCAGTTCATTGCTTTAACTCCGGTAAAAGCATAAAAACATCTTGCGATGTTTAGTCCAATCCGTTGGAATAAAACAAAATCATTAATAGTGCTATAAAGTACTTCGAGCCCTTTCGGATATCTTCATAGCAATCATTATAGCTGTACCGGGCTGAGCCTTACGTCTCAGCTCCTATCGAGCCTCAAAGTGACTCTAGGAAATAAATTTCCAGAGTCACTAATTCGCATCGATTACACTCGCTATGATGATTGCTATAGAATCCGAAGGGCTCTTTCGTACTTTTATGGAGTTTAATTTTTGTTTTATTCCTGCGAGTTTGTAGTGATTCGCAAGATGTTTTTATGCTTTCTTTTTTTGATAAACTGCTGCGATGTTATCGACAATGCTTAGGAAGGGACCGCACTGGCGCGGGTGCTTTTTGAAGGGAGGGAACGGCAGGGGTGTGGTGCTTCTGGAGGGAGCGGGGTTCAAAAAGGCTCTTTTTATTGGATTTAACCGATTTTTTATATTGCATCTAGGGGTAAAGAGGAGTACCATTAGAGTATCAACCTTAAAGGAGATGAAGTGATGTTTACGTTAACAAAGGAATTGACGAAACAATATAAAGAAAATTTTCAAAGTAAGCCAGAGCGTATCGTGGCGCAAAATGCTGCGGTGAAGAATGGCTTGAAAGGATCTAGTGAGACGGTCGCTTCTGTTGTGGAAAATCAGCCGGTGTATTCGATTGATTTGGAACACGGGAAAGTAGCCAACCAAAAGGCTTCTGGTCGTTGCTGGATGTTTGCGGCGCTTAATACATTCCGCCACAGACTCTTTAATAACTTCAAGCTCGAAGAATTTGAACTTTCTCAAAGTTATACATTTTTCTGGGATAAATACGAAAAGGCTAATTATTTCCATGAAAATATTTTAAAAACAGCGGGCGAACCTGTGACAAGCCGCAATGTAGCCTTCCTTTTACAAACGCCTCAACAAGACGGTGGACAATGGGATATGATCGTGTCTATCTTCAAGAAATATGGGGTTGTGCCAAAGAGTGTGATGCCGGAAAGTTTTTCAAGCTCGGCTTCAAGCGATTTGAACAAATACTTAAATAAAAAGCTTCGCCAAGACGCAAAAGTGCTTCGCGACCTAGTGGCACGTGGCGCTAGCGAAGAGGAAATCAACGAAACGCGTAAACAATTAATGCAAGAAGTGTACGACTTGCTTAGCGTGACTCTTGGAACTCCGCCAGAAACATTCGACTTCGAATATCGCGATAAAGACAAGGAATTCCACCGTTACTTGAATTTGACACCACAAAGCTTCTTCGAACAATTCGTGGGCTTAGATTTGGACGAGTATGTGTCTATCATCAACTCACCAACAGCGGACAAACCATTCAACCGTTCATACACTGTTGACATGCTTGGAAATGTCGTTGGCAACCAAGTGCGCTACTTGAACCTTGATATGGCAACGTTCAAAGAATTAGCGATTCGCCAATTAGAACAAGGTGAGTCAGTTTGGTTCGGTTGCGATGTCGGTCAATCTTCAAACCGCGGTAACGGCCGTCTTGCGTTGAATAACTTTGACCTTGAAGGCTTAACTGGTATCGACTATTCACTAACGAAGGGTGAACGTCTTGAATACGGCGATAGCTTAATGACACACGCGATGGTATTAACAGGGGTGAACCTTGTGGATGGTAAACCAAATCGCTGGAAAGTGGAAAACAGTTGGGGTGAAGAATCTGGGGTTGAAGGGTTCTGGATGATGAGCGATGCGTGGATGGATGAGTTTACGTACCAGATTGTTGTCAGAAAAGAGTTTCTTACAAAAGAGCAACTCGACGCTTTCAACAGCGAACCAATTGTGTTAGCACCATGGGATCCAATGGGTTCTCTTGCGTAAGGACAGAATTAATATAAAATAAACTAAAACAGTGTCACTTTAAACATCTTAAGATGTTTTAATAGTGGTAAATGTAAGGATACCACCTGGAGCCTGTAGTCTCCAGGTTCCCAAGCTTCAAACAGCCGCTAGGAAATAAATTTCTTAGCGGCTGTAATTCACATTGGGTATTTGTCCTTACAAATACCACTATATCATCTGAAGATGTTTTTTCGTTCCACTGAACAAGTTTGGCATTAAATTCTGTCCTTACGCAGAGATTGGTGCTAATACAATTGATTGTGAAAAGTCGAGTTGTCTTTTGCCTTTTAGGGCTAGGGGTGCGGAATACGGCTTTCTGAAATTAACATATTTGTTAATTAACAAATATGTTAATTATAGAAATGCAGGCAATGAAAAAGGTGGGTAAAGGCTGAGCCTTTATCCACCTTTTCAACTGTTAAGGATTATTCGCTGCGGAGCGATTCGACTGGGTCTTTCTTCGCGGCGATACGTGAAGGGATGAGACCTGCCAACATCGTTAATACAATCGAGATGCCGATGAGGATAAGCGCTGCTTCCCATGGTAATTGCGCTACGTTTTCCACGTTGGTCATTTTCGAAACAACGGCATTGATTGGAATCGTCGCAAGGAGCGTAATGGCGATACCGAGCACCCCGGAGATAAATCCTTCGATGGCGGTTTCGGCCGTGAAGATGCGACGGATATCTTTCTTCGAAGCCCCCATTGCACGCAGGATTCCGATTTCTTTTGTACGTTCGAGAACCGAGATGTACGTGATAATCGCAATCATAATCGATGATACGATGAGCGAGATGGCTACGAAACCAACAAGTACGGTTGTAATCACGCCCACCATTGTCGTAATCGAAGACATGATAGTTTGAATATCGTCGGAGTAGGCGAGCACTTTGTCGTCTTCGCCGGCGTCTTTTTTCGCCGTGTTATAAGCGTTGATGAAGTCCTTCAACTCTTGTTTTTGTTGGAACGAAGAGGTGTAGAACTCGATGGCAGCCGGTTTGGATTTGTCGATGACACCCAATTTCGCGAGGTTTTCCTCGTAAGTGGCAGCCGAGTTTTCGTTGTATTGTTGGATGTATTGCGCTTGTTGTTCAGGCGTCAATTTGACCAACTGGATTTTTTCTTCTTCGGTTAAATCAGCCGAATTGAATGGTTTTGGATCTTTGGCAAATTCTTTTCCAGTAAATACATTGATGGTTGGGTTGGCTTCTTGCTCTTTCACGATGTCACTGTTTTGAATTTGCTCAGAAGTGTAATCGATAAGGGCGCTTGTATAAGCCACACCGCCAGAAGGAGAGTTCACACCAGAACTTGTGCCTTCTTTTTGACGAAGAACGCCGACGATTCTAAGCTCGAGGCCATTCTCGATTTGCGTTTTCATGTAAGCTTCGTCGTCAATTTTATTCATCCATTGGTTGTTTTCTTTCACGAAACGGTTCGTGTTCACAACGGCTTTGAATGTTTTCCCGATGAAATCACTATATTGATACGTTTGTGATTTAAGCTCGTCCAGTTTCTTCACATCGTTTAATTCGCTAGGGTCTTTGATGCGTAAGCTATAAAGGAGCAGGTCACTGATTTGGTTATCTTCATCGACGATAAGGACGATTTCAGATTTATCCTTTGGAAGACGACCTTCTAGCACGTCATATTGCGCCTCAAGCATGGCTTCGTCGCTTGAAAGTTGACTCCAATAGTCGATATTTTGCAAGTAGCCTTTAATCGTTTGGTTCGCCGTATCGACTTCGCTTGCTAGGTTTGACGGAAGAATGCTCTTTGGACCGTTTGATGTGTCACTAGCGTAAATGTACGGTTGCAGGTTGTATTGGTAACGAATGTCTTTTGTCAGTTTTGCGACTTCGGATGCGTGTTGGTCCAAGTATGCCTTGAAGGACGCGATGTCGTTTTTCCCGATTTGTTTTTTCAATAAATTCGTCAACACGGTATTGACACCGAGCTCATTATTGTCTTTATAAGGCTTATCGCTCAAATCCGGAGAGGTCGCTAGCAGGTTACTGTGGTTCTGCTCGCTAATCGTCAGCGGCAGGGAGACGAGGGTGTCTTCTTGCACCTTCTTCACGTAGTCGCTCACACCGTTTGAGAGAGCCAGGATAAGGGCAATCCCGATAATCCCGATGGAACCGGCAAAGGCAGTCAGGAAGGTACGGCCTTTCTTCGTCAATAAGTTATTAAACGAAAGGGCTAGAGCCGTCATAAAGCTCATCTTCGTCTTCGTAAACTGAATGTCGCCTTGTTTCGTTTCTTCGGTTGGCTCGTATGGATTCGAGTCGCTTAAGATATTTCCATCTAATACTTGTACGATACGAGTGGAGTACGTCTGTGCCAGTTCCGGGTTATGCGTCACCATGATCACGAGACGTTCCTTGGCGATGTCTTTTAATAACTCCATGATTTGAACAGAAGTCTCAGAATCGAGCGCTCCTGTTGGTTCGTCGGCTAAAACGACTTTTGGATTATTCACAAGGGCACGCGCAATCGCAATCCGTTGCATTTGTCCCCCAGACATTTGGTTTGGTTTCTTATATAAATGGTCTTTCAATCCAACGCGTTCGAGCGCTTCGATGGCACGTTTCTTGCGTTCTGCTTTGGAAACACCAGAGAGCGTCATCGCAATCTCGACGTTTGAGAGCGCCGTTTGGTGGCCGATAAGATTATAGGATTGGAAGACGAACCCGATGGTGTGGTTTCTGTAGCTATCCCAATCGCGGTCTTTAAATTGCTTTGTTGATTTTCCTTGGATGAGTAAATCACCCGATGTGTATTGGTCGAGTCCACCGATGATATTTAATAGGGTGGTTTTCCCTGAACCCGATTGCCCGAGAATCGAGACGAACTCATTTTCACGGAAACGAATCGAGATATCTTTCAACGCGTGAAACTCTTGGTTACCTGTATGATAAACTTTTGAAATATGTTGTAGCTGTAACATCGTTTAGCTCCTTTCATCATTGAGCCTAGTGTACCATAGTTGAAGGGGTTGAGCATAGGACTGGAGTCGGAATTTTAGTAAAAAGTTGGCAGAGAGAACGGTTGAAACTCCTTATAAAATCTGTATAATAGGAATACAACACAAAAAAGGAGTACAACCCATGACAACAATTGATAAAGTGGCTCTGATGGAGCAAGCCAAAGAAGTTTTAAAGAATGCTTACTGTCCGTATTCAAAATTCCCTGTAGGAGCTGCGGTGTTATATAAAGATGGCCGTGTGATTACAGGTGCCAACATTGAGAATGTATCGTTTGGAGTGACAAACTGTGCAGAACGTAGCGCGATTTTCTACGGAGCTTCACAAGGTTATCGTAAAGGCGATATTTTAGCAATTGCCGTTGCGGGTGAAACAGAAGGATTCTTACCACCATGTAACATTTGTCGTCAAGTGATGGTTGAGTTCTGTGGACCAGATACTCTTGTATTCTTATTGAATGGAAAAGGCGAAATCCGTGAACTACGCTTAGAAGAATTAGTTCCTTATTCATTTGTAAGCTTAGAAATGTAATCAAATCCTAGAAGAAATGAAGCAGCAAGTCGTTGCTTCGTTTCTTTTTTTGTTCAAAAAAATTGAAAAATAAATTCGACGGTGTTTGTTGGATCTATTCCGAAAATTGAATTTTTAGAATATAATCTCCCGAATGGTTAGTACTAGAATGATATAAAAGTTATTCAGCAGATGGATTGAATAGCGATTAGAACTCCGGATGCAGGATCCATTTGTAAAGGGATCTTCTATACAGTGAAGAGTGCATTTATACAAAATTTGTTTGTTTTTCGCATGGATGAAATGAGCTATCTGTATAAAATTTTCTCGCGCCATTTTTGCATGAAAAAAAGTAAAATGTAGCATATATGTTACACTTCAAAAAATGACCCCTTCGAATCCTAGCGGATTTGGCCATAAAAGCTGTAATGGAGCACCGACTTGAGCCAAAGTCTCAAGCTCTACCAAGCTTCAAACTGACTCTACGGGAATTCCCTAGAGTCAGTAATTCACATTGGTTGCCATCCCCCGTTACTGCCATTAGGACATCCGCTGAATTCTACGGTGTCATTTATTGCTTTTGAGGGGCGACTAGTCGTTCTGCTTGCAACTGGGCAGAGAGTAATTTATACTAAAGTCAACCAAATAGGTTTACACATTTTTTAGGAGGTGTACGATGTATCAACCAGAGAAATTAAAAGAACGAAGAGTGGCGCAGGGATTGACGCAACAAGAGCTTGCCAATGCACTCGGTGTCTCTAAGCAGGCTTATTCTGCCTGGGAGCGTGGAGTGAAGGTGCCAGCGTCGGATAAGGTAGAACAGCTGGAGAAGCTTCTATCTGTGCCAAAGGGATATTTTACAGAAATTGAAATTGTACGACTATACCATACGCTAACAAAGCCAAACCAAGAGAAGGCGGTGCGCTATGTCCGCGCGTTAGCAACCGAGGAACAAACGCCAAAAGTGGTGCCGATGAAGAAGAAACTGGTCGCGTATCATGTGTACGAGAAGATGTCGGCCGGGATTGGGGCGACGATTTACAACGACCGAGACTACGATACGGTTTACTACGATGAAGAGTTGGCGCATGATTTTGCGTCATGGGTATCGGGGGACTCGATGGAACCAAGGTATCATAATGGATCGGTGGCGCTCATTCGTGAGACGGGATTCGATTATGATGGGGCGGTCTATGCGGTGGTATGGAACGGCCAGACGTTTATTAAGCGCGTGTACCGTGAAAGGGACGGGTTGCGTTTAGTATCGTTTAACCCAGACTATGCGGACTTATTTGCTCCGTATGAGGAAGAACCACGAGTGGTAGGAATGATTGTTGGAAACTTTATGCCGTTGGAGGGATAAAGATGGGCTGCTTTGACTATTCGAAGGAACCAAGAAGCGACATTGCCTTTGTGGATATGAAGTCCTTTTACGCGAGTGTGGAATGTGTGGCAAGGGGCCTACATCCGTTGAAGACGTCGCTATGCGTGATGAGTCGTGCGGATAATTCGGCGGGGTTGATTTTAGCATCCTCCCCGACGTTCAAGAAGGTCTTCGGAAAATCCAATGTCGGTCGTGCCTACGAGTTGCCCTTTGATGTCAAAACACGTCGTTTTAGTTACGCCAATGCACGCCGACAAGGAATCGAAGTAACGCCGCAATATGTGCGCTTTATCGAAAATTGGGCGAAGGTGACGCATATCGTACCGCCTCGGATGGACGAGTATATTAAGGTGAACATGCAAATTCAACGCGTCTTTCAAAACTTCGGTGGGCCAGAGGATATTTTTCCGTATTCGATTGATGAAGGCTTTATCGATTTAACGTCGTCGCTGAATTATTTTGTGCCGGATGATTTCTTGTCTAGACGGGAAAAGCTCGACCGGGTGTCTGCGGATATTCAACGGGCGATTTGGAAGGAGACGGGGATTTACTCGACGGTTGGCATGTCGAATGCGAATCCGCTTTTGGCCAAATTAGCGCTCGATAATGAAGCGAAGAAGATCCCACATATGCGAGCGAACTGGTCGTACGAAGATGTCGAGGAGAAGGTCTGGGGAATTCCAGAGATGACAGACTTTTGGGGGATTGGCTCGCGGATGGAGAAGCGACTGAACGCACTAGGAATTTATTCGATTCGCGAATTGGCAAATGCGAATCCCGACCGATTGAAACAAGCGCTTGGCGTCGTAGGCTTGGATTTATGGTTTCATGCGAATGGCATCGATGAGAGTAATGTACATGTGCCGTACCGTCCGAAATCAAGAGGGCTCGGTAACTCGCAGGTGCTTCCGCGCAATTATGTTCGCCAGCGAGATATTGAAATCGTGCTACGCGAGATGGCGGAGCAGGTGGCGATTCGCATGAGACGAATTAAGAAGAAGGCAACGGTTGTTTCGATTCATGTAGGCTACTCGAAGGACGAAGGCTTGTCGTCGATACAGGCGCAGCGCAAAATTGACCCGACGAATCGCACTTCGGTGTTATCGGAAGTGGTGTTGGAACTCTTTCGTAAGAAATACAAAGGAGGTGCGGTGCGTAATGTGGCGGTGCGGTATTCCGGATTTGTCGAAGAAAGCTTTGGACTCATTTCACTATTCGAAGATATTGAAGCAGTTGAGAAAGAAGAAAGGCTCCAGACGGCGATTGATACGGTCCGCGACCAATACGGATTCACCTCGCTTTTAAAAGGGAACGCGCTGGAAGGCGGGTCGCGCGTGGTGGCTAGAAGCAAGTTAGTCGGAGGACATTCCGCTGGAGGATTAGACGGTTTGAAATAATGGAAAGAGCGTATTTGCCGTATCGCTCGGCAAGAGAGCACAAGGATCGTGGCATGGCGAAGTGGATGGGATTTTTCCTGTCTGAACATACGACGTCCTTAAAGGATGAACGCAAGCGCGAGAACCAGACGAGTCTTCTCACGATGGAAGAAAAATGGATGCTGCTGTCGCAATTGTATGTCGGCAAGCTGCAAGCCAGCATTACGGTGCCGTATCGGATGATGCGACAAACGCTCATTGGCGAAGTGAGTGAATTATACGAGAGTGAAATCTCGCTGAAGACAGAAGAAGGCTACCGCCGCATTGCAGTGGAAGACATCTTGCAAATTCAGTTAGTGGAAGGCGCAGAGTAATCAAAAAATAGTATTGAATTTCATTAATAATCCAAAGTTTAAAGAGGTCGAATTCGACTCCTTTAAAGTAGGATAAATATGAACGTCCCCCGTTATTCACCAGAGTTGACGGGGGCGTTCTTTTTTGCTAAAATAGTCGTGTTGTAATTGTGAAGCACCACAGCTACAACCGCTCGGATTAGAGTACAAAAGACCGGAATCGGCACTTTAAACTGGCGAGTCTTAGTCTAAAATATAGGAGGTGCAATATGTACGCAATCGTAAAAACTGGTGGAAAACAAGTTAAAGTTGAAGTTGGTCAAGCAATCTACGTTGAAAAATTAAACGCAGAAGCTGGCGACAAAGTAACTTTCGAAGAAGTAGTATTTGTAGGTGGAGATGACGTTAAAGTTGGTGCTCCATTCGTAGCAGGTGCAACTGTTGAAGGAACTGTTGAAAAACAAGGCCGTCAAAAGAAAGTTGTAACTTTCAAATACAAACGTCGTAAAGACTCACACCGTAAACAAGGTCACCGTCAACCTTATACAAAAGTTGTTATTGACGCAATCAACGCTTAATCACGATGATTCAAGTGACTGTACACAAGAAGAACCAACGTATCGTTTCCTTTGAAATGACTGGTCATGCAAACTTTAGTGAACATGGTTCGGATATCGTTTGCGCAGGGGTATCGGCTTTAGCCATTACAACTGTGAACAGCATTGAGAAGTTAGCAGGATACCAACCGATTGTCGAAGTTGACGAGGTTGAGGGTGGTTACTTATATATGGAAGTTGTAGAAGACTTGACGAAAGAACAAGAACATACAACTCAAATTTTATTAAATAGTCTATTACTAGGGTTAGAAGATATTCAATCGGAATATCAAGACTTTCTAGCTGTAACTGTTGCATAATCAATCAAGGAGGTGCACAACTATGTTAAAAGTGAATTTACAATTATTCGCCCATAAAAAAGGGGGCGGTTCTACATCAAACGGACGTGACTCACAAGCGAAACGTCTAGGTGCTAAACGTGCTGACGGACAATTCGTTTCAGGTGGTTCAATTTTATACCGTCAACGTGGAACAAAAATCCATCCAGGTGAAAACGTAGGTAGAGGTGGAGACGATACTTTATTTGCTAAAGTAGACGGAATTGTACGTTTCGAACGTAAAGGCCGTGACAAAAAACAAGTATCTGTTTATCCAGTAATCGCTGCTGAATAATATTGAGTAGGATGTGACATTCAGTCACATCCTTTTTTTTAGGAAATTTGAGCGGGCAAAACTACTGCAAACTTTTCAGATTCATCTATAATAGAATCTGAAAGTTCTTCGTAGTTTTGTTAGTAAAATAATGTGAATGAACCTATTTCATATGATTCAAGCTCAAAAAGTCTTAAAAAATAGAAGGAGGGATTCTTATCGAAGCAGGTAAAGAAATTAAAGCGTTCGAAGAATTGGCAAAAGCTGTAGAGGTACTTCAAAAAGAAATCGGTTATTCGAATATAGAGGCGCTTGGTGAAACGTTACAAAATATCGTGAACGATAATACTGCGCAACAAGTCGAAGGATTGCCAAGTAACGAAGTCGCTGAAGAATTAAACAAAGCGTATAAACAATTAGATTTAACAAGCTATTCGAGTGAAGAGATTCGCCGAATGATTCAATTCACGTTCTTAAAAGCCGCTAAAGAAGACGGCTTACAAATGAACCATCAAATGACGCCAGATGCAATCGGCTTACTCGTGGCGTATATGATAGACCAAATGACGAAGAAAGATGAGCCATTGCAAATTGCGGACTTTGCGGCAGGTAGCGGGAACTTGCTCAGCACGATTCTGTTATTCCTACAACAAGCTGGCAAAACTGTAAGTGCAACAGCCATCGATAATGACGAAGTGCTCGTTCACTTAGCCTTACAAGCTTTCGCGTTAGAACAGTTGGATGTGAAGACTTCCTTACAAGATGGCTTGCAAGATTCACTCGTGGATCCGCAAGACTTCGTAGTGAGTGATTTACCAGTCGGCTACTATCCAGTGGATACGAATGCCGCTCGTTTTGAAACGAAAAACGACGAAGGACATTCATTCGCGCATCACTTACTCATCGAACAACAAGTGCGTTACTTGAAAGAGGCAGGAGTTGGATTCTTTATCGTTCCAACGAACCTTTTTGATACACCTGAAGGAGAGAAGTTGCTGTCTTATTTACAAAAAGAAACATACGTGCAAGCCATGCTGGCATTTCCACGTAATCTCTTCAAAGATGTGCAATTTAGTAAGTCGCTTTTAATCGTTCAAAAACGTGGAAAAGGCGCAAAACAAGTGAGTCAAGTGCTCCTTGGAGATATCCCAGAATTTAAGAACAGAGAAAAATTCAGAAAATTCACTCTAACATTCGAAAAATGGGTACAAGAAATGTTATAATAAATCTGTTAGACCCACTAATGGGCTTAATTTGAAATTAAAGGAGAATGTGCATGTCAAAATCAATCGCGATTAATGCAGGAAGTTCAAGCTTGAAGTTCCAATTATTTAATATGCCACAAGAAGAAGTAGTGGCTAAAGGTTTAGTAGAACGTATTGGATTAGGTGATTCAATCTTCTCAATCAGCTATGGAGACGACCAAAAATTTGAAGTGGTAGAAGATATTCCAAACCACGAAGTTGCGGTAGAAAAATTATTAGAACAATTAGTAGCTCTAAACATTATTTCTTCATTCGACGAAATCACTGGTGTTGGTCACCGTGTCGTTGCTGGTGGGGAACTATTCAAAGATTCAGCTTTAGTTGATGACACTGTTATCCAACAAGTGGAAGACTTAGCAGAATTTGCACCATTACACAACAAAGCTGAAGCTGTAGGAATGCGCGCATTCAAACACATCTTACCAGACATTACAAGTGTTGCTGTATTCGATACTTCATTCCATACAACAATGCCTAAGAAAGCTTACTTATACAGCATTCCAATGGAATACTACAAAAACTTCAAAGCTCGTAAATACGGAGCTCACGGAACAAGCCATCGCTACGTTTCACGCCGCGCTGCTGAAATGTTAGGTAAACCAATCGAAGAATTAAAAATCATCACTTGCCACTTAGGTAACGGTGCTTCAATCACTGCAGTTGATGGCGGTAAATCAGTAGATACTTCTATGGGATTCACTCCATTAGCAGGGGTTACAATGGGTACTCGTTCTGGTGATATCGATGCTTCATTAGTAGCATTCTTAATGAACAAATTAAACATTACAGACGTTAACGAAATGGTTGACATCTTAAATAAAAAATCAGGTTTATTAGGCCTTTCAGGTGTATCAAGCGACATGCGTGACGTTGAAGCTGCAAGTGCAACAAACGAAGATGCTAAAGTTGCAGTAGAAATCTTCGTTGACCGCGTTCAAAAATACATTGGACAATATGTTGCTGTTATGAACGGTGTGGACGCTATCGTCTTCACTGCTGGTATCGGTGAAAACTCTAAGACAATTCGTGCTCGTATCATCGACGGTTTAACTTGGTTCGGTTGCGATATCGATCCTGAGCGTAACGATACTCGTTCAGAAGCTATCATTTCTTCTGAAGGTGCGAAAGTTACTGTATTAAACATCCCAACTAACGAAGAAGTTGAGATTGCGCGCGACATCGAACGTTTACGCAAATAAGAGAACCGAAGGTTCAAACGAGAAACTATAAAAAATCCTTTGGATTGACTTTATAGTAGTCATTGTAGGAGACCGGCTCGAGCCTGTAGTCTCTCACCTATCGAATTCAAAGAGCCCCATGGCGGATAATCCGCTGTGGGGCTCTATTTCATTTCGATTCTTATTCCCTACTATGACTACTATAAAATCCAAAGGTTTTTAGTTTCTCGTTTTCAGGTGCTTATAATTGCGTAAATCCTTCTCAGTGAGTACGTGACAAGTGCGTTTGGATGTGGGCGTAAATCCTCCTCAGTAGAATATGCGGACGAGTGCGTTTAACTAGGGACGTAAATCCTTCTCAGTTAAATACGCGACAAGGAGTGAGGTAGTGGAGACAGGTTATCGCCTGCCAAATTCAAAGGCTCTCTTGGCGATAAATCGCTGAGAGAGCCTATTTCATCTATCGTTATTGTTATGGGATTTCTTTGAATTTTTGGAATTTTAATTGCTAGAGGTCGGGTCAAGCATCGCACGTTTGCTCGGGGGTATACGGGCGGAGTAAGCCCCTAATTTAGTACCCTAAAGGTTAATTATACCGCTACTGAATATGAAAAAAAAGACTTTTAAGCAGAAAAAAAGAGGAGTAAAATTAGTGTATACATAAAAACAAAATAAAAAGTAAAGGAGAGAAATAAAATAAAAAAGTTATTTATATGTCGATTACAGAACAAAAACTGTTAAGATGTAGGGATTGTTGGATAGAGCTCTTTGTAAAAACGACGTAGAATTTTACTGGAATTTTACTAGAGTGTATGTTGATGCAAATAAAATAAACATGTTGTTCCAAGGTATTTTGGCTGGAGAAACTTTATATTTAACTAGTCAATTTCTTTTTGCAGCTCCTCAAATTGGAGCTTTGAGTGAAATGGTAGAATATCAAACTGAATTCAGAGATGGTATTTGGTTTGATTTAAATATTTAGGAGTTATTACGCAATGGAGGTGGCAATAATGAGAAAATTGAGTGGTTTCAGAGTTTTTTTATTTGGGTTTTTAGGTTACATTTCATTAGCGACGTTTCTTAATATGGTTTTTGGATTTGAGCATTGGAATCGAGAGTTTAAATTTGTTTTTGTATTCTTTGTCCTATGGTTAATTTCGATATTTATGAACAAAGGATATTTCGATAAATTTTTACTATCCAAAAAATAGTTTTTTTAAATTAAAATAATGCTGTAATAGTGTACTCAAAACAGAGTACTAGATCTATTTTTTGTTCCCAGTCGTTTAACCTGTACTACAGGCTTCATCATGAATATGGGGATAAAATACCTTATGCTCTTCACAACATTTAGCTTAAATTTTAATGTCTAACCATCGGACGTATTGAATTTTTAATTACTCAATTGGGGTGGTAATAATGTTAAAAAAAATAAAAGATTCATATAATTTTTCGATTCCTGTTTTAAGTCTTACGATTTTTTTGAAGTTTTCACTTGATATTTTTTATGATATTTTTTATGGTGAAAGCTTTGGTGATAGTATTTCTTTTGAACGAACAATGTTACTTACTTTATTTATTTGTATGGGTATTCACATTTATAAAAATATGAACAACCACCCTGAATAGGATATCAAAATGAAGATAAGGAGGAAGTTATATGAGACCACTTTTTTATTTAATATGGATTGTATTACTTACGCTTGGAATATATTTGAGAAAGAAAAATATTGTTAAAGTACCTTTATGGGTGGAAATTTTTTTATTTGTTTTGTTTGTTTTGATTTTTGTAGCTTTATACTCTTATGTATTGTTTATCCCATAAATAAACAAAATCACCCTGAAAAGAGTGGTTTTTTATTTGAAAAAATTCCGGAATGTCGGGTTAAACGCGGGGTTATAGGGGCGGAGTAAGCCCCTAATTTAGTACCTTGAAAATTAATTATACTGCTACTGAAAGTCAAAAAAAAGACTATTAAGAAGAAAAAAAGAGGAGTAAAATTAGTGTATACATAGATATTTAAGCAAAGGAGGGGGGATGAAAGAAGTATTGGTAAGAAGTATGAGATTTAGAAAGTAAATGAATATGAACTTTTTTATGAAGTGGTGATTAACGTGAATAAGAAAAAGATTTTTAAAAGTTTATATTTTCTTTTGGTTTTGGTTGGGTTAAGTTTTGGAGTTTTATATGTTGTGAAATATAAAGATGGGTTATCATTTTTGTATTTTATTATGCTATGTGTCTCTTTGTGGAAAACGTATTTTATTTTATTTAAGAAAAAATAGGATGATAAACAGTTATACGTTCATTTTTTAATCAATAAAGACTTAAATAGTGGTAAATCATTTAATGAGGGTGGCGGAACTTCTGAGAAATTTAGAGAATTGATTAGAAACTGACAGTAGTAAATAAACAAGAGAGTATGATTCATCGATAGTGGTGAGTTGTATTCTTTTTTTTGTTTATGAGAAAGAATGCGTTTTTAGGAATAACAATCGGAAAATTCGAAACTAAATAGATTTCTTTCTCGTTTATGTAGAATTAGAATTTTCATGGAAAGAAACGGGTTCATACATTTGAAATTTTTTTAAAGGCGGGGAAGGATTTCTAAAAAGGGGTTTGGAATTTTCCATAAAAATCAATTCGAGCTTCAAAGTCCATTCTTAAAATAGAAGAGTGAAGAATGAATCGAATGGAGATGAAAATCATGATGATTTCAAACGGAAAAAAGAAATTCTTACTAGTGGCTGCGCTCGTTGGGCTCAGTGCTGCGGCGCTCGCGCCTACAAATGTGGTAAATGCGGATGAGATTTACTACGAAAATCAATATGGAGCGAATCAAAACTATCTTCGCTATGAAGCTGTGGACGGTCAGTTGAAGAGTGCGGAAATCGTCAATAACCGTACATTTGATGAATTGGCGTATGAAGCTTCCGATAATTCGTACGTAAAAGTCGATAATAAAGGAAGTGTGACATTCACGGCGAAGGAAGGCGCAGATGGATTAACGATGCGCTATTCCATTAAAGATGGAGACAAAGGAGAGGTTAAGGTTTATGTGAATGGCAATCTAATGCGCACTTTCCACTTAGATTCGAACTCTGCCTACCAATATGTGGATGGCAGTAATGTCTACGATACAAAGGCGACGGATCATAGTCATGCGCGCTTTAGTTTTGACGAAGTGCATGGATTCTTCGGGGACCATGTGAATCCTGGGGATACAGTGACGATTGAAAATAATGGTGTTGAATTGGCGCTGGATTTTGTGGAGTTAGAAAATGTACCTGCACCGATTCCTCAACCAGAAAATAGTATTTCAATCACAGATTCAGAGTATGGTGCAAAAGATGGACAAGATAGTACAGTTGCGTTTGAAAAAGCGCTAAAAGCAGCGATTGAACAAAAGAAAACTCTCTATATTCCAGTGGGAGAGTTCAAGATTAATAAAAAAATTGATTTTACTGCTGATGGCTTAACGGTTACAGGAGCAGGGATGTGGTATTCGAAATTGAATTTCACAACGAATGCAAAAGGACAAGGCGGTTTCGAAATTGGCCACGATTCAAATCGATTGACGTTTAGCAACTTTGCGATGACATCAGCCTTAACGTCACGTTATGACCATTTAGATGATAAGGCTCAATACAAAGCCTTTGCGGGAAGCTTCGGTAAAGATTCAAGAATAGACCATATGTGGATTGAACACTTCGAATGTGGAGCTTGGATTGGCGACTATGCCTCAATAGGTATGAGATACACGGATCATTTGGTGATTGAAAATAGCCGTATCCGCAATAACTTAGCGGACGGGGTGAACTTTACCCAAGGAACACGTAATTCTGTAGTGCGTAACTCGAATATCCGTAACAATGGGGATGACTCGCTAGCGACGTTCTCAAGTAGTATTCATACCAAGGAATATGCGGAGAATAATTCGTTTGAACATAACACGATTGAACTTGGTTGGAGAGCTGGTGGTGTTGGTATTTTCGGCGGGAAAAATCATAAAGTAACGAATAACTTGATTAAAGATAGCCGTGGTGGCGCTGGAATTCGTGTGTCAACGGTCTTTGCGAATGAAGGCTTTGGACTCGGGTTTGATGATAATAACGAGATTTTAATTAAGGATAACATGATTGTAAATTCAGGGACGACGAATGATTTCTATTGGCCTCATTCAAAACCTCGTAGTAACATTGACTTTGAAGAAACATTTGGACCTATTAAAGGCATTACGGTGCAAAACAATGTGTTCGTGAACCCGGTATATACGGATGAGGCGATTACGCATGCCGGTGTGGAATTAGATGGGAAAGTAAAAATCATTGATTCGAACGTTCAAGGGAATACCTCTTCGGATCCTTATAAAGTAGATGCAAGCATGAGCCATTCTGTTGAAAACGGAAAAGAAGTGTATAACTTTACGTACGGAAATCAACCAACCTTCCTTCCAGAAAATAGCACGGCATTTGAGCGTGACTACAACTATCGTGGCGAACGCGAAGTGGACGGACATATCATCCGTCTGTGGGAGCACAAATAAATATTGAAGAAAAATAAGCATTGCTGGCTTTCCGGGACGGACCCCAAAAAGTGAGAATTTAATAAAAAGACACCTCCATGTGCATTTGATTATATTGTGCCAAATCCAACTTGGAGGTGTTTTTATTTAGTTCTCATTTACGGGGGTCAGTGCCAAAAAACACTTGACTTAATTAATGAAAAGGGTCATACTATGTTCAAGCGAATACTTGAATGATATTGAGGTGAGAATATGATAAAAAAAGATACTTGTGAAATTTATTGTTATGACGAAGAAAAGGTCAATCGAATACAAGGTAATTTACAGACAGTAGATATTTCTAGTGTTGCTCAAATGTTAAAAGCTATTGCAGATGAAAATAGAGCAAAAATTACCTATGCATTGTGTCAAGATGACGAACTGTGTGTGTGTGATATTGCAAATATTATAGGTGTTACGGTTGCAAATGCCTCTCATCACCTACGAACGCTCCATAAGCAAGGGATTGTTAAGTTTCGAAAAGAGGGAAAACTTGCATTTTATTCATTAGATGATGAGCATATCAGACAAATTATGATGATTGCATTGGCACTTAAGAAAGAGGTGAAAATCAATGTCTAGTGGGAAAGCAAAACAGTTCGAAGAAGAAATGAAAGCCTATCGTGTTCAAGGATTTACTTGTACTAACTGTGCAGCCATTTTTGAAAATAATGTTAAAGAACTTCCCGGTGTTCAGGATGCGAAAGTAAATTTCGGAGCATCTAAAGTTTATGTTAAAGGGACGACAACCATTGAAGAATTAGAAAAAGCAGGAGCATTTGAAAATTTAAAAATTCGAGATGAAAAAGAACAAAGGGTAGAAGGAGAACCTTTTTGGAAGCAGAAAGAAAACATTAAGGTATATATATCAGCTCTTTTACTTGTAGTTAGCTGGTTCTTAGGAGAGCAGTATGGTGAAGAGCATGTTCTACCGACAATTGGTTATGCAGCGTCCATTTTAATCGGTGGATATTCGTTATTTATTAAAGGTCTCAAAAATTTAAGCAGATTAAATTTCGATATGAATACGCTTATGACTATTGCCATTATAGGAGCTGCAATTATTGGTGAATGGGGTGAAGGGGCAACCGTTGTTATCCTATTTGCGATTAGTGAAGCATTAGAGCGTTATTCAATGGATAAAGCACGTCAATCTATTGAATCTTTAATGGATATTGCCCCAAAAGAAGCGTTAATTCGACGAGGCAATGAAGAAATGATGATTCATGTTGATGAGATTCAAGTTGGAGACATCATGATAGTTAAGCCCGGTCAAAAGTTAGCAATGGATGGAATAGTGGTTAAAGGTACATCGACATTAAATCAGGCTGCGATTACAGGTGAAAGTGTTCCAGTAACGAAAATCACAAATGATGAAGTATTTGCAGGAACCTTGAATGAAGAAGGGTTACTTGAGGTTAAAGTAACAAAACGAGTTGAAGATACCACTCTTTCAAAAATCATTCACTTGGTAGAAGAAGCCCAAGCAGAACGGGCCCCCTCTCAAGCGTTTGTCGAGAAATTTGCAAAATACTATACACCAGCTATTGTCATACTAGCTCTTTTAATTGCAGTAGTTCCACCATTATTTGGCGGAGACTGGAGCCAATGGATTTATCAAGGATTAGCTGTATTAGTGGTTGGTTGTCCTTGTGCCTTAGTAGTCTCAACTCCAGTTGCTGTGGTTACAGCAATAGGAAATGCAGCGAAAAATGGTGTATTAATTAAAGGTGGTATCCATTTAGAAGCAGCAGGACACTTAAAAGCGATAGCCTTTGATAAAACAGGAACATTAACCAAAGGAATTCCAGCTGTAACAGACATTGTGACATATGGTAGAAATGAAAATGAATTAATAACCATAACATCAGCCATTGAAAAAGGATCGCAGCACCCTCTTGCTTCAGCGATTATGCGAAAAGCAGAAGAAAATGGATTAAAATTCAATGAAGTAACAGTAGAGGATTTTCAATCCATTACAGGTAAAGGCGTTAAAGCCAAAATAAATAATGAAATGTATTATGTGGGAAGTCAAAATCTTTTTGAGGAATTACACGGAAGCATTTCAAGCGATAAAAAAGAAAAAATTGCCGATATGCAAACTCAAGGTAAAACGGTGATGGTGTTAGGAACAGAAAAAGAAATTCTTTCGTTTATTGCCGTAGCCGATGAAATGAGGGAATCGTCTAAAGAAGTTATCGGCAAGTTGAACAATATGGGAATCGAAACAGTGATGCTAACAGGCGATAACCAAAGAACGGCAACAGCCATCGGAAAACAAGTTGGTGTTTCGGATATTAAAGCTGACTTACTTCCAGAAGATAAGCTTAATTTTATTAAAGAACTTCGAGAAAAACATCAAAGTGTGGGGATGGTCGGAGATGGCGTGAATGATGCTCCAGCCCTTGCGGCATCTACCGTTGGTGTAGCAATGGGTGGTGCTGGAACTGATACAGCTTTAGAAACGGCTGACATCGCCTTAATGTCTGATGATTTGAGTAAATTGCCATATACAATAAAATTAAGTCGTAAGGCTTTAGCAATCATCAAGCAAAACATTACCTTCTCTTTGGCGATTAAATTAGTGGCATTACTTTTGGTCATGCCCGGTTGGTTAACACTTTGGATAGCGATATTTGCTGATATGGGAGCAACTTTACTTGTAACATTAAACAGTTTACGCTTATTGAAAATCAAAGAATAGGTTCTAAAATGGGTATACTGACCCCAAAAAGTTAGACAATGAATTTAAGCAAAGGATTTAGTTCTGTATT
>ERZ772779.269-NODE-269-length-25862-cov-9.164258_pt1 | contig 25862 bp, 21 predicted proteins | sample MGYA00511360_ERZ772779 | MGnify/ENA primary metagenome ERZ772779 (study PRJEB29015, sample SAMEA2738112) | human oral metagenome | biome: human oral; feature: human-associated habitat; material: saliva | place: China | collected 2231 ...
CCGTCGTCATGCCCGGTGGCGGCTCGCAGCCGCGTCGCACCTTCGACAAGTGGCAGGAATGGGCCAAGGCGCGCGGCGCCAAGGGCCTGGCCTACGTCACGATCGCCGAGGACGGCACGCTGGGCGGTCCGGTCGCTAAGAACATCACCGAGGCGGAGCGCGAAGGCCTGGCCGCCGCCACCGGCGCCAACCCCGGCGACTGTATCTTCTTCGCTGCCGGCAAGCCCACGCCCTCGCGCGAGCTGCTCGGTGCGGCCCGCCTCGAGATCGGCAAGCGCTGCGACCTCATCGACCCCGACGCCTGGGCGTTCACCTGGGTCGTCGACGCGCCGCTCTTCAAGCCCACCGGCGACGCCGAGGCAGAGGGCGACGTCGCGCTGGGTCACAGTGCCTGGACGGCCGTCCACCACGCGTTCACCTCGCCCAAGCCTGAGTGGGTTGACTCCTTCGACAAGGACCCGGGCAACGCGCTGGCCTACGCCTACGACATCGTCTGCAACGGCAACGAGATCGGCGGCGGCTCCATCCGTATCCACCGCCGTGACATTCAGAACCGCGTGTTCAACGTCATGGGCATCGGCGAGGAGGAAGCCCAGACGCAGTTCGGCTTCCTGCTGGACGCCTTCAAGTTCGGCGCCCCACCGCACGGCGGCGTTGCTTTCGGCTGGGACCGCATCGTCTCCCTGCTGACGAAGTCCGACTCGATCCGCGACGTCATCGCCTTCCCGAAGTCCGGCGGCGGTTACGATCCGCTGACCGAGGCTCCGGCCCCGATCACGCCCGCGCAGCGTAAGGAAGCTGGCGTCGACGCGAAGCCGAAGAAGCGCGGCGAGGAGGCATCCGAGGAATCCGAGAAGTGATTTCGGTGCCGTGACCTTGTCCACGGAACCCCCATCGGTTACCCACCGGTGGGGGTTTCGTGCACAATGGGTACATGTCGTACGTCGAGATGCACCCCGAGAATCCGCAGGCACGTTTGGTCAACACGGTCGTTGACCTGCTGGAACGCGGCGGCACGATCGCGCTGCCCACCGACTCCGGCTACGCGATCGCCACGAAGGCGGGTAACAAAGCGGGTATGGACACGATCCGTGCCATCCGTAAGCTCGATGACAAGCACAACTTCTCACTGCTGTGCCACTCGTTTGCCCAGCTGGGTGAGCTTGTCATCATCGATAATCACGAGTTCCGCACCATGAAGGCGCTGACCCCCGGACCATACACGTTTATCCTGCGGGGGACCAAGGAGGTCCCGCGCATCATGCTCAACAAGAAGAAGCACACGGTGGGCGTGCGCATCCCCGATCACGTGATTACGCAGGCAATCGTCGAGGCGCTGGGCGAGCCCCTGGCATGCTCGACGCTCATCATGCCGGGTGAGGAGGAGCCGCTGACGGACGGCTTCGACGTGGATGATCGGATCGGGCACCAGGTCGACCTGGTGGTCGTGGGTCCCGTGGGCGTCGCTGAGCCGACCACGGTCATCGACTTCGCTGGTGGGGACGCTGTCGTCGCGCGCGTCGGCGCGGGCGACATCTCGCTTTTCGACTGATCTCGTGGCGTTTGAGCGAACGTCTTTTTCGCGCACGGGTTTTTGTCGGCTGCGCCCGGAGGCGTCAGACGGGATCTATCGTTACGCTGATGGGCTCCCCATCGTCGGGCCTCGGCTTGTCATTGATGGAGTCGACGCCGTACGCGTGACCTTCCAGTGGGGAGCCCAGGCCGCTGCGCACTGCTACGTCGTCCTCAACACGATCACTGATCGGGCGCGTGAACACCTCGACGTTTTTCGCATGTCGGTAGGGGCGGGGCGGGCGGATGCTCGGGCGCTCGTGTGCGCGCTTCCTGCGGATGCGATCCTCAGCTATCAAAGGGTCATTGTGGGTCCGTGGGACCTCGACCCCGGGGTGCGTACGGACATGGGGGAATGGATTTGTTTCCTTGGGGATGCGGGTCCTGATGAATCGAATCCCTTGAGAGTTGTGAATGGACGAGGCGCTGCCGCCTCACTCTTCGTTGGGCCCGATGCGCGGGTGGTGTGGCCATCGGAGGATCTGGCGGCACCTCAGATGTGTGCGCCGCGAGAGAGCGAGATTGGCACGCGCGTCAGTGCCCGGCTCGGGCACACGCGCCAGCGCCGGGTCGTGATGCATGACGGCGAGGCGGACCCAACGTGCACGCTCATTCTCTTCGATGGCGAAATTTGGCGAGGTAACGGCGTAGGCTGGCTGACCCGGCGCTATCCCGGCTTGCGGGTCGTGACGATCGACGCGGGGGATCTGGGCGAGCGCGAGGCGGAGTTGACCGATGCGGATCGCGTTGCTGCTCTGCTGTGGGCAGTCTGTGATGAAGCGGGGGCGGGGCCCGTGATGGTCGCCGGCCAATCCTACGGTGGCCTCGCCTCGCTCGAGGCCGCTGTGCGATCGGCTGTACCCGTCGCCGATATTGTTGCTCAATCGCCGTCCCTGTGGTGGGGAGGTGCACGACGAGGCGTTGGTGAAGGGACGCTGATGGGCGACCTGCGCGTCGGGTCGGTGAGGCCGCGCCAGGGTGTGCGGCTACGGCTGCAGGTGGGCACGTTGGAAGAGACGATGCGCCCCGTGGTGGATGGCTGCGCGCAGCTCCTGGATCGCCTGGGCATGGCGGTTGAGCTCGACCACTATCGAAGCGGCCACGACGTGGCATGGTGGCGCGAAGGCCTTGTGCGAGCCCTTGATGAATGGGACGCTCTTACATGCTGACCAGGAATGAGACATCCCAGGTCAGTGTGTAGCTGTAGGTTAGGCTTACCTATGCGCCTGATAAGATCGACTGAATTGAGGCACTCGTGCACCTGTCGACGCGAATTCGCGCCATCGTTGGCGTCGCTCTGACCGCTCTCGCACTGGGAGCATGCTCGTCCAACCAGCCCGCCCCGGCCTCGTCCCCCGAGGCATCCGCAACGTCCGAGACCTCCGCGACGCGCACTGTTACCGATGCGTCCGGCCAGGAAGTGCGCACCCCAGCCGCGTCGTCACGCTCTCTGAGCCGACAACCGACAATGCGCTCGCCCTGGGCGTGACCCCGATCGGTGTCGTCTCCGGCCGCGGCCAGCAGACGGTCGCCAACTACCTCGTTGACCGCGCGGGTGATATCCCGATCCTGGGTCCCATTGGTACTCCCAACCTCGAAGCCATCGGTGCCGCGCACCCGGATCTCATCCTCGTTGACGGCACATCGGTGAAGAACAATGATACCGAGACGCTGACCGCGCTGGCTCAGATCGCGCCCGTCTTCTTCACGACGCAAAAGGGTGGCGACTGGCGCGAGACCTTCACCCTGACGGCCGACGCGCTCGGCGTTGCCGACCAGGCGCAGGCCAAGCTCGCGGAATTCGATCAGCACGTTGCCTCCGTGAGCGCCCGCTTGAAGGATGCCGGCTACCTCGATCAGACCTACTCGGTGGTGCGTTGGCAGGGCGATAGCGCCGGCCTCATCCTCAAGGAGCTGCCCGCCGGCCAGGCTCTCACCGCGCTCGGCATGAAGCGTCCCGCGAACCAGGATCGTGATGGCGAGGGCCACTCCGAGCCCGCCTCGCTGGAAAACATTGATCAGGTCGACGCTGACTGGATCTTCTTCGGCACCCTGGGTAAGTCCTCGGTGAACAACCCCTCCGCCGGTGGCAACACGGGTGTCGAGGCCTCGGCCGCCGCCCTGGAAGAGGCCAAGAGCACCGTCGGTTTTGACTCCCTCGGTGCTGTGAAGGCGAACCACGTGATCCCCGTCGACGGTTCCCTGTGGACGTCCACCGGTGGATACCTCCTCATGGACGGCATCATCTCGAGCATCGAAGCCCAGTTCGTCCCGGCCTCCTAACGTTGATGGCTAAACGATCCGGGTCGATGACCTGACATGACGACACGTCGCATCACCAGCGTCGCCATTGCTTGTGCAGTGGCGACGCTGGTGCTTGCCCTCGTCGCCCTCGCCTCCCTCGCCTTCGGTTCGCGTCAGATCGCTCCCGACGTGGTGTGGGACGCGCTAGTGCACGGCGGCGTCAGTCAGGACGCGCAGGTGGTGACGCAGCTGCGTGTTCCGCGCACGCTCGCCGCGCTCGTGATCGGCGGGGCGCTGGGGCTGGCAGGATCCATCATGCAGGCAATGACTCGTAATCCTCTCGCAGATCCCGGTGTGCTTGGCATCAACGCAGGAGCGGCCTTTCTCGTCGTGACCGTCACGGCTGCGAGCGGCGTCGCCACTCGCACAGCGACGCTGGGGGCCTCGCTCATCGGTGCGGGAGTTGCTGCTGGACTCGTCTTCGCTCTTTCGGGTAGCGGGGGAGGCTCTCGATCGCGCCTCGCTCTGGCGGGCATTGCCGTATCGGCTGCTCTCGCCTCACTCACCCAGGCTGTTCTCGCTGCGAATCAGTTCGCGTTCAACGAATTTCGATACTGGGCATCGGGATCATTGGAAGGCGTCGATATGGCCTCGGTGGCCAGCGCGGGTGCAGTCATCGCCGGTGGCACCGTGGTTGCCCTACTCATCACTTCCGCACTAGGTGTCCTTGCACTCGGCGATGACGCCGCGGTGAGCCTCGGAGTGCGCGTGCGACTCATCCGCGTTCTCGGGGTTGTCGCCGTGACGGCGTTGGCCGGGGGAGCGACTGCCCTGGGAGGCCCCCTCACGTTCGTCGGCCTCGCGGTCCCGCTGATGGTGCGACGCATCGTCGGAGCCCGGCAGGGTGCCATTGCCCTTTGGTCTATCGTGGTCGGCGCTGCCTGGGTGTGCGGTGCTGACGTTGTCTCACGCCTCGTGCTCGCACCATCCGAGGTGCCCGTGGGCGTCATTGTCGCTTTGATCGGCGCTCCGTTCTTCATCTTGGGGGCGCGTGGAAAGGGCATGTCATGACGCCAGCTCCGTCGCGCTACAAGACCGTTTCGCTACGCCGGCTATCGGTGCGCGTGCACCGGCGCAGCGCAGTCGTCGTGGTCATCGGTTTCATTCTCCTCGCCGCGTTAGCCGTTTATTCGCTGACTCTGGGGGACTATGGGCTCAGTGCCGCCGATTCGTTCCGTCGTCTACTGGGAGACGGTGGGCCTCGGGACGATTTTCTTGGGGTCTACTTTGTCCAGTCGGTGCGCCTGCCGCGCATGCTCGCAGCGATTGGCGTCGGCGTAGCGCTTGGGATTGCCGGGCGTATCTTCCAGACGATCTCGGGTAATCCGCTCGGTAGCCCCGACATCGTCGGTCTGTCGACGGGCTGTGCGACCGGCGCTCTGATCGCGATCATCGTTCTGGGCTCGAGCCCCACTGTCACTGGTGTTGGTGCGTTGCTTGGAAGACTCGTTTCGGGTGCGATCATCCTTGCGTGCGCGGGTGGCATGCGAGTTACGGGTATTCGTGTCGTCCTCGTGGGCATTGGCTGCTCGGCGGCGTTGCGTGCTGTCAATTCGCTGCTCATCGTCAAGGCTCCGCTGGAAGCAGCACAGCGTGCGCAGCTGTGGAGCGCCGGCTCATTCTCCGGCGTTACTCTCGCGCGTCTGATGCCTCTGCTGACCGTGATTGGCGCTGTCGTTGTGGTGTGTGCCGTTTCCGCGGTGCCACTCGGGCTTGTCGCGATGGGCGACGATGTGGCGACGGGCCTCGGCGTGAGAGTGCATCGCACCCGCGTACTCCTTATCGTCGTCGCGATCCTACTCGTCGCATCCGCGACATCGGTGGCGGGGCCGGTCGCCTTCGTTGCTCTCGCCGCTCCCCATGTCGCGCATCGGCTGTGCGGCGGCGGGGGAGTCGGATTCACATCCTCTGCTCTCGTCGGAGCCTTGCTTGTGCTGGTCTCAGACGTGTGCGCACAGAGGCTCGTCGCTCCGGCCGAGCTTCCCGTCGGTGTCGTGACGGGCGTCGTTGGGGGCGTATATCTTCTCTGGTTGTTGATTCGTGAGGTGAGATCGTGAGTGAGTCTGCTGTGAGCCGTGGGCTGAGTGCTCGAGACATTGTTGTCGGCTATGGGAAAAATGAGCCGATCCTCGAGGGGCTTTCGCTCGATGTTCTGCCAGGAGAACTGACCGTCATTGTTGGACCGAACGCCTGCGGCAAGTCGACGCTTCTGCGTTCGCTAGCCCGAGTGCTTGGCGTGCGACGCGGTGTGGTCGAGTTGGATGGGCGAAGCGTTACTGATATGAATCAGAAGGCTCTTGCGCGTCGACTGGGTTTGCTTGCTCAGTCGTCGGTCGCTCCGGGCGACATGTTTGTCGAGGATCTGGTTGCTCGCGGCCGCTATCCCTATCAGTCGGTTCTCCATCAGTGGAGTGATGAGGACGACGAGGCGGTGGCTCGCGCGATGAAGGATGCGGGTGTCGCGGACCTGGTGGGGCGTCGAGTCGGCGAACTGTCGGGTGGACAGCGTCAGCGCGTGTGGATCGCGATGTCGCTCGCCCAAGCGACGGATATTCTGCTCCTTGATGAGCCAACGACGTATCTTGACCTCAACCACCAGTTGGAGGTCCTGCGTTTGGCGCAGCGCCTCCATAGGGACGGTGTGACGGTCGTTGCGGTACTGCATGACCTGCATCTGGCCTTCCGCTACGCAACGCACCTTGTGTTCATGAAGGATGGTGAGGTTGTGGCCCAGGGGGCACCGCGTGACGTTGTGACGGCAGAACTGATCGAACGCGTTTTCAGCGTGCCCTGCAGGATCATCGACGACCCAGAAACCGAATCGCCACTGGTGATTCCGGTGCGATGACCCGGGCGTTGTGATCCCCAATGTCTCAAATCGTGACCGGTGGGTCATGTCGCACCATGATTGTTGGATACCATAATTCACACGAAGTTGATGGAAGCCTGATATTTCCAGACAAAACCGTGTTTTGACTGCATGTTCCGGTAATTTCCTTGTTGTTCGCAATTACGGAATGGACATCAGGCAATAATATGGTTCCTGTAGCTGGTGGTTACTCAGACACTGACATATTGATTTTGGGCCTGGTGACGCCGATTAGCGCACGACATCCCGTCGAGACAGAGAAGGATACAGATGACGACACAGATGCGATCGTACGGTAGAGGACTGCGTATGCCTCTGCTGGCTCTGACCGCGTCTGCTTCCATCGTCGGTGGAGTGTTTGTCGCTGCTCAGCCGGCATACAGTGTTGACGGAGTTGTCGGCGTGAGTGGACAGTGCCTGACTGCTGCTGACGAGGGCGCATCCATCGTTGTTTCGTCGGTTGTTCCTGTCGGTTCCCCGCTGCATGTGGCGGGTTCCGGCTGGGGTGCTACTTCTGAAACTTTGCACGGCTTTGTCATCGTTACGCTCGACGATGGGCAGGAAGTTCGCCCCGACGGTGTCACTCTTCCCGCCTGGGTTCCCGCGTCTGTCGTTCGTAATAAGACCGCCTGGAGCGTCGCTGAAGTGTCGACCACTGGCACCTTTAGCGCCGATATTGAGCTGCTGTCGACGTGGGTGGTTGGATCCGAACACTCGATCATGATCGCTGATGGCGTGACCGGCACCTATGCGCAGGTGTCTGTGACGGTCGTAGAAGCCGATGCGCAGGCGCATGCGTGCTCGCTGACACCGACGGATGAGCCGTCGGCAGAGCCTGTTGGCCATGCGACTTCTGACGTAGTCACCGATGGGCCTATGGAGTCTCCGGCTGATGATGCTGTTGACAACGCCGCTAAGCCCGTTGTTGATCTGACGGATGATACTTCCAGTGATGCTGGTAGTGACGCGTCGGCCAGTGCTCCCCCCAACGCGCCGGCCCCCCGTACCACCCCCTCGGCTGATGCCTCGGATGACGCCTCGCGCTCGTCGGCGACCCCGACGCCCTCCGCCTCGGCATCGTCCGCGTCTTCCTCCGGGGGTAATGGTTCGTCTTCTGCTTCTGGCGGTACCGGCTCGAATGCCGATGCCCCGTCTCCCTCCGCGTCTGCGGATCGGGAGAGCGTGTCCGCTTCGCAGATTGGTCGCAAGGCTCATTCGGAGCAGCAGGCCAAGAATCAGGCTGTTCGTGAGCAGGAGTCTCGTCTTAATGGCTGGATCCTTGCGGGTGGCGGTCTCCTCGCCCTCCTTGGGGCGATTGTGATGATCAGCATTGTTCGCCGCTCGCACGGACTGCTGCGCTAAAGCTCGCACACCTGGGGCAATGCGCTGGGAATGTGTGCATTAACCACATGGTGTGTGTTGGGATTTAGCATTCATGCGTCACGCCTGTTACTCTCGATCCAGTACAATAGCTTCTGCGGATTTAGTCACTAAGGAGAACGGTATGCAGCACGGACGCGCATCGTCTGCCGTTGTCGCTCGGAGGTTCGTTGGGCGCAGCCGAACCATGAGCCTGCTCATGGCGCTGTTCCTGTTTGCGGGCATCGGTCTCGCGATCCCCGGTTTTTCCGCGCACGCGGATGACGCCCCGCGTTACGGCGTGTTTGAAGGTGGCATGCTCCGCGCAGCCATGTCGGAGAATTCCGACTTCGCTGCCGAACACGTCAAGACCGGATTTTGGGGACTGATCCTGGATCACGGCCAGGTCACGCCTCTGCAGCGTCCGACTTTTACCCGTAACAATGAGTCCGTGACCGCGAACGACCCCGATCTGTGGGCTGCTGCCTCGCTTGATGATCCTACGCTCATGACGGCGATTCCCAATGGCACGAACAATGTCGAGGGGATTAAGTGGACGGCCGGAACCGTACACACGGTCACTCTTGTGATGTACCGCAGTGACTCCTCCGGAGTTGAGCCCAACCCGGCCACGTATACGGTGATGGTGAATAGTCCGTACGTCGACAACATCGACGATCCGACGCCCGCTCCCACCGCGGACCCGACGGCTGCCCCCACCGATGATCCGACGACCTCGCCTGCCCGCACGGACGAGCCTGCCCCCACGGCGGAACCCGAGCCCGCTCCGACGGTCGAGCCGACCGCTGATCCCGCTCCGACGCCCGCTCCGGACCCGGTGGTTGAGCCAACGACGGAGCCTTCCGCCGCTCCCGCACCGCTGCTTGACGATCCGCAGCTGCCGGCCGTACGTCCCACGCCGACTCCTTCCGAGAGCGTGTCCCCGACGCCCGGCCCATCCGCGTCTGCGACTTCTTCACAGCCGTCCGAGAGCCCTGTGTCGCCCATTACTGACGAGTCTCAGCTGACCGACTCGAACAAGGGAGGCGTGAGCGCCGCCTTCACGGCCGGCCAGCTGACCATCAACGTGCCGTCGGAGAAGGCTGCTGCAGGCGACTGGGTAAGTGCCAACATCATGCAGACCGGCGAGGGCCGTTGGCTGCAGGTTGAGGCCTCCAACAAGGTCACCATGGACCTCACGGGTCTGCCGACTGGCGAGTACAAGGTCGTTGTTGCAAACCGCTCGCACGAGCTTGTCGGATGGGCCGAATTCAAGGTTGCTTCCGCCGTGGGCGCAGCGGCGAACGGTTCGTCGGTCGACGCATCGGGTGCCGTGAAGCTTCACGCGGAGATGCTGTCCTCCTCGCTCGCTGGCGATGAGTCCGAGGGACTTAACGGATACCTGCTCGGCGCTGGTGCCTGCATGCTGATCCTCGGCGGCCTCGTGGTTGTCCAGGTTCTCTCCGGTCCTAAGATTGGCTCCGCCTCGAATGGAGTCACTCTGTCCTAAGCTAGGTTTCATGGATCTGTTTGATTCTGAATCTGTCGACGAGTCGGGCGTGCCTGCTTTCAACGCGGGCGCGCCCCTTGCCGTTCGTATGCGCCCGACGACCCTCGAAGAGGTAGTCGGTCAGTCTCACCTGCTTGGCGAGGGGGCGCCGCTGCGCCGCCTCCTGTCGCCTGGTTCGAGTGATGGTGTCGCCGTTTCTTCCGTGGTGCTGTGGGGTCCGCCCGGAACGGGTAAGACGACCCTCGCCTATCTGATTGCGCGTGCGTCAGGGCGACGTTTTATTGAGCTGTCGGCAGTTTCCTCCGGTGTGAGCGACGTCCGGCGCGTGGTTGATGATGCGCGTCGAACCCTTGCTGGCGGGGGAGAGGAAACGATTCTGTTCGTCGACGAGGTGCATCGCTTTTCTAAGTCGCAGCAGGATTCGCTGCTTCCGGCGGTTGAGAATCGCTGGGTGGTGCTCGTTGCGGCGACGACGGAGAATCCGTCCTTCTCGGTTATTTCGCCGCTGCTCTCGCGCTCGCTCCTGCTGACGCTTCGGCCCCTGGATTCGGACGCGATCGAGGGACTGATTCGCCGCGCGCTGGCGGATGATCGTGGTCTCGCGGGGCGCTTCTTCATCACAGACGAGGCCGTGGCTGGCCTCGTGCGTCTGGCGGGATCGGACGCGCGAAAGTCACTCACTCTCCTCGAGGCGGCGGCGGGCGTAGCCAGTGATGATGGTTCTGGCGAGATCACTGTCGCGAGCGTTGAGGCAGCAGCGAATCAAGCGCTGGTTCGGTGGAGCAAGGATCAGCACTACGATGTCGCGAGTGCGTTCATTAAGTCGATGCGCGGGTCTGATGTGGACGCCTCGCTTCACTATCTTGCCCGAATGATCGAGGCCGGGGAAGACCCACGCTTTATCGCGAGGCGCATCATGATTGCCGCCTCTGAGGAAATCGGGATGGCAGCCCCCGAGGTGCTCACCACCTGCGTGAGCGTCGCACAGGGCGTCGCGCTTATTGGCATGCCTGAGGCGCGTCTGCTCCTCGCTCAGGCTGTCGTCGCTGTGGCGACTGCGCCGAAGTCGAACGCGACCTATCTGGCGATTGACCGCGCCATCGCGGATGTTCGCGCTGGGCGTGGGGGAGCGGTGCCCGAACATTTGCGCGACTCGCACTACGCCGGCGCGAAGACTCTGGGCCATGGTGACGGGTACCTCTACGCGCACGATCAGCCCCACCATGTCGCGGCTCAGCAGTACCTGCCGGACGACTTGGAGGGCACGCAGTACTACGTGCCGACGGAAAACGGACATGAGGCGATGCTCACGAAGCGGCTCGGTGTGATTCGCAATCTGCTGAAAAGACGCTAGGATAGAACAGTTGTCCGCACCAGCGGGCACCTGGGGCCTTAGCCGACGGATCGGATCGATCCTGGAGTTGGCCCCATGCCGGGATCCCCGGCATGACATGAGAAACAGGAAGAAGAAACATGGCAACGAATCGTTCCCGCAAGCAGGTGCGCGAGTCCCGCGCCCTCGGTCTGGCTCTGACCCCCAAGGCCGTTCGCTACTTCGAGAAGCGCCCCTACGGCCCCGGTGAGCACGGCCGCACCCGCCGCCGCCAGGACTCCGACTACGCCGTTCGTCTGAAGGAAAAGCAGCGTCTGCGCGCTCAGTACGGCATCCGTGAGTCGCAGCTGCGCCGCACCTTCGAAGAGGCCCGTCGCACCGCCGGCCTGACCGGTGAGAACCTGGTCGAGCTGCTCGAGATGCGTCTCGACGCCCTTGTCCTGCGCGCTGGCTTCGCCCGCACCATCCAGCAGGCCCGCCAGTTCGTGGTGCACCGTCACATCCTCGTTGACGGCAAGATCGTCGACCGTCCCTCGTTCCGCGTGAAGCCCGGCCAGACCCTGCAGGTCAAGCCGAAGTCGCAGACCACGGTTCCCTTCGAGATTGCCGCTGAGGGTATTCACCGCGACGTGCTGCCCGCCGTCCCCGAGTACCTGGATGTCGAGCTGTCCCGCCTCAAGGCGACCCTGGTGCGTCGTCCCAAGCGCGCTGAGGTCCCCGTGACCGTCGACGTCCAGATGGTCGTCGAGCACTACTCGCGCTGACACTAGTCAACTCTGCGCCCCCGAGCGTTGCTCGGGGGCGCGGTTTTTTCTTATATTCCGCTGTCCGCTTGCGCGTGCCGATGTGCCGTGAGCGGTACCAACCGTCTAACATGGGGAACTATGCGTACGTCTGAAATCCGCACCCGCTGGCTCGACTACTTCGAGAAGCAGGGTCATGAGATTCGTCCTTCCGTTTCTCTCGTCTCTCCGGAGCCCTCGATTCTGTTTACGATCGCGGGCATGGTTCCGTTCATCCCCTACATCACGGGCGTTGAGCCTGCGCCGTGGCCGCGCGCCGCGTCGGTGCAGAAGTGCATCCGCACGAACGACATTGACAATGTCGGTAAGACGACCCGTCACGGCACGTTCTTCCAGATGAACGGCAACTTCTCCTTCGGCGATTACTTCAAGGAAGGTGCGATCAACTATGCGTGGGAGCTGCTGACCGGTTCGCGCGACGAGGGCAAGTACGGCCTTGACGGCGATCGTTTCTGGGTGACGCTGTGGGATCAGGACACGGAGGCTTTCGATGTGCTGACCAAGCAGATCGGTATGGACCCCAAGCACATCGTCCGCCTTCCTCGCGAGGAGAACTTCTGGGACACCGGCCAGCCTGGCCCCGCGGGTCCCTGCGCTGAGTGGCACTACGACCGCGGTCCCGAATACGGTCCCGAGGCTGCGGGTGGTACCGTCGACCCGGGTGGCGACCGCTACCTCGAGGTGTGGAACCTGGTCTTCGACCAGTACATGCGCGGTGAGGGCTCCGGCAAGGACTACCCGCTGCTGGGCGAGCTCGACCAGAAGGCGATCGATACAGGTGCCGGTCTGGAGCGTCTGGCCTTCGTCATGCAGGACAAGCCCAACATGTACGAGATTGACGAGGTATTCCCCGTCATTGAGGCCGCCATGCAGATGAGCGGTAAGCGTTACGGCCTGGGCGCTGCGGGTCCCGAGGCCGGTGCCGCTTACGATGACGACGTGCGTATGCGCGTCGTGGCCGACCACGTGCGGTCCTCCCTGATGCTCATTGGAGACGGGGTGCGTCCTGGCAACGATGGTCGCGGCTACGTGCTGCGCCGCCTGATCCGTCGCGCGGTTCGCTCGATGCGTCTGCTCGGCGTCGACGAGGCGACGATGCCCACGCTGCTCACGGCATCGAAGGACGCGATGAAGGCGTCGTACCCCGAGCTGGAGACAAACTGGAAGACGATCTCCGAGGTCGCTTACGCGGAGGAAGATGCATTCCGCCGCACCCTCAGCGCAGGTACGACGATCCTGGACGCCGCAGTTGCGACGGCCAAGGAATCGAAGGGTGCTCCCGTCATTTCGGGCGCGTCGGCGTTCTCGCTGCACGACACCTACGGATTCCCGATCGATCTGACCCTCGAGATGGCCGCCGAGCAGGGCGTGTCCGTCGACGAGGAGGGCTTCCGCACTCTGATGGCCGAGCAGAAGGAACGCGCACGCGCCGACGCTCGCTCGAAGAAGACCGGGCACACCGATGTTCGCGTCTTCCATGACATTGAGAAGGCGATGGGGGGCGGCTCGACGTTCCTGGGCTACACGGAGCAGGCCGCCGAGGCCACTGTTGAGGCTCTGCTCGTCGACGGTGTGCCGGCTCCCGCTGCCACGGCGCCCGCCGACGTTGAGGTCATCCTCGACCGCACTCCGTTCTACGCCGAGATGGGTGGCCAGCTCGCCGACCACGGCACCATTCGCCTCGCCGGCGGCGGTGTCGTGGAGGTCCACGACGTCCAGGCTCCGATCCGTGGTCTGAGCGTTCACCGCGGCACCTTGACCGAAGGCGGCATGACGGTCGGCGAGAAGGCGTACGCCGAGATCGACGGTCAGCGTCGCCTCGCCATCGCGCGCGCTCACACCGCCACGCACATGGTCTACGCGGGCCTGCGTAACGTCGTGTCGAAGGATGCGACCCAGGCGGGCTCCGAGAACTCGCCGTCGCGCCTGCGCTTCGACTTCCGCCACGGGTCCGCTCTTGAGGGCTCGCAGCTCAGCGACATCGAGGCACTAGTGAACGAAAAGCTCGCCGAGGATCTGGCCGTGACCACCGAGGTCATGAGCATTGATGCCGCGCGTGAAACTGGCGCGATCGCACTGTTCGGTGAAAAGTACGGTTCCGAGGTCCGCGTCGTTACTATCGGTGATGGGTTCGACCGTGAGCTCTGCGGTGGCACTCACGTTCCCACGACCGGTCACATTGGCCGCATCACTGTGCTGTCCGAGGGGTCCGTCGGTTCGGGCGTGCGTCGTATCGACGCTCTGGTCGGCGACGGTGCGTATGAGTTCCAGGCGAAGGAACACGCGCTCGTCAACCAGCTCTCCCAGCTTGTGGGCGGGCGCGCCGATGAACTGCCCGAGCGCATCGAGTCGCTGCTGGCCAAGCTGCGCGAGTCCGAGAAGGAGCTCGAGAAGATCCGCACGGCACAGGCTCTGAGCCAGGGCGCCGATCTGGCAGCTTCTGCAAAGGCCGTCGGTCCCGTGACCCTCGTCGCTGCAGCAGTTGGTGAGATGCCGTCTGCGGACGCTCTGCGTACCCTTGCCCTCGATGTGCGCGACCGCCTCGGCAATGAGCGCGGAACCGTCGTCGCCCTCGGTGGCGTCGTCGGTGGCAAGCCCTCGCTTGTCGTCGCGACGAACGAGGCAGCGCGCGAGGCGTCGGTGAAGGCCGGTGCTCTGGTGCGCGCCGTCGGTAAGCACATGGGCGGTGGCGGCGGTGGCCGTGACGACATCGCTCAGGGTGGTGGCACCAAGCCCGAGGGCATCGCGGACGCGATCGACGCGATCCGCAAGGAAATCGAGGCTCTGTGAGTATTCGTCGGGGTATTCGTATCGGCGTAGACGTCGGCACCGTGCGTGTCGGCGTCAGCCGGTGCGACCCCGACGGCATCCTCACGATGCCTGTTGAAACCCTTCACAGGGCTCCCGACCTGTCCGATCTTGATCGCTTGGCCGACATCGTGCGTAGCCACGACGCGATCGAAGTGATCGTGGGACTTCCTCGGCACTTGCGCGGGGGAGAGGGGATCTCTGCGAAGGGTGCGCGCAAGTATGCGCGCCGCATCAAGAAGCTTGTTCCCGATGTGCGTGTGGCGATGGTCGACGAACGCATGACGTCTAACCAGGCGCACGCACGTCTGCGTGCATCCGGGATCCCCGAGATCGAGCATCGCAGCGTCATCGACCAGGTCGCGGCGCAGATCATTTTGGAACAGGCACTTGAGCTCGAACGCATGGGCGGTCGTGCTCCCGGTGAGGAAATCATCTTCGAACCAAGTGAAGGAGCGCACGCATGAGTACGCCTCCCCCGTACCCCTTCCGTTCTCGTCGCGAGATTCATTCCGGCGAGCGAAAGGTCTATTCCGATGCCAATCTACACGAGCAGCTTGCATCGCAGGATGCGACCGCGAAGCCCGCTGCGGGAACCGACTTGCGTGACGGTTTCTCGCGTGACGAGGCCGTGGTGCCCGTTTCGGCAAGGGCGCGGGGCGAGCGTACGCTTCCCTCTTTCGACGAAGTGACGGATAAGGGCGCGACTCCTCGCGTGTCCGGTGCAGCGCTGCGTCAGCGTAGTACGGCGCAGGCGACAGAATCGCCTTCTGAGACGACGGGCATGCGTTCTCGCCGCCTCGCCAGTGAACGACGAGCGGCGCGCAAGCGCAAGCGTCGCCGTCGGGTGCGGTCCTTCTTCATTATTGTTCTGGTGCTCGGCCTGCTGGCCGGTGCCAGCTACGTCGCCTACGATCAGCTCTTCAACTCGTCGACGACCGCCTCGGATGATTTCCCCGGGCCGGGCTCCGGCTCGGTCGAGGTGACGATCGCTGAGAATTCGTCCGGTCGCGATATCGGCCAGACGCTCGTCGATGCGGGCGTGGTGAAGTCCGTCGGAGCGTTCGTGCGTCAGTTCGAGAAGACTTCGGCGTCGATGTCCATTCGCCCCGGTACGTACCGCCTGAAGCAACAGATGAGCGCCGCCGGCGCGCTTGCAGGCCTGCTGGACGAGACGAACCGCGTCGATTCGACGATTACGATCACGTCGGGCCAGAAGATGTCGGAGGTCAAGAAACGGATCGTCGACATTATGGGCGTCACCGAGGAACAAGTAGACGCTGCTTTCGCCGATACGGAGGCGATTGGGCTACCGTCTGAGGCTGGAGGTAACGCCGAGGGATGGCTGTTGCCCGGTTCCTATGAGGTCGCCGAGGACGACACTCCGACGACCGTCATCGCACGGATGGTGAAGGGCACTGTCGATGAGCTTGATCGTCTTGGCGTTGCTCCTGCTGACCGTGAGACCGTCCTCATCAAGGCTTCTATCGTCGACGGTGAAATGAACATCGACAAGTACATGCCGATGGTTGCTCGTGTCATCGAGAATCGCCTCGCAGACACGAACGGGGAGACGAACGGCTACCTCGGCATGGACTCGACCGTCCTGTACGGCGTCGGAAAGACCAGCGGCGTTCCGGACCAGGCGGACCTGGACAACGACAATCCTTACAACACGCGCCTGCACGCAGGTCTGCCTCCGACGCCGATTGGGCAGCCCAGTGAGAAGGCCATCAAGGCAGTCCTGAACCCAGCTGATGGCAACTGGCTGTACTTCGTCACCGTCAACCTGGACACGGGTGAGACACTGTTTGCCTCGACTCTCGAGGAGCAGGAGAAGAACCGCGAACAGTTCAAGGCGTACTGCACCGCGAACCCGAAGATCTGTACCGCGTCATGATGTGGGCCGGTGTCATCGGTTCCCCGATCGAGCACTCCCTGTCGCCGGTGATCCACCGTGCGGCATGGGAGGACCTCGGAATTGAGCGATGGGAGTACCGCCGCATCGAGCAGGATGAGACGAGCCTGCCCGAGTTCATCGCAGGGTTGGATGGGTCTTTCCGAGGACTGTCGGTCACGATGCCCTGCAAACAGGCGATCATCCCGCTCCTGGACGCAATCGATCCGCTCGCCACTGGAGTTGGTGCAGTGAATACGGTGGTTCCGTCCTCTGGCGTGCTCGCCGGCTTCAACACGGATGTCACGGGGATCGCTTCGGCGATTCGGCGCGCGTGCTCACAGGCGAACCGAGCGCTTCCCACAAACGCCGTCGTGCTCGGGGCTCGGGCAACTGCCTCGTCGGCGCTTGCGGCACTCGGCGAACTTGGCATCGTTGCCTCCACCGTCGCCGCGCGCCGTTTCGGGGGACCCGGTTCTGTCGTCGCTGCTTCCTCGCGACTGGGTGTCAGCATCGATCAGGTGCTGTGGTCGGATCACGACGCGGTTCTTCGTGCCCTCAGCGGCGCTGATCTCGTGATCTCGACGCTACCCGCAGGCGTTGCTGACCCACTTGCCGAGCAGATGAGCGTTCGCGAGGGCCAGGTTCTCCTCGACGTCGTTTACTCTCCTCGCGAGACGGCGCTTCGCAGCGTTTTCGAAAGGAACGGTGGCATCGTTGCCGAAGGCACCGACATGCTTATTTTCCAGGCGGCAGCGCAGGTTCAGCTGATGACGGGGCGCAGCCCGAAGACGGAGGTTATGCGTGGCGCGCTGGAGGCGGAGCTCGCCCGACGCGCCCGGGCGAGCGGAGGAGGAACCGCCTCGTGATTCAGACGTGGCTGCCGCAGTGGCTGAGCGCTGATCTGTCTTTAATTTCCGGTTTTTTTACCTGGATTGTCGTTCTTTCCTGGCTGTGGCGTTCCGGTTGGAAGATCCAGCGCCGATACTTTATTGAAGCGACGCAAAAGCCGCTCACGCGCAACGCGATCGTGTGGAGCGCGGGCATCGTCGGGGCAATCTTCTTTGTTGCGGCACAGATGCGTCCCGGCATGCCCGGTGTGATGACAGTTGCGATGATTGGCGCGCTGAGCGCTTACGTTGATGCTCGTACCCATCGGTTGCCGAACGCATACACGGTAGCGATGGCCATCGGCGTTGTCCTCGGTCTGGTCGTCGGTGGCGTAATTTCGCCGCTGTGGCAGGAGCAGCTCTTCGGGGCGCTCATCGGTTCGCTCATTTGGTTCGTGCCGATTGCTGTGTTGAATCGCTTGCCCGGCGGCATGGGCGGTGGTGACGTGAAGCTGGCTCCGGTTTTGGGAGCATTGGTCGGCTCCGTGGGACTGCACGCTGCGGTTTTCGCGCTCGCACTCTCCTTCATCTCCGCCGGTGTCGCAGCACTGTGGAAGATCGTCGTCGGATCAGCGGGAACGAAGAGCCGCGTCCCGATGGGCCCCTGGATGATCGGATCAGCGCTCGTCGGCACGATTGCATGGGGCGTTGTTCCCGACTGGCTCTAGGGATATGCGCAGGTCTCATCGTGGACCACGGCGGGACGAGTGCGAGTGCAGATGGGACAATAGAACGGTGAGTGTTTTGACGCCTTCGTATCAGTGCGAGCCTGTGAGCCTCGAGTGGGGCCAGACGTGGCCCCCGCGCGACGTCTTTGTCGATCTCGCTGCCGAGCGCCGCGTGATCCCCGTGGTGCGCCGCGTGCTTGCCGACGAGCTGAGCGCGGTGGGCGTCTATCGACAGCTTGCGCACGGCAACTTTGGCAGCTTCATCCTGGAATCTGCTGAGCATGGTGGTTCGTGGGGACGCTGGTCGTTCGTTGGAGCTTCGAGCGCCGGTGCGATCGTCGCGCGTGACGGACATGCGCAGTGGATCGGTTCGCATCCTGAGGGTGCCCTGGAGGAAGGCACCTTCCTTGAGGTCGTGCACTCTGCCCTCGACGCGCTTGCTGCGCCTGCAATTGAAGGAATGCCCCCTCTGACGGGCGCGCTTGTTGGATCTCTGGGCTGGGGCATCATCCCTGAGTGGGAGCCGACGCTCGCAGCGACCGCTCCGAAGGAATCTGATATTCCGGATGCGACGCTCGTGCTAGCCACCGAGGTTGCTGCGCTCGACCATGCGACTGGTTCGGTGTATCTGATGGCGATTGCCTGGAACCTGAATGGCTCTGCCGACGGCGTGGACGGGGCGTACGACCGCGCGATTGAGCGCCTCGACGCGATGACTGCGCAGCTTGCGAGCCCGATCGCCCCCGCGGTTCTGGGCAGCAGCGGTTTCACGCCGCCCCAGGTTCGCGAGCGGACGGCGCGCGCAGATTTCGAGTCCTCCGTCAACGCGGCCAAGCGTGCGATCGAAGACGGCGACGCCTTCCAGATCGTCGTGTCCCAGCGCCTTGACGTGTCGACGTCGGCCAGCGGCATCGATGTCTACCGCGTGCTGCGCACGGTCAACCCCTCGCCCTACATGTACTTCCTGGACATGCCCGACGAGTTGGGCGGTCATTTTGAGGTTGTTGGCTCGTCCCCCGAGACCCTCGTGAAGGCTGAACGACGCCGCGTCTGGACGTATCCGATCGCCGGCTCGCGCCCGCGCGGCGCGGATTCGGCCGAGGACCATCGCCTGGCTGCCGAGCTTTTCGAGGACCCGAAGGAGCTGTCGGAGCACGTCATGCTCGTGGACCTGGCTCGAAACGACCTGTCGAAGGTCTGCGATCCCGCGTCGGTCGAGGTCTCCACGCTCATGGAACTCAAGCGTTTCTCTCACATTCAGCACATTTCCTCCACGGTGACGGGCGTGCTGCGCGATGATGCTGATGCGCTTGATGCCCTGGTTGCGACATTCCCTGCGGGCACCCTGTCGGGTGCGCCCAAGCCTCGTGCCATCCAGCTCATCGATGATTTCGAGCCCGCGGCGCGCGGCGTGTACGGCGGCGTGGTCGGTTACTTCGACCTGTCGGGGGACGCGGATCTGGCGATCGCTATTCGCACGGCTTCCTTGAAGGACGGCGTGGCCTCGGTGCAGGCTGGTGCTGGCCTTGTCGCTGATTCCGTGCCCGCCCTCGAGTACGAGGAGTCGCGTAACAAGGCCGCCGCAGCGGTCGAATCCGTCGTGCGGGCGTCGACTCTCGTTCCTCTGTCCTAACCCGTAGTGCGGGATGGCTGACTCGTTGTCGGCCATTTTTCGCTAGCCTAGGTGAGGATTGATCGTTTCTGCCTGAAAGGGGAGCGTCGTGAGCATTCTCGATGACATTATCGCCGGGGTCCGGCAGGATCTGAAAGAGCGTGAAGACCGCGTCCCTCTGGCTCGAATCAAGGAGATGGAGACTCAGGTCCCGGAGGCGAAGGATGCGCTCGGTGCTCTGCGGGGCCGCGACGGTGCCGTCAAGATCATCTCCGAGGTCAAGCGATCGTCGCCGTCCAAGGGGGCGCTCGCAGCGATCCCGGATCCGGCTGCGCTTGCCTCCACGTACGAGGCCGGGGGAGCGACGGTCATTTCCGTGCTCACCGAGCAGCGTCGTTTCAATGGTTCGCTCGCGGATCTTGACGCCGTGCGTGCGGCCGTCGATATTCCGATCCTGCGCAAGGACTTCATCGTGACGCCGTATCAGATCCACGAGGCGCGTGCTCACGGCGCTGACCTCGTTCTCTTGATCGTCGCCGCGCTCGAACAGAACGTACTCGTGTCGTTGCTAGAACGCACCCGTTCGCTGGGCATGGAGGCGCTTGTGGAGACGCACTCGCGACTTGAAGCCCTGCGCGCGATGGAGGCCGGTGCCTCGATCATTGGTGTCAACGCACGCAATCTGAAGACCCTGGAAGTGGACCGCTCGACCGTCGAGCAGGTCATCGACGTGATCCCCCAGGACGTCGTCGCGGTCGCCGAGTCCGGCGTCGCGAATGCTCACGATGTTTTTGAATACGCCAAGTGGGGCGCGGACGCTGTGCTCGTTGGCGAAGCGCTCGTGACGTCGGGTGATCCTCGCGCGAGCATTCAGGACATGGTGAGCGCGGGCCAGCACCCCGCGCTGCGAACGGATCGTAAGGCTCGCGTCGCCGCGGCACGTCAGGAAGGACAGTGATGGAAGCCGAGAACTTTGCGCAAGGACCGTACTTCGGTGATTTCGGTGGACGCTTCGTCGCCGAGTCTCTCATGGGCCCCCTCGAAGAGGTTGAGGCAGCGTGGAAGCGCCTGTGGTGCGATAAGTCGTTCCAGCGCCGCCTGCGCGACCTGTTCCTGAACTATGCCGGACGTCCCTCTCTGTTGACCGAGGCCCCGCGTTTTGCGGCCGACTTGGGCGGCGTGCGCGTGTTCCTTAAGCGTGAGGACCTGAACCACACGGGCTCGCACAAGATCAACAACGTGCTCGGTCAGGCGCTGCTCACCAAGGAGCTGGGGAAGACGCGCGTTATTGCGGAGACCGGCGCGGGGCAGCACGGTGTCGCTACCGCGACCGCCGCTGCTCTCCTTGGCCTCGACTGCACGATCTACATGGGGCGTGAGGACACCGAGCGTCAGGCCCTGAATGTTGCGCGCATGCAGATGCTTGGCGCCGAGGTTATCGCTGTGACCGCAGGTTCTGCGACGCTTAAGGATGCGATTAACGAGGCGTTCCGTGACTGGGTGACCAACGTCGAGACGACCAACTACATCTTCGGTACGGCGGCTGGTCCGCACCCGTTCCCAGAGATGGTGCGCGACCTTCAGCGTGTCATCGGCGACGAAGCGCGCGCTCAGCTGCTCGCCTCCGAGGGGCGCCTGCCCGACGTCGTCGTGGCCTGCGTGGGCGGCGGCTCCAACGCGATTGGCTCATTCACCGCATTCCTCGATGATCCCAGCGTCGAGCTGCTCGGTTGCGAGGCGGCCGGAGACGGCTTCGAGACTGGGCGACACGCCGCGTCGATCACTGCTGACGAGGTAGGTGTGCTTCACGGTGCCCGCACGTTCGTCCTGCAGGAGCGCGACGGCCAGACGAAGGCCTCCCACTCCATTTCCGCCGGCCTGGACTACCCGGGTGTTGGCCCGCAGCATGCGTGGTTGGCGCGCTCCGGTCGTGCCTCGTACATACCTATTTCCGACGCCGAGGCCATGGATGCTTTCCTGCATCTGTCGCGCACGGAGGGCATCATCCCCGCTATCGAGTCCTCGCATGCCCTCGCCGGTGTGCGCGCCTGGGCGCGTGCAAAGGCGGAGGCTGAGGGGCCCTTCGCACCTGGTGAGGAACCCATCGCGATCGTGACTGTGTCGGGTCGCGGCGACAAGGACGTGGATACGGCATCGCGGTGGTTCGGCTACGGTCACGCGAAGCTGCAGGTCATCGACCCCAGCGCTGGTCCGTCGGGCGTCGCCGTCCTGGATGAGAACGAGGAGAAGTGACATGACGCGTGCACCCCATTCCGCTGTCGCTATCGATGCTGCCCTCCAGCGCGGAGATGCCGCGCTCATCGCCTACCTGCCCGTCGGCTTCCCGTCGGTCGAAGACTCGATCCGTGCGGGAAAGGTCTTGGCCGAGCGTGGTGTCGACGTCATCGAACTCGGCTTCCCCTACTCGGATCCGGGTATGGACGGCCCGACGATCCAGCGCGCGTCCGTCGCGGCTCTTGAGCGCGGCACCCACCTCGAGGATCTTTTCCACGCGGTGGACGAGCTGACCTCGTACGGCATTTCGACCTGCTCGATGACCTACTGGAACCCCGTCGAGTGGTGGGGCGTCGAGCGCTTTGCTAAGGACTTCGCAGCAGTTGGCGGCTCCGGCCTTATTACGCCGGACCTGCCGCCCGAGGAAGGAGCGCAGTGGGAGGCCGCGTCGGACAAGTACGACCTCGAACGCATCTACTTGAGTGCCCCCTCGTCCCCCGAGCATCGGCTCAAGCTGATTGCTGAGCACTCGCGCGGCTGGGTCTATGCGGCCTCGTCGATGGGCGTGACGGGCGCGCGTGCTGCTGTTGGTGCTCACGTCGCCGACGTCGTGGAACGCACCCGCGCAGCCGGTGCGCAGCGCGTGTGCGTTGGTCTCGGCGTGTCCAACGGCGCTCAGGCCCGTGAGATCGGTGCCTACGCGGACGGCGTCATCGTCGGATCAGCGCTCGTGAAGACTCTGTTCGATGAGAACGTCGACCGGGGTCTGAAGGCTCTGGGCGAGCTTGTCACCGAGCTGAAGTCCGGCGTCAGCGGGGCGCGCTCGTGAGCGCCCTCATCGCGGCCGGTATCCCGTCGCCCTCGCAGGGTGTCTGGTACCTTGGGCCGATTCCGTTGCGGGCCTACGGCATCATCATCGCCGCAGGCATGATCATCGGCGTCTGGTGGACGGCCCGCCGTTACCGCGACCGCGGTGGAAACCCGGATACGCTGTACGACGCCGCGCTCTGGGCGATCCCGCTCGGCGTCGTCGGTGCGCGCATCTACCACGTCATCACGTCCCCGGATGCTTATTTCGGCCCGGGCGGTGATCCGATGCTCGCCTTCCAGATTTGGCGTGGAGGCCTGGGTATCTGGGGTGGCGTCGCCTTCGGCGCGCTCGGCGTGTATATCGCCGTCAAACGTGCGGGTGTCCGCCTCGGCCCCATCGCCGACTCCCTGGCTCCGGCTCTGCTGATCGCCCAAGCGATCGGCCGTTGGGGAAACTGGTTCAACCAGGAGCTCTTCGGTGCTCCAACGACTCTGCCGTGGGGCCTCCAGATTGACGCAGCGCACATGCCCGCCGGATACCCTGCAGGGACGCTGTTCCATCCGACCTTCCTCTACGAGTGCCTGTGGAACCTCGCCTGCGCCGCCCTCATCGTGTGGCTCGACCGGCGTCACCGCTTCGCCGGCGGCCAGGTCTTCGGGCTGTACCTGATGGCCTACACGGCCGGCCGGTGCTGGATCGAGATGCTGCGCATCGACGATGCGCACCGGGTGTTGGGCCTGCGTCTGAACGTGTGGACGTCCCTGCTCGTGTTCGCACTCGGGCTGCTCGTGTTCGTTGTCGCCGGCCGACTTGGTCGTTCGACGCGCGTCGTCGCCGAAGACCTGGAAGACCCGGATGCCGAGAAGGAAGACGATGCGTCGTCGGTCAACGACGGGGGAGAAGCCGGTGCATCCATCGAGGAGTGTGGGGAGAATACTGCGAGCGCAGCAGATGCATCCAAGGATGGCGTCACGAAGTAGCCGTCGTTTGGCATCTGTCCGGGTTTTGTGTGCCTGAGGTCCCACAACAGGTTGATTCATGGGAATGATCACGTTGTCTCGTTGCTGATCCTCCTCGTTTCAACTGTGATTGGACGGTAAACTTATACCTATGCGTCGAGCTAAGATTGTCTGCACTATTGGACCTGCCACTGAATCCCCCGAGCAGCTCCAGGCACTGGTGGACGCCGGCATGGATGTCGCGCGTATCAACCGGTCGCATGGAAAGGCTGAGGAGCACGAGGCCGTCATTGAGCGCGTGAGGAAGGCGTCTGCGACGTCCGGCCGCGCGGTCGCTGTCCTGGTTGACCTCCAGGGCCCCAAGATTCGCCTGGAGACCTTCCAGGATGGCCCTCAGGAACTCAAGATCGGTGACACCTTCACCATCACCACCCGCGACGTTCCCGGCACCAAGGAACTCGTCGGTACGACCTTCAAGGGCCTGCCCGGTGACTGCGCTCCCGGTGACCGCCTGCTGATCGACGACGGTAACGTCGCGGTCCGCGTTGTTGAGGTGACGGATACTGACGTCGTCACCCGTGTTGAGGTTCCCGGTATGGTTTCGGACCACAAGGGTCTGAACCTTCCTGGCGTTGCCGTCTCTGTTCCCGCCCTGTCCGAAAAGGACAAGGAGGACCTGCGCTGGGGTATCGAGCAGGATGCTGACTTCATCGCCCTGTCCTTCGTGCGTTCTGCCGAGGACATCAAGGACGTCCACGAAATCATGGACGAGATGGGTAAGCGCATCCCGGTCATCGCCAAGATCGAGAAACCCCAGGCCGTTGACGCCTTGGAAGAGATCGTTGAGGCCTTCGATGGCATCATGGTTGCCCGCGGCGACCTCGGTGTCGAGATGCCGCTCGAGGCGGTCCCGCTGGTCCAGAAGCGCGCGATCGAACTCGCTCGTATCGCCGCCAAGCCTGTCATCGTGGCGACCCAGGTCATGGACTCCATGATTAAGAACCCGCGTCCGACTCGCGCCGAAGCTTCCGACTGCGCCAACGCGATCCTCGACGGTGCTGACGCGGTCATGCTGTCGGGCGAGACCTCGGTGGGGGCCTTCCCGATCGAAACGGTTCGTACGATGGCCGCGATCATCGAGTCGACGGAAGAGAACGGCGGCGAGCGTATCGCGTCGATCCCCGGCTTCTACGCCGACCGTGCGGGCGTCATTTGCGAGGCCGCGGCGCGTATCGCCGAGCACATGGACGCTCGCTACCTGGTAACCTTCAGCCAGTCCGGTACCTCCGCTCGTCTGCTGTCGCGCATGCGCCGCCCGATCCCGATGCTGGCCTTCACGCCCCTCGAGTCGACGCGTCGCCGCCTCGCCCTGTCGTGGGGCATTCAGACGTACCGCGTCCCCGAGGTCCAGCACACCGACGACATGGTGTGGCAGCTCGACCAGGTCGTTCAGTCTGCGCACCTGGCGGACATCGGCGATCAGCTTGTGATCGTTGCGGGCATGCCCCCGGGCATCGCCGGCTCCTCGAACATGCTGCGTATCCACGAAGTCGGAGATGAAGCCGACTACGCGATTGGCGGAACCCGCCACGCGTGAGATGCGTGAGTAGCGGGGGCGCCGGCAGTGAGCCGGCGCCCCCGCTCTTTTTGTTTCTTCACGTGGACAAAATGCAATCCGTGGAATAAAGTACTCGGATACACGTTGAGACACGTGGACACCGCACCAACGACGGCGCGGCACAGCAGCAAATCGCTGCCCGGCGTCATCAGGAATGCCTGTGCGAACAAAGCACGTTTTCTGGCGCGCCCGAATTGAAGAGGAGAAAGAGAAATGAACACGAACATCCGGACCGTGTCGGTCCACGACACTCTGTTTGGCCGCGTGGCCAACAACCTGGAGGTCGGCCAGCTCTCGCGCGCCGTTGAGCCGTGGTTTGCTGACTTCCACGACTCGAGGGTCAAGCAGGCAATCGCCGACCTTGACGAGCCGGCCCGTCGGGGCGCGGCTGCCGAGTACCTCGGTCTCGAACTGAGCGTCGTGGCCTGAACCGTGACAAAGGGGCCGACAAGCAATGCTTGTCGGCCCCTTGTTCGTCTGCGTTTTTGCTGTATCAATTTGTGCTACGCACGTCGCACACGTGCGAAAATGCCGGTACCATTAGGAGCACGTACTCCACTGGCGGTACCCCGAGTGGGATTCGAACCCACAACAAGCCGGGTTTGAGCCGACCG
>ERZ772779.277-NODE-277-length-25565-cov-8.561035_pt1 | contig 25565 bp, 23 predicted proteins | sample MGYA00511360_ERZ772779 | MGnify/ENA primary metagenome ERZ772779 (study PRJEB29015, sample SAMEA2738112) | human oral metagenome | biome: human oral; feature: human-associated habitat; material: saliva | place: China | collected 2231 ...
CACGTGGCGTGAGACACCTCCAGTATGCACTCGTGTTGTTTGCCCGTAGAGTTACAACTAGAGGTTGACAGTATCCCATTACTAGGAGAGTCCGAGTGGATCAGCTCAAGAGATTTCCAGGAGCAGTTGCCGCATGTGCAGTTGCGGTGATTGCAGCGATCGTTGCCGTGTTGGCTTTAACTATTTGGAAGCCTGCGCAGCAAATCAGCGCCACTGCTTCACCCGAGCAGCCGGTTGTTATTACCCGTGAGGGGCTTTTCCAGCTTGAGGGCGGTGAAGTGACGGTGACCGCTTCTTCGGCATCTGGTCAACAAGTCACGATGGCATTGGGCACGTCTTCTGATGTTCGAGGATGGGTTTCGGATCTGTCCTACGCTGAAATTACTGGTATTTCTGCTAATCGCAGCAATCTTTTGACCCAGGGACATGACGCGCAAGTAAGTGCATCTCCCACGCCGACGCCTTCTCCTTCCCCCTCGAGCGATCAACCTCAGAACCCGGAGGCTTCCCCCCAGCCTTCGCCTTCCACGAGCGCAACGCCGAGTTTGTCGGCAGCTGGCGGAGATATGTGGCTTGACGAGGCCACCGCCACCTCGAGCGCGACAATGACACTTCGCGACGTCCCCGCAGGTCGCTCTCTTGTCATTACTTCGGATGGGAAGACTGCATCCGACCTGACCGTCACCATGACGTGGAAGACCCCGCATAAGAACATCTTGGCGATTGCTTCGGGAATCATTGCTCTGCTCTTCCTGCTTATCGCTGGTGCACTGTTCGGCTTTGCTCTTTGGCGCGAACGCCAGCACTCGGATACGGATACTTACGAAGACGATCCTCAGGCTCCTTCGAAGGCGCTGTCTTTCTTTGAGGAAGAAGTTGCTGGCGAGCCGGAACTGCAAGCGACAGAAGATGAAGACGCCGTGGAAGAAGAGGTGCTTCCTTCCGGTGAAAATGAAGGGCATTCCGCGGAAGAAGAAAATACAGGCGAAGATCAGGATTTTGACCAACCTGAGCCTCTTGCTGAAATTGAGCAGGATGAGCGGCCTGAAGAAGAGCCGCGGTTTGGTCGCCATGGGATTGTCAGCGAGGACGAACACGTTGATCCTCCCCAGCGTGAATCCACGGACACCGGCATTATCGACTTGTCGAGCATTCGACCCGGCGCTGTCCTGCCATCTCGTCGTGCACTCCGTCAGGCACGTGAAAATGGCGAGAATCGCGTGGTCATTGGCGGACAGGAATTCGACACTGGACTGATTCCACAGGTTTCCAAGGACGAAGAAGGAACAGGCGAAGAAACTGCCGAGAAGCGTCCGTGGGGTCAGATTATCGGCGGATGGATGTCCTCTAAGGAACGCGGAAAGAAGGAGCAGTGACATGAACACACGACGTTTTCTTCCTGTTTTTGTTGTTCCGGCTTTCCTTTTGGCTGCCTGCGGCAGTGGGGACTTGGTTGCTCCCGAAACTACTGCTCAGGCCTCGGCAAGTGCTCCGAACTTAGATTCTGCCCGTGTCGAGCGCATTCTTAATTCGATTCAAGACACGCTCAACACGGCGGATGCCAGCCGCGATCCCGCACTTCTTCAAGCACGTCTTGAAGGTGGCGCACTGCGTATGCGCACGGACCAATATGCTGCCGCAAAAGCAACAAATACTGAGGTCTCCAAACTCATCGTGAATGAAGGATCAGTTGCGGTCTCGAATTCGAATGATTGGCCTCGAGTCATTGTGAATGTTTCGAACCCGGATCAGACCTCTTTGCCGGTGATCGCTTTCGCAGTCCAAGAAGATGCGCGCTCGCAGTACAAACTTCTGGGGTGGGCGCGTGCGCTGGGCGGTGCACAGTTCCAGCTCGATAACATGGAAAAGGGCTCCGCACCTTTGACTGCGGATGCTCAGGGCTACGTCAAGACCCCGAAGGAAGCGCTGCAGGGCTACGTTGACATGCTCAACTCTGGCAATGCTGGAAATGACCAGTATTCCGGTGACGATTTTGCTCGCCGCTACCTTCAAGACGCAAAGAGCCTGAATGATGCTGTGCAGGCCGCAGGAAACGTTCAAGCTCATGCTGAAGTCTCGGACGAGTTCCCCATCGTCGGTGTCCAGCTGGTCGATGGTTCGTCACTGGTCGTTGCCTCCTTCACCTATACTCAGACCTATCAGCGTACTGTTGCTCGCTCGACAATGCGTCTGGGAGGAACGACTGCAGCTCTTGCTGAAGGCGACGATGATACCGTTAAGGGGAAAGCGACAGCGACCTACGTTGCAACGGTCCTCTTGCACATCCCAAAGTCGGGTTCTGATTCACAGGTGATCAGCGTGGTGGGTGCCGAACGTGCACTCGGCTCGGTCGTAAAGGACGATAACGCGGGCAACCCTGATCAACGTTAAGGGAGAATAATAGGCATGAATAACGAGGCTCATAACCCTCAGCCTGCAGATTCTCACGGCGCCGTGGATCTGAGCGCCGCGGCAGCGCGAGGTAACTCTTCGGCTGGAGTGCAGCCAGCAGCCCAGGGAAATCCTGCGATGCAGGCTCCGACGTCCCAGCAGGGGACGGGCCTTGATATTCCTCTGGTCGATACCTGCGATGATTCGACTTTCGAGGCCGTCGCCGCGCGCTCTCAGCAGATCCCCGTGGTCATTGTGCTGTGGGCAGCGCAGTCATTGGAATCCAAGCAACTTCTGGCAACTTTGGAAGAACTTGCTCGTGACAAAATGGGCGCTTTCCAGCTTGTGGAAATCGATGTCGCGCATGCGCCACGCGTTGCGCAAGCCTTCCAGGTACAAGTTATTCCCACTGTTGTTGCTTTGGTTGGTGCCCGTCCGGTTCCTCTCTTCCAGGGAGTTGCTCCCAAGGAGCAGATTGCACCGGTTATCGATGATCTTCTTCGAGCCGCCCAGCAAATGGGCGTGACCGGACGAGTTGCTGTCAGCGGACAGGACGTCGCTAAGCCGATCCCCGAAGAACATCTCCCGGCTTTGGAAGCTGAAGAACGCGGTGACTTAGAAGGGGCGCGCGCAGCTTGGGACAAGATCATCGAGTTGAATCCCCGCGACGAAGACGCGAAAGATCATCGCGCACGTGTGAATCTTCGTTTGCGTGAAAGCTCGGCAAGCGATGATCCCTCTGCCCGCGCCGACGCACTCTTTGCCGCAGGCCAGTACGCCGAGGCTTTCGAGGTGCTTTTGCAGCTCATGGAAGATGCCTCGGAAGAAGAAAAAGAAGACTACCGCGTACGTCTCTTGGATCTTTTCCGCATTGCCGGAAGCACTCCCGAAGTTAAGGCGGCTCGTCGTCGTCTCTCATCCCTATTGATGATCTGATCAGACGGTACCTCACTTTAGAGCACATTAAAGGGAGGGTGCGGATCCCAGGATCCGCACCCTCCCTTTTACTGGAAGCTATTACTTTTCCGGAGCGAGCCAGAGGCCGCCCAGAGGTGGAACTCGAAGTTCGATGGAGAAAGGACGTCCATTCCACGGGACTTCTTCGGCGACAAGGTCTCCAATGTTGACCACTCCGGAACCGCCGAAGGCCGGATCGTCTGTGTTCACAACTTCGCGCCAGGTACCACCGTGCGGCAAACCAACGCGGTAGCCCTCGTGAGGGTTACCCGCAAAGTTCACGACGCAGACAAGCTCATCGTGAGCGCCGTGTTCGCCAGCGGCCTCGGACTTACGAATGTAGGAAATGAGGTTGTGGTCGCCATCGGAGGCGTCAATCCACTCAAATCCGGTGTAGGTATCGTTCCACAGTGCGGCGTGGGCGCTGTAGAGCTCGTTCAAACGCGAGACCAAAGCGGCCATCCCAGCGTGATCGGGGCGATCATAGAGCCACCAATCAAGAGAATAGCTTTCGTTCCACTCCTGCTCCTGGGCGAATTCTTGTCCCATGAAGAGGAGCTGCTTGCCGGGGTGAGACCACTGATAAGCGTAGAGAGCACGCAGGCCGGCCATCTGTTGCCAATGGTCGCCCGGCATCTTTGATACAAGCGCACCCTTGCCATGAACAACTTCGTCGTGAGACAGCGGCAAGACATAGTTCTCGGAGAAGGCATAGACCAAGGAGAAGGTGAGTTCTCCGTGGTGCCAGCGGCGATTGACCGGATCTTCCGAGAGATAACGCAGGGTGTCGTTCATCCACCCCATATTCCACTTCATACCGAAACCGAGGCCTCCGCCGGAAGTCGGAGCAGTCACTCCTGGCCATGCGGTGGATTCTTCGGCAATCATGACGATGCCCGGGTACAAGCGATATGCCGTTGCAGTTGCTTCTTGGAGGAAGGAGATCGCCTCGAGGTGTTCACGCCCACCATACTGGTTGGGGCGCCACTGACCGTCCTTACGGGAGTAATCGAGGTAGAGCATCGATGCCACTGCGTCAACGCGCAGACCATCGATATGGAACTGGTCAAGCCAGTAGAGGGCATTGGCAACAAGGAAGTTACGAACTTCGGTGCGTCCAAAGTTAAAGACGTAGGTTCCCCAGTCCGGGTGTTCTCCGCGGAGGGGATCCGGGTCTTCATAGAGGGCAGTGCCATCGAAGCGAGCAAGTGCCCAGTCATCCTTGGGGAAGTGGGCAGGCACCCAGTCCAAGATCACGCCGATGCCTTCTTGGTGAAGGCGATCGACCAGGTAACGGAAGTCGTCGGGGGTTCCGTAGCGCGAGGTTGGCGCGTAGTACGAGGTCACCTGGTATCCCCAGGAACCACCGAAGGGGTGCTCGGCAAGAGGCATGAACTCAACGTGCGTGAAGCCCATCATCTTGACGTAGGGGATGAGTTCGTCGGCAAGGCCACGGTATCCCAGATCTTGCTTCCACGAGCCCGCATGAACTTCATAAATAGACATCGGACCCGAATGCGGATTCGTGTGCTCCCGTGCGCGCAGCCACTCATCGTCTTCCCACGTGTGGAACACATCGGTCACCACTGAAGCGGTTGCGGGAGGAATCTCAGTTGCTCGGGCCATCGGGTCGGCCTTTTGGAACCAATCACCCGAGGGGCCCTGGATTTCAAACTTGTAGCGAGCGCCTACTCCAATGCCTGGAACGAAGAGCTCCCACACTCCCGAGGCTCCCATGGAACGCATTGAGTGAGCGGTGCCATCCCAGAAGTTAAAGTCGCCGACGACGCGAACTGCGCGAGCATTGGGTGCCCACACTGCGAAGGCAACGCCGTCGACCGGTCCCATAACGCCATCAAAATGGGTGATATGCGCCCCTAGGACATCCCAGAGACGCTCATGGCGTCCCTCGCCGATGAGATAGGTGTCCATCTCTCCGAGAGTCGGGAGGAAGCGATAAGGATCGTCAACGACTTGCGAATGATCTCCGTAGGTGACGCGCAGGCGGTAGTCGGGGATAACGTCTGCTTCGAAAGCACACACCCAGACCCCGGAATGCTCGTGGGCCGCGGGAAGGGTCTTATCAGGAGTAATCACCTCGACAGAATCTGCCAAGTGGTGAACACTACGAATGGTGACGACGCCGTCACTAAGGTGTGCTCCCAACACGTCGTGAGGAAGAGCGTAGCGTCCTTCGGCTACTGCATCGAGGACGTCTGTGGCCACTGATGTCGCTTGAGGTTCCATGTGTTCATCATCTCATGTTCGAAGGTGATCGTGTAATTATTCGGTTTCGATGGCCATGACATGGCCGAGTCGATCCCAGGGAGACAGGCGGACCCAGTTGGTCGTTGACCAGGAGTAACGCTGTCCGTCGAGTTCATCAACAACCGTGAAGTTAGCTGATGAGGTACCCAATGAAAGCCCGCTCAAATCAACGTGAACTTCACCCTCAACCGTATTTTCCGGATCGAGTGAAAGAACGACGATGACGGTGTCGGGCACTCCAGTAGGAGAAAAACGAGCGGGAACGTGCTTTGAGAAGCACAGAAGTCGATCCGAAGTCGTGGAATGAATACGTAAGTCGTGGAGCTGACGCAGCGCAGGGTGGCGCTCGCGCGCACTGTTGAGCAGCGTCAAGAGAGCCGGAATTCCTGTCCCTTGGGCAAGCTTGGGATCACGAGGCCTGAACTCGTACTTTTCGTTGTCATTGGGTTCTTCAGCTCCGGGACGCTGGACGTTTTCAACCCATTCGTAGCCCGAGTAGATTCCCCACGAGGGAGCTCCGAGGGCCGCAAGCATCGCGCGAATTGCAAAAATTGCCGTTCCGCCTGTCGTCATTTGAGGCGTGAGAATATCGTGGGTCGTCGGCCAGAAGGTCGGGCGAATGAGGTGAGCTGTTTCTTGGGAGAGTTCGGTGAGATACTCTTCGATTTCCTGCTTATAGGTTCGCCACGCGAAGTAGGTGTAGGACTGGTCAAAACCGACAGCGCCCAAGGTACGCATCATCGCAGGACGGGTGAAGGCCTCGGCAAGGAAGATCACGTCCGGGTAACGCGTGTGAAGCTCTTCCAAAAGTCGCAGCCAGAAGGGGACTGGTTTCGTGTGCGGGTTATCAACGCGGAAGATCTTGACACCATGAGAAATCCACAGTTCGAGCATGTCGCGGATGGCCGTGTAAATCCCCTCGGGATCGCGGTCGAAGTTCAGGGGATAAATGTCCTGATACTTCTTTGGGGGATTTTCGGCGTAGGCGATGGAACCATCAGCACGCTGCGAGAACCAGTCGGGATGCTCACTGACCCACGGGTGATCGGGCGAACACTGCAAGGCGATGTCCAGCGCAACCTCAAGGCCAAGTTCGCGCGATTGCTCAACGAAGTAATCGAAATCGTCAAAGTCGCCAAGCTCGGGATGGATCGCGTCATGTCCGCCTTCGGCTGAGCCAATTCCGTAAGGGCTTCCAGGTTCGCCCTTGTGGGCGATCAAAGCATTGTTCTTCCCCTTGCGGTTGGTCAATCCAATGGGGTGAATGGGCGTCAAATAGATGACGTTAAACCCCATTGAGGCAATCCTTGGCAAGTCCTCGACAGCGGTGCGCAAGGTGCCTGAAACCCAACGCCCCTTTGAGTCTTGGAAAGCGCCATGGGAACGCGGGAAAATTTCGTACCAAGCGCCGGCAAGAGCGCGGTTGCGGGCAACGAAAAGGGGATAGGTACGCGTCGAACCGTAGAGGTCTCTGAGTGGGAACTGCCTAAATACCGCGCGCACTGGCGCCGAAAGACCAGTTGAGAGACGACGCTGGGGAGTTTGAGAGGTATCGCGCAGCCCCTTCGCAGCATCCAAGAGAGTATCTATTGCTGAGCGTGTCGGTTGGGTTTGTGAGGGGTTGTTGAGTGCCTCGCCCCTGGCGGCACGTTCCATCAAGAGTGCGCCCTCTTCAAGCATCAGCTCAACGTCGACGCCCGCACCGATTTTGACTGATGCGTCATGGCGCCATGTTGCATAGGGATCCGACCAAGTATCGATCCTGAAACTCCACTGCCCGACGGCATCGGGCATAACCCATGCTTCATAGCGGTCGAGGCCAGGAGCGATGTCGCGCATGAGGGCGCGTGAGTGAATCGATCCTCCGGGGCGCAGGAGAACTGCCTCAGCTGCGTAGCAATCATGCCCTTCTCTGAAGACCGTCGCCCTGATAGGAAAAGCCTCAAAAGCAGTGGCTTTTGCGGGAAGATATCCGTCCTCGACGACGGGGAAAACTTCAGTTGCGGGGATGCGGGCCAGGAGTGTCTCGTTCACACATCTAAGCGTAATGGAAATTGTGAGCGTCGACATAGTCTAGCCGCTGAAAGGTTGCTGAGAAGACAAAATGGTGGTGGTTCTTAACGTGAACCACCACCATTTTTATGACCTTCAGTAGACCATGTGCATGGCCTGACGAACCTCGTTCAGGGTCTGTTCTGCCTGTTCGTTAGCCTTCTCGTTTCCTTGGCGAAGAATAGAGAGCAGGTAACCCGGATCTGCGGCTAGTTCTTCGCGGCGAGCGCGGATCGGCGCAAGCATCTCATTGAGCGCCTCGGTAACGGTTGCTTTGAGCATTCCACCACCGCCGTCTCCGATCCTCTCGGCGATGGCAACTGGATCTTCACCCGTGGCCAACGAAGCCAACATCAGCAGGTTGGATACCTCGGGACGATTGTCGGGATCGTAGGTGATATGACGATCCGAATCCGTCTTCGCTCGCTTGAGAATGCGAGCGGTCTCATCTGCGCTCATCGCGAGTTCGATCGTGTTTCCACGCGACTTCGACATCTTCGTGCCGTCAGTTCCCAAGAGAAGGGGAGTCTCAGACAATAGCGCATCGGGACGCGGGAAAACTGCGCGCTTGGGGTCGACGCGCCCGTAACGCTTATCGAAGCGCTGAGCGATCAAACGCGTCTGCTCGATGTGGGGAAGCTGGTCTTGTCCAACAGGAACAAGATTTGCCTTGCAGAACAAAATATCGCATGCCTGGTGGACCGGGTAGGTCAGCATCAAACCGGTCATTGCGCGTCCATCGGTTGCCTCAAGTTCAGCCTTCACCGTGGGATTGCGATGCAATTCAGACTCAGTGACCAGCGACAGGAACGGAAGCATGAGCTGGTTGAGTGCAGGAATTGACGAGTGATTAAAGATCGTTGTCTTTTCTGGATCGAGTCCAACCGCCAAGTAATCGGTGACGAGGCCTAAAACGCGTTCCTCAATGGGGCCAACTGCGTCCCGGTCGGTAATCACCTGGTAGTCGGCGACCAGAACCCAGGTGTCAATGCCACGTTCTTGAAGAAGAACGCGATTGCGCAGGGTTCCAAAGTAATGCCCCAAGTGGAGACGGCCGGTGGGGCGATCTCCAGTTAACACACGGAATCGCGAGGGGTCCTGGTCGATGGCCTCTTCGATTTCCCTCGAACGCGCAATTGAACGTGCGAGGGATGCATCAGAGGTAGATTGCTCAAGTGTTTCTTCGCTGCTAGTCACTAGGCCAGTTTAGCGTGATCGACCCTGAGGCGAAGACTCTACAGCAGACAGGTAGATGTGCATGCTGAAGGGTTCCAGAGAAATAGTTTCTCCTGGATTCTTTCGATCGAGGGAAGTCGGCAATCGCGTGGCGTCGAGCATAGAGCTAATTCCACCGTCTTCGGGGTTACCCCATGCGGTGTCGAAAACCTGAACCCACGGGCAGCCGCGGCCTTGGGGAAGAGCGACATCACGGTTATCTGTTGTGCCGTTGAAGACAACCAAGGCGTCGCGGCCACTGTAGGGGCTACCGGAGCGAAGCATCTGGAAAACTCGAGATTCTTGAGACCCCCAAATGTCGTCCCTCATCGGTGAACCATCGGCGCTATACCAAGAAAGATCAGCGATGACATCACCATGAGGATCTGTTCCTGAAAAGAAAGCCATGGGGCGAAGCGCCGGGTGAGCACGGCGCAAGGCCAAAAGCCAACGTACTGTTAGGAGCTGGTCTTTCTGGAGTTCAGAAAGATCCCAATCGATCCAAGAAATCGGAGAATCCTGACAGTAGGCATTGTTATTACCAAATTGCGTACGTGAGAATTCGTCTCCTGCAACCAACATTGGAGTTCCGGAAGAGACCAACAAAGTCGCAAGTAGATTTCTCTGGCTGCGCTGACGTGCAGGAATAATATCTTCAACAATGCCCGTTACGTCGCGGACATCGGGATCAACGCCGATGATGGGGGAGGCAATTGCCCCCTCCAACCCGTGATTCCACGAGTTGTTGTTATCAGAGCCATCACGGTTTTCTTCGAGGTTTGCCAGATTGTGCTTGTGATCGAAGGCCGTCAGATCCGCCAAGGTGAAACCATCATGGGCGGTTACGAAATTGACCGAAGCACTGGGGCCACGCAGATATCCCACGCCATGACCGAAGAGGTCTTGAGACCCCGACAAGCGAGTCGCAAACTCGTTCGAACCGCCTGCGCCACGCCCGCCGGCCAATGCACGCATATCGGAGAGCCAGAAAGTGCGCACCGTGTCACGGAAACGGTCATTCCATTCACAGAATGGATCAGGGAAATTACCTGTTTGCCAGCCGCCAAGGCCAATGTCCCAAGGTTCCGCAATAAGTTTGACCTCGCGAAGAATCGGGTCTGCGCCCATGCCGATGAGAACAGGGTGCATCGGGGTGAAACCATTTGCAAAGCGCCCCAGGGTTGCCGCAAGGTCAAAGCGGAACCCATCGATCCCCATATTCGATACCCAATAGCGCAGAGAATCAAGGATCAGTGAAATAACCTGGGGATTGTCCGTATTGACAGTGTTTCCAGTCCCAGTCGTATCGATGATGTGCGAGGGGTATCCCTCGGTACGCCGGTAGTACAGGGGCGAATCGAGGCCTCGGAAAGACAGGGATGGACCAGCATCACCATTTTCGCTGGTGTGGTTGTAGACGACATCCAAGATGACTTCGATACCTGCTTCATGCAGGATCGAAACCATTCCACGAAATTCATCTATTACTGCCTGAGGTCCGCGTGCACGGGCAGACGCGCTGGCATAGGAAGGCTCGGGGCTAAAGAATGACAGAGTCGAGTATCCCCAATAGTTTGTGAGTCCGCGTTCAACGAGGAAAGGCTCATCAGACTTTGCGTGGACTGGAAGTAGCTCGACGGAAGTGACGCCAAGCTCCTTGAGATAGCGCACTGAAGCGGGGTGAGCGAGTCCTGCGTAGGTGCCGCGAAGGTTCGGGGGAACCTCCGGCATGTTCTGGGTAAAGCCTTTGACGTGAAGCTCATATATGACCGTCTCGTCCAAAGGGATCTTGGGCTGTGGGGCAAGACGGAAGGAAGTGTCGATGACCACGCTATGCGCGTTGTAAGGAGCAGAATCGGACTGTGAAGGCTCGAGCGGATAGGAAACCGGGTACAGATCTTCATCAACGCTGTGCGCGTAGACCTCGGGGCAAATATCGACGTTTCCCGCGAGCCCGCGACCGTAGGGGTCGATGAGTAGCTTGTTGTAGTTAAAGAACAGGCCTGCGTCGGGATCCCACGGCCCTTGAGCGCGGAAGCCGTAGTGAGTACCGACTCCAAGGCCTTCAATGTAGCCGTGCCAGATTCCATGATCAGGTCCGAGAAGATGGTAGCGTTCTTCGCTACCGCTTTGCGGGTCGATGACGCAGAAATCTACTTGAGTCGCGCGCGTGGAGACAACAGCGACGTTAAGGCCCGATCCTGCCACTGAAACGCCCAGCTGACGATAGTGAGGATTCGGCCGGTTAACGGCACGGAACGTGTGTGTTTGTTGTTGTGACATTACCGCCTCTATATCTGTCATAACGCCTACAAGCATAGTCGTTCCTGTTCCTCAGCACACTCGGAGCTGCGCGCATGAGGCCTGATATGGCACTCTGGATACATGAGGATTGCAGTGCTGGCTAAGCAAGTTCCCGATACCAGCTCGGGGCGTCGTTTTGAAGGCTCGCGTCTTGTCCGCGGTGAAGACGATGTACTGAATGAATTTGATGAGAATGCAGTAGAAGCAGCGGCTCAGCTTGTTGCCGCTTACGGCGGTGAAGTACTCGCCGTGAGCATGGGGACGGAAGATGCCAGTGACGCACTGGTTCGCTGTCTCGCTCTCGGCGCCGATAGCGCTTACCTCCTTTCAGACCCCTTGCTTGAAAACGCCGATGTGACAGTGACAGCACGCGCACTCGCGGCTTTGATCTCGCTCTTGGCCGAAGAAGAAGCGATCGACCTTGTTCTGTGCGGCATGGCGGCATCCGATGCAATGACCTCGATGCTTCCGGCAGCACTTGCTGCTGTTATGAATGTTCCTTTGGTGTCGCAGGTGCGTGAATTAACTGTCGACCCCGCAAAGGGGCATGTCCAAGCACTGCGCAGCGTGGATGGCGTTGATGAAACCCTGCGCGCACCTCTTCCGGCAGTGGTTTCGGTGACGGATCAGCTCAATGAGCCTCGATTCCCAGGCTTTAAGGATTTGAAGGCAGCGCGCGCGAAGCCTCTCGTTCAGGCTGAACTCGATGACGTCGCTGGCTACGATCCCAGTGGATGCCTCTCTGAATTACTCTCCGGAGCTCGCTCCGAGATGCCTTTGAGTGTTGTCTCGATGACAGAACATAACCGCGGCGGTTCTGGTGAAGTCTTTACCGATACCGGGGACGGCGGGACGCGTCTGGCTGAGTTCATTGAGGAGAAGATGAAATGAGCGCTTGTCTCAAGGATGCGATTGTCGTCATTGATTGTTCGGATACCGCTTGTGTGGGTTCGCGTTATCGCGACATGATTGCCCAGGCGCATGAGTGCGCCGATGCTGTCCATGCGATCGTGGTCTGCCAGGACGGGCGCGAGTCTTTGCGCGAAGAACTTGGACGCCTCGGCGTTTCTTCCTGTGTTTTTCTCCAGGTGAATGAGTCGGCGCTGACTGCCTCGGCACTTTCTCCGGCAATTGCCTCGGCTTACTCGCGTTTCGGTAACCTGGAGGCCCCGCTTCTTTTCGCTTCGCGTTTCCTTGACCGCGAGAGCGCAGCTTCGCTTGCAATCACCTTGGGAGGCTGCGCGATTGCCGAGGCCGTGGCCCTTCGCGTGGAAGACGGACGCTTGTGTGCGACCACAGATGCCTTGGGGGGGACATGGCGTGCAGAGATTGCCACGCACAGCGCTCCAGCGTGTGTGTGCGTGCGTTCTCGTGGATTGGAAGTAGCGGCCGAGGAAAGCGAATGCGTCGAGCTCGCTACTGAAGTCGTAGATCCCGATCCTACGCATACGCTCGTTATTGAGCGGGTTGAATCCAGCTCAGATGGGCGTCCCAATGTCACTGATGCACAGGTCGTTGTCGTTGGTGGTCGTGGTGCTGGTAGTGACTGGTCTCTTGTTGAAGATCTCGCTGATGTCCTGGGCGCTGGAATTGGCGCGACCCGCGACGCTGTTGACGAAGGCTGGGCTCGTCGCAGCGCGCAAATCGGTCAAACCGGTCTCACGATTGCTCCCAAGCTCTACATCTCGCTTGGAGTCTCGGGCGCGATTCATCACACAGTGGGGATTATGTCCTCGCAAACGATCGTTGCAATCTGTGATGACCCCGATGCGCCGATCTTCGAACTCGCGGACTTTGGCGTAGTGGGCGATATGTACGAAATCGTTCCCCAGGCTCTGGAACACTTGCGCGCATGGCAGGCATCTAGAGCCGACAACTAGTGAAAGACACACGTGTCGCATTACCTTGATCACGCGGGATCAGCGCCTCTGGCCCCTGGTGTTTGTGAGGCATGGCTCCATGCCCAAGAATCGCTGAGTGAGCGCCCGGGCAATCCGGCTGCGCTACATGCCGGTGGTCGCGCTGCGCGCAGGATGCTTGAGGATGCGCGCGAACGTGCAAGCGCTGCCCTTGGTGCCGAGCGTGCGGAGCTTGTCTTTACGTCGGGGGCAACAGAATCTAATGCTCTTGCACTTCTTGGGGCTTCTCGGGGAATGCGAGACAAAGATGCGTCGCGCAGCGATGTGTGGATGTCACGCCTTGAACACGATGCGGTGAGCGAGCAATCTGAAGTGCTGGGGCGTGAGGGCTTTAGCATTCGCAAGTTTGATGTCGATTCACGAGGCATAACGACACTCAAGAATCTGCGTGAAAACCCGGAGGCTCTTCAACGCGCCGCCCTCATGTCTCTGACTTGGGTGTGTTCTGAAGTGGGAAGTATTCAACCGATTAGGGAGTTAGCAGAGTTCGTCAGATCAAACTCAGAGGATACGCTGGCCCCTCTTCTTCACTCTGATGCAGCGCAGGCAATTGGATACTGCGATGTTAATTTCGGACAGAGCGGTCTCGATCTCCTGACAGTGGGCGGACACAAAGTTGGGGCTCCTGTTGGCACCGGTGCATTGCTTGTTCGCCGGGGAGTGAAGGTCATTACCGACCGCCCCGGTGGAGGGCACGAAAGGGGAATTCGCTCGGGTACTCCAGATGTTGCTGGCGCATGCGCACTGGCAACTGCACTGGAATACGCAGCCGCACACCGCCTCGAACGCGTTCAGAGGGCAGAAGAACTTCGCCGCCGTCTCCTTGCTGGTCTTCCCTCTGGCGTACGCTTGACGGTGGATCCCCGCGCGGCCTCGGCGGCGATTATCCACTTGATGATCCCGACTCACCATCCAGAAGCGGTCCTATTAGCTATGGATATGGCAGGCGTTGACGTCTCGGCTGGATCTGCGTGCCACGCCGGTGTTTCGCGCCCGTCGAGAATTGTCATGGAACTGGGATACGGTGAAAACCAGGCTCTTGGCGTCCTGCGAGTGTCGACGGGAATTGAAACTCAAGCTGCAGACATAGATGCTTTCTTATCCGCACTTCCCGCTGCCATTCGAGCCGGGCAAGCCTTGGACGAGCGAGAGGGAACAGTCGCATGAGGGTCTTAGCTGCTCTTTCAGGTGGAGTTGATTCTGCAGTCGCAGCTGCAAAAGCTGTAGAAGCAGGGCACGAGGTCGTTGGTGTTCACATGGCGCTTTCCTCTCAGCCGCAAGAGTGCCGCCTTGGCTCACGCGGTTGCTGCTCCGTTGAAGATGCGGCAGATGCTGCGCGCGCAGCAGAGATTATGGGGATTCCCTTCTATGTGTGGGATCTGGCTGAAGAGTTTGAGCAGACAGTAATCACCGATTTTGTTGAGCAATACGCGGCCGGTCACACCCCGAATCCCTGCGTGCGTTGCAATGAGTTTGTGAAGTTCAGAGAACTGGCGCAGCGTGCACGGGCGCTCGGTTTTGACGCGGTCTGTACGGGACACTACGCAAGGATTGTTCAAGGGCCGAATGGGCCGCAGCTCCACCGAGGCAAAGACGAAACGAAGGACCAATCCTACGTTTTGGCAATTATGGGGCCGCAGGAACTGCCGCGCGTAATCTTCCCGCTGGGCGAAGCTCCTTCGAAAGCATGGGTCCGTTCAGAGGCTGAAAGAATGGGGCTGGGGGTTTCCAACAAGCCCGATTCCTACGATATCTGCTTTATTCCCGATGGAGATACCCAGGGCTTCCTCAAGTCTCATCTGGGCTCAAAACCCGGAGAAATTGTCGATACCGACGGGCAAGTCGTTGGTCGCCACGAAGGATACTGGAACTTCACGGTTGGTCAGCGTCGTGGCTTGAACTTGGGAAATCCCGCTGCAGATGGTCGGCCTCGGTATGTGGTGGAAACGCGACCCGAGACCAATCAGGTGATTGTCGGCGCTTCAGAACTCTTGTCTGTGGACCGTATTACCTGCTCGGATATCGTCTGGCTTGCAGGCGACGATCCGGGAGAGGTCGACGATGCCGCGACACGTGCCTTTGGGGCATCGATTGGGGAGCGGAGCTTGGGCGAGGTCGATGAACGTGTGCTTACCGCGCAGATCCGTGCCCACGGTATGCCCAGCGTTGTGACCACTCTTCAGCGCTTTGGAGAAGATGAAGGAAAGCTTGAACTCTGCCTTGCACTGCCAATTCGTGGCGTGGCAGCTGGGCAATCCATGGTGCTGTATCGGGGAACGCGCGTGATTGCCGAGGCAACAATTGAGCGTGCGCACCGTGGTGAGGGGAGCGCGGCCTCCTAAGAGAGGCTCGGGAATTCATTAGTGCGCAAGATGGGACTCGAACCCACACGTCAAAGACACTGGAACCTAAATCCAGCGCGTCTACCAATTCCGCCACTCGCGCAACGCTCCGAGTTTACCTTATCGATGGTGCTATGCACTCTTCGAAAGTGCTACGCGAGCATAGGGTCTCTCTCGCGACTAAGCTCGTCGCTATGACTCAACTTCATGTAGGGGACAAGGCTCCCGATTTCACGCTCGAAACAACCCAAGGCACGCTTTCTTTGCAGGAGCTTTTAGATCGGGCTCGGGTCGGAGTCATTGTCTATTTCTATCCCAAAGCCTCGACACCTGGTTGCACGAAGGAAGCGTGTGATTTCAGGGATCACTTCAATTCTTTTAAGGCACAGGGGTACGAAGTGATCGGCGTCAGTGCCGATTCGATGAAGGCCCTTGAAAACTTTGCACAGAAGCAGTCTTTGAACTTTCCTTTGGCATCTGATCCGGACAAGACGATGCTTGCCGAGTGGGGAGCGTGGGGAGAAAAGAAGAACTACGGGAAGGTTTTCGTGGGCATTATCCGCTCAACAATCGTTCTTGACACCAGTGGCGTTGTTACACATGCCCTCTATAACGTCAAGGCAACTGGCCATGTTGCACGCTTGCGCAGAGACCTCGGTCTTGATGACTAAGTAGAAATCGGGCCAAACCGCTTCGTCGTGGTTTGGCCCGATTTCTACTTGTGATGAGGGATGAATGACTGCGGAGCGCGGTGCGCCGTTGAACCCCACTCCGCAGCCGGCTCTTGTAGATGAGCTGCGAAGGTGAGAGCGTCGCGGTCACAGTGATGTTGCTTGGATCTCCGGATCGAACAGTGGGACCGGGGAAGGACGGCGTTCTTCGGCGGTTGCAAAGGATTCGGCAGCGCCAACGAGGGTGTGCAGGTCGTGGCCTTCGAGCATCCACTGTGCCGGGGTCGTCTGATCGAGGACCTCAAGGGGACGCTGGAACCAGGAAGCAGCAGTGAGCTGGTGAACCCGACCGCGCAGGCGACCGAGGACATCCGACATATCGTCAATGACGGAGTGATTGGCCATAAGCTGCCACGTGGGGTAGTACCAGATTGTTGAAGGTGATTGGACTGCAAGAATGCGATTGGTTCGCACAGCCTTGTTGATTCCTTGACGCGAAATTCCAAGCCAGGCAACGATGTCGGAGGTGGTGCACACAGGACCGACGAGTTCGTGAAGGCCTGGACGGGGATCGGTCATTGAACGGACCAGATGGGTGGCCTGCTCGACGATATCGGGAGTAATGACGGTACGGCGACGAGCACTTAACTGTTGTTCAATCGATGCGAGCAGATCCTTCTCTGAAGAAGTAAGACGACGCATGAGAGGCTCCGAGGGGGGTGAGTAGGGCTCAGATACACATGGAAGTACCTGGCCATTGGCGCCGCCTCGGCAATGGGTGCGCCATGAGGGACTTGAACCCCCAACCCGCTGATTAAGAGTCAGCTGCTCTGCCAGTTGAGCTAATGGCGCTTTGTCCTAAGGACAAGAAAGTAGATTACATACTCATGGCGCCATGCGCAAATCATGCTGAGGTCGAATTATGAGTACAAGGCTGTAGGCTAGGGGAGTGCAAGCAGTTGACATGGCGTCGGTCGATAGCCGAGTTTCCCGCGAAAATACGGTAACGCAGGACTACCTCAAAGCAATTTGGGGAGCTGAAGAAAACGGTGACGAAGGAATCACAATTCGTTCACTTGCCTCGCGTGTCGGAGTCGCGGTTTCGACTGCCTCGGAAAAAGTCAAGAGACTTGCGGCTGAGGGACTTGCCTTCCATGAACCCTATGGGAAAGTCACTTTGACCGAGGAGGGTCGCCGGCAAGCCCTCGAAGTTGTGCGCCGTCATCGCCTTCTTGAAACTTATCTGCACGATGCTTTGGGCTTTGAATGGGATGAAGTCCATGAAGAAGCCGAAATCCTTGAGCATGCGGTCTCCGACCGTCTTCTGAATCGGATTGATGAGCGCCTGGGGTATCCCACGCGCGACCCTCACGGTGATCCGATTCCCACGGCTGATGGGCATGTGTGCATTCTTGCGCTTACGCCTTTGCGTGATATTCCGTTTCATCGTCGGATGCGAATCGCTCGATTTAGCGATAGCGATGCACGTGCTCTTCGTTCCCTCGAATCTAAAGGATTACGACTTGACACCGTGGTGGTTGTCAATGAACGAATGGATGCTCAAACGATGAAAATCATCGTTCAAGCAGAAGAAAAAGAACGACTCCTTGAGCTTAACGCCCAAGAAGCCGCCCTTGTATTTGTCACAAGCGTGGAGGAATAGGAAGCAAGCTACTGAAGCGAGGCCATCTGGGGCGGAACTTCCTCGCCATAACCCAAAGCAACCACGGCCTCGCGAAGCTTCTCAATCGCAGCGTCGAGTTCTTCTGAGCTTGCTGGGGCAGCGTTGCTTAAAAGGACGTCGCTCTCGGTGCGCAGAGGAATGACGTGCAGGTGGGTATGAGGAACTTCAAAACCGGCAATGACAAGACCGGATCGCTCGACACCAAAGGCACGCTCTTGTGCCCGACCAATAATCTGTGCAACTTCCATCAAGTGGGTGCACACCTGCGCATCTAATTGCGTCCATGAAGGAACGGGATCGCGCGGAACGACAAGGACATGCCCTGGACTGGTCGGCTCGATGGTCGCGAACGCAACGCAGGAATCGTCGGCCCAGACGAAACGCCCAGAGAACTCACCTGAAATAATTTTTTCAAAAACGGTACTCATGTCTCTATTGTCGAACGACGCAAGGGTTTTGCCTAGTGGAATAAACAGGCAAATTTGCGCCAATGCACTACCCTAGATACGGCATAGAACAAGCCTGAAGACACTGTGTTTTCAGGGTAGATGGAGGCAAGGATGAGCGAGATCTCAACAGGGGAGCCCGATTTCCGTTACACGGCGCAATTGGCCGGAGAAATCGAAAACAAGTGGCAGGACCTATGGGACGAACGTGGGACCTTCTACGCGGATAACCCCGAGGGAGATCTTGCAGGCGAGCTAGCCGAGCGTCAGCCCTTCTTCCTTCTCGACATGTTCCCCTACCCCTCAGGCAAGGGCCTGCATGTTGGCCACCCGCTGGGATACATCGCAACTGACACCGTTGCGCGTTTCCATCGCATGCAAGGCGAGAACGTTTTGTACACCATGGGCTACGACGCTTTCGGCCTTCCCGCGGAGCAGTACGCCGTTCAGACCGGCCAGCACCCGCGCGTGACGACCGAAGAAAACATTGCGAACATGCGTCGTCAGCTGCGTCGTCTGGGGCTCTCGCACGACCGCCGTCGTTCGTTTGCAACGACCGATGTGGACTACGTGCACTGGACCCAGTGGATTTTCCTTCAAGTGTTCAATTCATGGTTTGATCCGCAGGCACCGCGCCGCGATGGACGAGGCCTGGGTGCCGCGCGTCCGATCACTGAATTGATTGCGCAGTTTGCTTCTGGAGCGCGTGAGCTTCCCTCCGAGATCGCGCAGGGACGCACGTGGGATGAATTGAATTCACGTGAGCGTGCGCAGATCATCGATTCCTACCGCCTCGCGTATATCTCCGAGGCGCCTGTGAACTGGTGCCCGGGATTGGGGACCGTTCTTGCCAACGAAGAAGTGACGGCGGATGGCCGTTCCGAGCGCGGTAACTACCCGGTTTTCAAGCGCAGCCTGCGTCAGTGGATGATGCGCATTACTGCCTACGGTGATCGCCTCGCTGAAGACCTCGACACCATCAACTGGCCTGAGAAGGTGCGCACCATGCAGCGCAACTGGATCGGCCGCTCCAACGGTGCGGAAGTTGACTTCGTTGCGGTCGGCGAAGGCGTGAGTGATCGTGGGTTCACGGTCTACACGACCCGTCCCGATACCCTTTTTGGCGCAACCTTCGTTGTCTGGTCTCCCGAGCACCCCCTCCTCGGTGGTACCACCCCGGGATCGGCCTCGGACCAAGCAGCGCTGGATATTCCCGCGAGCTGGCCAGAGGGGACCCGCGAGGCGTGGAGTGCCGGCTATGCAACGCCTGCCGAGGCCGTGGCGGCTTACCGAGCACAAGCCGCTGCAAAGACTCCTGAGCAGCGCGCAGAAGACGCGGGGGAGAAGACGGGTGTCTTCACTGGCATGTGGGCAATTAATCCTGTCAATGGCCGCCGGATTCCTGTGTTCATTGCTGACTATGTCCTCATGGATTACGGCACCGGTGCGATCATGGCAGTTCCCGCACATGATGATCGTGACTGGGAATTCGCTCAGCGTTTCGATCTGGATATCATCCGCACCATTGGTGACGCGCAGGATCCGACCGCTCACGACCTGAGCCAGGGGGCCTACACCGGCGATGGCGTTGCGGTTGACTCAGCAAACGATGAAATTAGCCTCAATGGTCTGGATAAGGATGCGGCAAAGGCAGCGATGACCCAATGGCTCGAAGAAAAGGGCTTGGGGCGTGCAGCTGTTACCTACCGTCTGCGCGACTGGCTCTTCAGCCGTCAGCGTTACTGGGGAGAGCCTTTCCCGATCGTGTGGGACGAAGACGGAGTGGCTCACGCCCTTCCCGAAGAGATGCTCCCTGTTGAGCTTCCCGAGATTAGTGACTATTCGCCTCGTACCTTCGATCCCGATGACGCCGATACGGAACCTGAGGCGCCGCTGGGACGCGCACAGGAATGGGTGAACGTCACCCTCGACCTGGGGGATGGCCCGAAGAAGTACCGCCGTGAAACCAACACCATGCCTCAGTGGGCCGGTTCGTGCTGGTACGAGATGCGTTACACCGACCCGACGAACTCTGCTGCTTTTGCCTCGCAAGATAACCTGTCCTACTGGATGGGACCGCGTGAGGGCAAGATCAGTGGTGGCACCGACCTGTACATCGGTGGTGTCGAGCACGCAGTTCTCCACTTGCTCTATGCGCGCTTCTGGCAGAAGGTCCTCTTTGACCTGGGATTCGTGCCTGACGCTGAGCCTTACCACACTCTGTTCAATCAGGGCTACGTCCAGGCCTATGCCTATACGGATGCTCGCGGGCAGTACGTTCCCGCAGACGAAGTTGAAGGCGACGAATCCACGGGATTCACGTGGAAGGGTGAACCCGTTAACCGTGAATACGGAAAGATGGGTAAGTCGCTGAAGAACATCGTCACACCTGATGAAATGTACGATGCCTACGGCGCCGACGTTTTCCGCGTGTATGAGATGAGCATGGGGCCGCTGGACGTCTCGCGTCCATGGGAAACCCGCGCGGTTGTTGGCTCTCAGCGTTTCCTGCAGCGTTTGTGGCGAAATGTCTTGGACGAAGCCACCGGTGAGGTGACCGTCAGCGATGAGCCAATGGATGCGAAGACTGCGCGCCTGTTGGCACGCACCATTGCTGAAGTGACCGTTGAGTATGAGAACCTGCGCATTAACACCGCGATCGCAAAGCTCATCGTTCTCAACAACCACCTGACGTCTTTCGATCGCGTGCCGCGCGTTGCAGTTGAGGCTCTCATTTTGATGCTCTCGCCGGTTGCTCCGCACATCTGTGAGGAACTGTGGGCGAAGCTGGGGCATGCAGACTCTCTTGCTCGCGTTCCCTTCCCGGTTGTGGAAGATGAATCCTTGCTCGAAGACGATACCGTCACGGCGATTGTGCAGGCCAATGGGAAACTGCGTGCAAAGATCGAGGTCCCGGTCTCGATTTCTGAAGAGGATCTTCGTGCGCTTGCTCTTGAACAAGGTCCGATTGTCAAGCTCCTCGAAGGCCGCGAGCCTCTCAGGGTGATTGTGCGCGCCCCGCAATTGGTCAACATCGTTCTTCCGAAGTAACCATGCCTGAAGGAGACGCGATCCACCGGATCGCCAACACGTTTTCTGTCCTCTTCCAGGGCAGTGAGGTCGAAACTTCGTCACCGCAGGGGCGTTTTGCCTCATCCGCACAGTTGATTAACCACCATCAGGTTGTCGCTGTGCGGGCGGTCGGCAAGCACATGTTTGTTGGTTTTATGCCAGCTGAGGCTGCCGCCTCTTGTGCTGAGCAAGCGAAGTCTGCGGAGGCTGAGTTTGCCGCTCACTTGGGCAGTCCCGAGGCCGAGGCCGCATTGCCCTTCACAGGATCATCGCCGCTGTGGGGAGAGCATGCTTTCCCCTGTGATGAGGAGCTCCAGTGGCTCCATATTCACTTGGGTCTGTATGGCTCTTGGCGTTTCGATGCGGATGAGCGCGCTTTTGATGTCCCGTCCTCCATTGGTGCACCACGTACGAATTGGGTGGCAACAAAAGGGCACCGACATGCGGCTCTGAAGTGGGCAAGCTACGCGGAAGACACTCTGTACGTCGAAGATAATTTGGCGTCTGGAAATATCCAAAAGCACGGTGAAGAATGGAATGCTCCCGATCCTGTTGGGCAGGTTCGCCTGCGGGTATTGTCGGAGCACGCAGTCGCTGATGTTACCGGTCCGAATCGGTGCGAGCTCATTTCCGATGAGGATAGACGTGTTGTCGAATCCAAGTTGGGGTGTGACCCACTTCAGCCGGGTGCCGCGCAAGATCCTGCAACCCGTAAGCGTTTCATTGAAATGATCCGCGGACGTAAACGTCCAATCGGTGAGCTCTTAATGGACCAGTCGATCGCTGCTGGAGTGGGAAACATCTATCGAGCGGAAGCGTTGTTCCTGGCTGGTATTTCACCGATGAGGGCTGGAAATCGCCTCTCTGTGCAGCGTGTTGGCCACCTGTGGGATATTGTCTGCGAACTGATGACACGAGGCCTAGAGATTGGACGTATCGATACGATTCGCCCCGAGGATCAGCCTGATCCAATTCCTGACGGTGATGAAGAATTGGCGCGATGGTATATCTACCATCGCAGCGGTCGTCCCTGTATTAAATGCGGAACCACGATTAGTGAGAAGCTCATGCAAAACCGCAGGCTATTCTGGTGCTCAAATTGCCAGAACTAGACCAAAATCGTCAGTGAAACTGGCTTATGCCTGTGCGCAGTTGTCGCTTTCCTGGAAGATGTCGTACACATGTGGTAGATGGGCATTTGCCTCATCGATGCGGACGATCAGAGATGAGGCTCCCCAGTCTTGGCATCGGCGTGCACATTCTGCGACCAAAGCCGTTGCGATACCACGTCGGCGGAAGTTCGGGTGGACCATCAAGTCGATGACCTGTGGAAGACCGCTGGGTTCTTCGACCGGGGGATCAACAACAACGATGATCGCTGCGACGAGGTCTCCATCGACCCATGCGCCTAGGAAAGAACCTTCCAAAGGCGCGCCGAAAACCCCTTCAAAGCACAGGCGCATTTCATCCGTTGCTTCCGCCTGTGCTTCGAGAGTTGGGCGTTCGCCGTAGGCTGCGAGCGAGAGCTGTGCAAGCTCGGGGATATCGAATCGTGTGAGCACACCGATTTCACACTCTGCTGCACCGTGAAGGCGCGTCAGTGCGTCAATCTGTGCTTGTAGAGAATGTTTATCCATAAGGACAGAATATGTGATCTGTTGCACGCGCGAGGTTCAATGGGAAGTTGTGCGTCTAAGAAACCCAAAAGTTGGGAATATGTTCGAGGGCTTGACAAAACCTGGGGTGCTAGATGTACCAGGTTGGGTCTTCTTCCCAGCAGTTCGGATCGATGATGAGATCGCAGTCTTCTTCCACCATACGAGTCTCGGGTTTTTGGCGTAATTGCGCCGGAACGCCAATTGCAACAGCATCCTCGGGTACATCTTTAGTGACAACCGCGTTTGCGCCGACCTTCGCTCCGTCACCGATGGTGATTGGTCCTAGAACCTTCGCTCCCGCGCCGATCATCACGTGATTTCCAACGGTAGGATGACGTTTACCTTGAGTCATTGCAACGCCGCCGAGGGTAACACCGTGGAAAATAACGACGTCTTCACCCACCTCAGCGGTTTGGCCGATCACAACTCCTGTCGCATGATCAATAAACACGCGGCGACCGATCTTCGCCTCGGGATGGATATCGACCCCAGTTGCCATGCGCGCAAGGGAAGAAAGAACGCGCGCAGGAGTGCGCAGATGACGGTGCGCCCACATGGCATGAGTGACGCGGTGCGTCCACAGTGCGTGAACCCCGGGATAGGCGAGTGCGACTTCAAGGGTGGAACGTGCTGCCGGGTCACGGCGTTTTGCCGTGCGGAGATCTTCTGCAAGAAGTTCGATTACCTTGCGGGGAGACGATGCCATGGTCAGTCTTTCCTAAATCGCGATCTGCACGTGTCGTGCGGTTTCCAGCCTAGCGAGCAGTCTGGAGAATTGGGCTGACAAAGTCAGTAACTATGCCATCAGCGCAGAAAATCGGGTGGGTGGGGGAACGTGCTCCCACCCACCCGTGCGTGACTTCAGTCGCGTAGGTTTTCGAAGAGCACTGTCGAAAGGTAGCGTTCGCCGGTATCGGGCAGAATCACCACGATACGCTTCCCCTCATTTTCAGGACGCTTGGCAATCTGAATTGCTGCGGCGAGAGCGGCGCCGGAGGAAATACCGACGAGGAGTCCCTCTTCTGCTGCTGCACGGCGAGAAATCTCAAGCGCTAGGGGAGTCTCAATATCAATGACCTCATCGACCACGCTGGGATCGTAGTTCTTCGCTACGAAGTTGGGTCCAAGCCCCTGGATTCCATGGGGAGCAGCCTGACCGCCGGTCAGAAGTGGAGACTCGGCGGGCTGAACGGCAATCACCTTGACGTCGGGCTTGAGTTCCTTGAGGACAGCACCCACACCAGATACTGTTCCACCTGTACCGACACCAGCAATGAAGATATCAATATTCTCGTCGGTATCGCGCAGGATTTCTTCCGCTGTCGTGCGACGGTGAACAGCGGGATTGGCGGGGTTAGCGAATTGCGATGCGATGATCGAACCGGGACGAGAGTCTCGGATCCTTTCGGCTTCCTCAACGGCCGCAGCCACACCGCCCTTGGGGTCGGTCAGGACCAGTTCAGCTCCGAAAGCGCGAATAAGGATGCGACGCTCAACGCTCATCGAGGACGGCATGACGATGACAACTTTGTATCCGCGAGCAGCGCCCACCATTGCCAACGCAACACCGGTATTACCGGAAGTCGCCTCGATAATGGTGCCTCCGGGCTTGAGCTCTCCTGAAGCCTCGGCTGCATCAACGATCGAGCGGGCGATACGGTCCTTAACGGAAGAAGCGGGATTGAAGGCCTCGACCTTGGCAACAATCCCTGCGCCACCCTCGTTCAAGCGGTTAATGCGTACCAGGGGGGTGCCGCCGATGAGATCGGTAACGTCAGTTGCGATGTTCGTCATGTTTTCTCCTCAGATGGCTGTGAGCCGTACTCACACCGCAACTCTAAAACTGAGCGAGTTATTCCTCGATTTCAATGTAACGTTGTCCCAATTCACGGAAGACGTACTTTCCTGAACTGAGATTGGCCAGGAGTGCAATGGCGGATTCAAGCTGCTCGGGAGTCATTGCTAAGCGGATCAAAACACTCTGGCCCCATTCGGTAGACAGTACCTGCGCTCCCATGCGACGCAGTTCGGCTTCGATTCTTCCCGCGTCGATGGGATCAAGCTCTGTTTCGACAACCGTAAGTGCCTCTAAGCGGGCAAAGGAAGCCAATGCGAGGGCCTCACTGGTCGCGCTCGAGTAGGCCCGCACGAGGCCACCTGCGCCCAAGAGAATTCCGCCGAAATAACGTGTGACAACAACCGTCACATTCCACAGCTCATTTCTCTTGAGAACATCGAGCATTGGAGTGCCAGCGGTTCCTGAGGGCTCTCCATCGTCAGAAGAGTGCTGGGATGGCGATTGTCCTTCTTCCGCAATCATCCACGCGGAACAATTGTGACGTGCCTGGGGATGTTGTTCTTTGACCGAATTAATGAAGGCTCGCGCTTCCTCGGGCGAATCTGTTCGCGCGATCGCAGCAATGAAACGCGATCGTTTGATCTCGATCTCGTGACTCAGAGATGTTCCTGAGCGAAGGACTCGAAGAGAGGACATAGTGCCTTCATTGTCGCATGGTGGGGGAGTTCGGCTCGAATGAGACGAGCTTCGCACGAATAATTCCTTTGGAATATGCGTACTTTTGGCCC
>ERZ772779.278-NODE-278-length-25501-cov-24.337460_pt1 | contig 25501 bp, 21 predicted proteins | sample MGYA00511360_ERZ772779 | MGnify/ENA primary metagenome ERZ772779 (study PRJEB29015, sample SAMEA2738112) | human oral metagenome | biome: human oral; feature: human-associated habitat; material: saliva | place: China | collected 2231 ...
TCTATCGCTAAGTACTTCGCTGCAGAAGCTGCAAACCGCTGCGCTTACAAGGCTGTACAGATTCATGGTGGATATGGCTATATCAAGGAATATAGAGTAGAGAGACTTTATAGAGATGCTCGTATCATGAGCATATTTGAAGGAACCAGCCAGATTCAGGAAGTTGTAATCGCAAATAATTTGCTTAAGTAGAGGAGGAAGGAATAAATGAAAATTTTTGTAACAGTAAAACAGGTTCCTGATACCTCCGGCAAGGTTGCAGTAAACGAGGATGGAACACTTAACCGCGCTTCGATGCAGACTATCATCAATCCAGATGACCTAAATGCTGTAGAGCAAGCTCTCACTCTAAAGGAAGAGTTTGGATACAAGGTAGTAGCTTTCACGATGGGACCTATGCCAGCTGAAGGAATGCTAAGAGAACTAATGGCAATGGGTGTAGATGAGACAGTACTAGTTTCTGCTCGTGAATTCGGAGGGTCAGATACATATGCCACTTCGCAGATTCTTGCAGCGGCAATAGATACTTATGGAATCGAAGAGGATGACATAATAATCGCTGGCCGTCAGGCTATCGACGGTGACACTGCTCAGGTAGGACCTCAGATCGCTGAAAAGCTTCACCTACCACAGGTTACATATGCCGGTGAAGTTGCTAAGGAAGGCGAGTCCCTTATCATCAAGAGAATGCTCGAAGACGGATATATGCTCGTAAAGGTTCCAACGCCTTGTATGATTACTTGCATCAAGGAGCTCAATACACCTAGATATATGAGCGTAATCGGAACTGAAAAGTGCTGGGATATGCCACTTAAGATAATGGATTTTGCAGCACTTGAGAATCATCCACTTATCGATAAGACTACCATTGGACTAAAAGGTTCTCCAACCAATATCTATAAGTCGTTTACACCTCCAGTTAAGGGTGGCGGCATGATGCTAGAAGGTTCAGACAAGAATACCACTGATGAGCTTGTATCGATTCTGACAGGCAAGCACATCATATAGAAAGGAGAATTCAACATGGCTTACGATAGTTCACAAATCGACGCTTTCAAGAATGTATGGGTATTCTGCGAACAGCGCCAAGGCAAGATGATGCCAACAACATTTGAGCTTATATCCGAGGGAAGAAAGCTAGCAGATGAGCTAGGATGCAATCTATACGGAATACTTCTCGGAGATGACGTAGATGATCTAGCTTCTGAACTCGGCGGCTACGGTGCGGATGGTGTATACGTATATAACAGTCCACTGCTCAAAAATTATACTACAGACGGATATACTAAGGTTATCAGTGAAGCGGTGCAGGAGTTTAGACCTGAGGTAATGCTATTTGGAGCATCTAACATCGGCAGAGATCTTGCACCTAGATGCGCAGCAAGACTTCATACAGGGCTCTGTGCAGACTGTACACACCTTGATATAGATCTCGATGGATATATAAACTTCCTGCGTTCAGGCTCATCTCTAGATGTAGATAATATGAAGTTTGATACTAAGCTCTTTGATGTAAATACCAATCTCAAGATGACTCGTCCTGCATTCGGTGGACACCTTATGGCTACCATCGTTTGCCCAAGGTTTAGACCAGCAATGGCAACTGTAAGACCGGGTGTAATGCAGAAGAGACCATACGATGAAGCTGGGGCTGCAAATGTAGAGATTATGCATCCAGAGTTCGAATTAGTCGCTTCTGATATCGAGACAGAGGTTCTAGATATCGTTAAGGCTGCCAAGAAAATGGTAGATTTAATCGGTGCTGATGTAATCGTATCAGTAGGCAGAGGAATTGCAAAGGATGTTGAGGGTGGAATTGCTCTAGCAACTGAGCTTGCAGAACTGCTCGGCGGAGTAGTAGGTTCATCGAGAGCTTGCGTAGATGCCGGATGGATCAGTGCTGATCATCAGGTAGGACAGACAGGCAAGACTGTTCACCCAAGAATATATGTTGCATTAGGAATATCTGGAGCAATTCAGCATAAGGCTGGAATGCAAGATTCTGAATGCATCATAGCAATTAACAAGAATGAGACAGCTCCAATCTTCGAAATTGCAGATTACGGAATTACTGGTGACTTATTCAAAGTTGTTCCACTGCTAATCGACTCAATCAAAGCAGTGAAAGAAACTGCTTAATATAGGCAAGTACAGGGGGGTGCGGGCACGTACTGCATTCCCCTGTTCTTCAAAACTGCCAAAGGGGGATAGGATGGACAAAAAGATATATAACATAGTGGCTATAAATCCTGGATCGACATCGACGAAATTCGGGTTTTATCACAACTGCGAAAAGGTATTTATCGAGAATATATATCATAGGAAAGATGAACTCGCTCAGTTTGGCAGTATACAGGAGCAGCTAAGCTATAGAAAACTGCTCGTTGAGAATAGGTGTGCATGCAATGGTGTAAATCTACAAGAGGTAGATGCATTCGTTGGCAGAGGAGGAGGGCTACTCCCCTCAACAAGCGGTGTATATTGTATAAATGATAAAATAATATACGATTGTGAAACCGCAGCCTCTGGAATACACCATCCTGCTCTACTAGCTTCCCAGATAGCAAGGCAACTAGCCAATAAATACGATGCAAAGGCTTATATCGTAAATCCACCAGATACCGACGAATTTCAGGATTTGGCGAGAGTTACAGGCATCAAAGGGATTTATAGAGATAGTCACGTTCACTGCCTGAACCAGAAGGAGGTAGCAAGACGCTACTGCTTGGAAAAAGGCATAACATATAATGAGTCAAACTTCATCATCTGCCATCTTGGCGGCGGTGTATCCATAACAGCTCACCGTAAAGGCAGGATGATTGATAGCAACGACAATCTAATCGGCGATGGTCCCATGACGCCCCTTAGGGCTGGTACAATACCGGCAAAGAAAATAATTGACATTGCATTTAGTGGTGACTACACGCACGAAGAGCTTGAAGATTTGATTGTCAGAAATAGCGGGCTCAGCAGTCACCTAGGAACTGCTGATGTTCAGGAAATCATGAAACGCATAGAAGAGGATAATGATGAATATGCAAAGCTTGTCCTCGATGCGATGATTTATCAGTTTGCAAAGGCTGTGGGCGAATGCGCATGCGTACTCAAAGGTGATGTAGATGCAATCCTCATCACAGGTGGGCTTGCTAGAAGCGAATACATAGTAAGGAATTTAGAGAAATACGTAGACTGGATCTCGGAAACGTGGGTGATGCCAGGGGAGTGGGAAATTGCGGCTCTCGCATCCGGTGCATATCAGGCTATGACTGATCAGGTAGCCGTACTCACGTATACTGGGGTGCCAGTTTTCCGAGGTTTTCATTCATTAAAATATCATTTATAGATATGCATCTCTTAATATTATAAAAACGCGGCTTTATGGGCTGTAAATTAGGGAGTTAATTCCTTAAAAAATTATCGGCATGATTAGTAGAAATGCTAGTTATGCCGATTTTTCTGTATTTTGCCGGGTCATCAAAGTTTTTTAGGGTTTGCCAAAGTATTTTAGAGACTACATTTTTCCTGACATCTCCAAATCGAACCCCTAAAATACAAAAATCTCATATAGCTACATAAGATAGCCTTATGAGATTTAAATATCTGGCGCTGATGTTTTGTAAATAATCTATAGTACGATAGCATGGATATAATCACAGAAGTGTGATATGATAGATGAAAATATCGATGGAGGAAAATTATGGCTGTAAGTTACAAAAGATTACTACATATGATGATTGAAAAAGATATTTCCAATCAGGACTTAATGAGAGATGCCAAGATTTCTGCAAATATAATTACAAAAATACGAAATGGACAGTATATGGCTTTGGATAAAGTAGAAAGTATATGCATGGCTTTAGACTGTACACCTAATGATATATTGGAATTTTTACCGGAGGAGAAGACTAAAAATGGGAAATAAGCTGGAACTTACTTGGCTTGGTAAAGAAAAAGAAATAAAGATAGAGCCTAGAATTTTGATTGAAAATAAGGAACTATCAAATACAGAACATGATTCTGAAACTGAAAATATGCTCATTCATGGGGATAACCTACTTGCACTTAAAGCTCTAGAAAGTAAATATGCAGGACAGGTGAAGTGCATATATATCGACCCGCCATTTAATACAGGTACTCGTATAAATGCTGATGGTGAGGAAATTGGCTATAATGACAATTTAGAACATTCTATATGGTTGAGTTTAATTCGAAGTCGTTTGCAATATTTAAAAGTACTGATGCGAGATGATGGAGTAATTTTTGTTCATTTAGATGATAAAGAGGCTGCATATTGTAAAGTCCTTCTAGATGAAGTATTTGGCAGAAAAAATTATATAAATACTATTGTTATGACAACAAATGACCCTTCAGGATTTAAGTCAACAAGTAACAAAATATTTAGTACTGCAAACTATTTATTTGTTTATGCGAAAAATTCAGAGAAACTAAATTTGAAGAAGATATATATTGAAAAAGATTATGACACTGCTTATTCAAAAATAATATTAAACATTAATGAAAATTATAAAAATTGGAAGATACAAAATCTTAGAGATTATGTATGTATCAAAAATGGGTTTGATGATTATAAAGATGCTAAAAAATCTATTTCAAAAGAGTTAGTTGATATTTGGGTTAAAAATTATGCATTGAATAATCCAGAGCAAATAATAAGAACCGCAGCAATTGGAGGTGGAGCAAGAAAGAAAAGAAATGAAACAATTGAAATGTCTAAAAATAATAGAAATGAAGTTTTTGTACATCCTAACGAAGATATCGATAATTTCTATATTATTAATGGTGAGCAAATTTTGTTTTATAAAGATAGATTTAAATTGATAGATGGAAAATCAAAACCGTCTCAGTCATTAACAGATGTGTGGACAGATATTTCGTGGACAGGTATTGCAAAGGAAGGAAATGTAATATTTAAAAATAGTAAGAAGCCAGAGCATTTGATATCAAGAATTATCAATTTAGCTACTGAAGACAATGATTATGTTTTAGATTCGTTTTTAGGGTCAGCAACTACTGTTGCAGTTGCACATAAAATGAATAGACGTTGGATTGGTATTGAGATGGCAAATCATGCTTATACACATTGTAAAGTTAGACTTGATAAAGTAATTGATGGCAGTGACCAAGGTGGAATTTCAAAATCTGTAAACTGGAATGGTGGAGGTGGATATAAATTTTATGAGCTTGCACCATCTCTAATTAATAAAGACGATTTTGATGAATATGTTATAAATAAAGAGTACGATGCTGATATGCTAGCTTCTGCTGTGGCACTTCATGAAGGCTTTAATTATGAACCAGACAGTGAGATTTTCTGGAAACAGTCAAAAGGCAATGAATCATCTTACCTATTTGTTACAACAAGACACCTGAATAAATCATACCTAGATTCCATAAAATTAACTATGGAAGAAGGCGAATATTTGATAATAGCTTGCAAGTCATTTGAAGCGGAGCTCGATAAGCTTTATCCAAACATTACTATAAAGAAAATTCCTCAGATGCTCCTTTCAAGGTGTGAATTTGGAAAAGACAATTACAATCTTAATATTGTAAATACACCAATATATGAAGATGAAGAGGAGGAAAATGAAGATGAATAATAGATTTCCACAATATACAACAGATTACATTAGTGGAGTCATGTCTCTGAGAAAACCACAAGAGAAGGCTCTAAAAATTTTAGAAGAAATTATGACTTCTATAAATATTAAAAAAGGTATGAACCTAAAAGTAGCACTTGGTAGAGTCCATACTCTTTATCCAATTTGCTCTGATTTTGAAAGAGATTTTATGTCTCTTACCTTTGCACTTGCTACTGGTGTTGGCAAAACAAGACTAATGGGAGCCTTTATCTCATATTTATATACACAGCATGATATAAAGAATTTTTTTGTTGTAGCACCGAATACAACTATTTATGAAAAGCTAAAAAAGGATTTATCTGACCAATCAAATCCTAAGTATGTATTTAAGGGATTAGGTTGTTTTCATACTGCACCTCAAATCATTACAGATGATGATTATAAATCAAGACAAATTTCACTCTTTGAATCAGACATTAGAATTTTTGTATTTAATATCGACAAATTCAACAAAGAAGAATCAAATATGAAAAAAATCAATGAGTTTATTGGAGACTCTTTTTATCAATATCTAGCAAATCTTCCTGACCTTGTTTTAATAATGGATGAATCGCACCATTATAGAGCGAAAAAAGGTATGGAAGCTATTAATGAACTGAATCCACTTTTAGGCTTAGAACTTACTGCTACCCCTATTGTCACTTCAGGTGCCAAACAAATACCATTTAAGAATGTGGTTTATGAATACCCTCTATCTAAAGCTATAGAAGATGGCTACACTCGTACACCATTTGCAGGAACAAGATCAGATATCAACTTCTACAATTTTGGAGAAGAAGAACTAGACAAAATTGTGCTTTTGGATGGGCTAAAACTTCATGAAAGAGCCAAAATGGAGCTAGAGGCTTATGCACTAAATAATAGCACCTATGAACATGAAGTGCGTAAAGTTAAGCCTTTTATGATGGTGGTTTGTAAAGATACAGAACACGCTAAATGGGTAGAAAACTATATCAAATCCGATGAATTTGAAGGTGGAGCGTATAGAAATAAAACAATAATAGTTCATTCCAAACAAAAAGGTGCTGAAAGCGAAGCTAATACAAAGCTACTGCTTGAAGTTGAAAATTATGATAATCCTGTAGAAATTGTCATCCATGTAAATATGCTAAAAGAAGGATGGGATGTAAATAATCTTTATACTATTGTTCCTCTTAGAACTGCAGCATCTAAGGTGCTGAGAGAACAGATGGTAGGTAGAGGTCTTAGACTTCCATATGGCAAAAGAACCGGAAATGAAATAGTTGATGCAGTTTACCTTACTGCACATGATAAATTTCAAGATATTATAAATGAAGCTCAAAAGGGAGATTCTATTTTTAAAGTAGGTAATATTATTAAGGTGGAAGAGATAGAAGAAAACATCTCAAGTTCACAGCTTTCATGGGATTTTGAACCTCATGAGGTTCGTGAAGAGGCCTATTCTACTTATGGAATTTCAAAGAATGAAAAAAGTGATGAACTAATAGACAAAGCTGTTAGCCTAGTAAAAGAAGAAGTCGCTAAGGAAATTATTGCATCAAAAAAAGCAGAAATTTCAAAAGAGCAGAAGAAAAAAATTACAGAAAAGATAACTGATAAAATCAAAGAAGATAAAGATTTAAGCGAGATTTTTAAAGAAAATGAAAATCCATTTTATCATTGGCTTAATAACACAGTGGAAGAAACCCATCAAACTGCAAAAGAAAAGTTTATCCCTATTCCTAGACTCAAAGTAACAGATGAAGGCGTGGTAGAATATGGTTTTGTTGATTTTGATTTAGATTTAAGTGAATTCAATCATGCTCCAATTAGAAATGATTTACTAATTCAAAATCTTGAAGACTTATCAGATTTACAAAGAATAGATGGAGATGCAATTGACTTTGATGGATATAATCCTAAAAAGGTAATTTTGGAACTACTAAGGGCTAAACCAGAGATTGATTATGAGAAGTGTTCTAAGCTACTTTTCAAATTGATTTCACAAGTAGTGAATCACTATGAAAATAAGTACGATACTAACTTGATGCAAAATATCGTTATGGTGAATAAAAAAGACATAGCAAATAAAATCTATCATCAGATGATGCAGGATAATCATTTTTATTGTGAAAATGGATTTATCAAGTATTCCGTAATGGGTACTAGGGAATATAATTTAACGCAAACTTATACATGGGATAAGAAGCTAAATTTGTATGAACGCTATGATGGAAATATTAAATCCATATTATTTGATGGAATAAAAAAAGGAGTTTTTGATACCGCAAAGTTTGATAGTTTTCCTGAACTTCTTTTAGCAAGGGTACTTGAAAATGATAAAGATGTAATTAACTGGCTAAGACCTGCACAAACTGAATTTAACATTACTTACAATAGAGGAAGGCATTATATTCCGGACTTTGTTGTGGAAACTTCTGATAGTTTTTTTGTGGTAGAAGTAAAAGGCGAAGATAAAATTAATGATGCAGATGTTATTGCAAAAGGTAAAAAAGCAGTGATGTTCTGTGAAGTAGTAAGCAGCTGGTCAAAAGCAAATAAAAAGAAAGAATGGAAGTATGTATTTATTCCATCTAAACAAATATTACCGACATCATCTTTCGATAATTTAATTAATAGATTTACTGAGGTTTAGCATGAATTTAGAAAATTATATAGAATCGCATCATCGTGAAATTAATCCTTATCTAAACATTGAGTTTATTGACCTATATAAATGTTTCAAGTCACAAAAATTACAAGAGATTTTTTCGACTATACATCATCTTTGTGTTGAAAATTATAAGTTAATGAACCAAAGGCTTCCAACTGGAGAATACGGGGATCATTTTTGGGCTGATCCAAGTAGAAAATTAATTCTTGCTATTGATACAGCTTTAGGTATGCAAAGAACATTGAAGGATTCTGAATATGCCTTTGAAATAGTTGATTATTATAATGAAGTATTTAAAAAATCAGGAGAATTTCTTTCTAGTAGCGGAGGTAGTCAAATGCCCCCGAATATGGAAAAAATCGAAATATACTATACAATGCCAATAATAATCCCTGCAAATACAATAAAGATTAATTCAGGACATTCAGGGAAAAATATTGAGCTAAGACTAATAGGCGAAGGCTCATATGCACAGGTTTTTTCTTTCTTTGACGGTTATTATAATAGAAAATTTGCTTTGAAAAGAGCAAAAAAAGATTTAAATGAAAAGGAAGTTACCCGATTTAAGCAAGAATTTGAACAAATGAATTCGCTTTCATCGCCATATGTCGTTGAAGTCTACAAATATGAAAATGATACTAATGAATATATCATGGAATTTATGGACTGCACTTTAGATAAATATATCGAAAAAAACAATTCTAAACTAACACAGAATGACAGGAAATTAATTGCAAATCAAATTTTGAGAGCATTTAGATATATTCATTCAAAAGGGCTGCTTCATAGAGATATAAGTCCAAAAAATATCTTATTAAAGAAGTATGATGATGTTAGCGTAATAAAAGTTTCGGATTTTGGTTTGGTCAAAGTTCCAGATAGTAATTTAACTACAATAAATACAGAATTTAAAGGATGTTTCAATGATCCAAGACTACTAACTGAAGGCTTCTGTAATTATGGGATTTTACACGAAACATTTGCAATTACTAGGCTAATATACTTTGTAATGTCAGGTAAAACTAGAATAGACAATATAAAAGATACTAATCTATCTTCTTTTGTAAATAAGGGACTATCAGCAAATTTATCGGAAAGATTTCAATCAGTAGATGAAATGATGATCGCAGTAAAAGAATTATAGTTTCAATAATTATAAGAAAACGACCATACAGGAGCATTTCCTACTCTTGCATGGTCGTTTATTTTTTACCGCTTAAAGGCTATCAGTTAAACTTGATTTTCATAAATCCCTAACTGAACACTCCTTTAAGACTGCGCTTTTCAAGTGTAGCTATCTTATTGCAGTAGCTTCTAGGAATTTTATAAAACATTAATACATAAGATGAGGAAAAGCACCAAAAAGTATCGAAATTATCCATCAAAAACAAAGCGGATACACTAGCAATATGATAGAATATTAAGACATATGTGTTTAATAACATGGGTATTAATTGGAGATTAATTTATGGATATTTTTTCGATAATCAACTTGCTTGGAGGACTTGCACTGTTTCTATATGGGATGTCAGTCATGTCCCAGGGGCTTGAGAAACTTGCGGGCGGTAAACTCGAGGGCATTTTGAGGTCAATGACTTCAAATAAGTTTAAATCTCTCTTGCTCGGACTCGGTGTAACGGCTATTATTCAAAGTTCTTCGGCAGTTACTGTTATGCTAGTAGGGCTTGTTAACTCTAGCATTATGACACTTGAGCAGTCAGTTGGTGTAATCATGGGTACCAATATAGGTACTACTGTTACAGCCTGGTTGCTCAGTTTGGTGGGTATTAGCAGCAACAATATATTTTTGAAGCTCCTTAAACCAGAGGCTTTCTCGCCAATAATCGCTTTAATCGGTGTTCTGATGATGATGGCTAGTAAGTCAGATAAGCGTAAGGATGCAGGCTCGGTAATGCTGGGCTTTGCGGTTCTTATGTACGGCATGAACTTCATGAGCTCATCGATGGAACCTCTCAAGGATATGCCGGAGTTTGCAAAGGTTCTAACTGCTTTTAATAACCCGGTATTTGGAATACTCGCGGGTATATTAGTTACCGCCGTAATCCAGAGTTCATCTGCTTCGGTAGGAATTTTGCAGGCCTTATCCATGACTAGTGGTTTAACTTACGGAATGGTTATTCCTATTATCATGGGACAAAATATTGGAACTTGTGTAACTTCAGTAATTTCAAGTATCGGTGTAAGTAAGAATGCAAAGCGTGTTGCAGTAGTTCACATTGCATTTAATATAATCGGAACGATTATATTCATGGTTGCATTTAGCATCGGCCATTATCTGATAAACTTCGGATTCATAAATAAAGCTGTAACGCCTGTAGATATCGCAATTATTCACTCATTGTTCAATATATTCACAACGGTTATTATATTTCCGTTTGCTGAGAAACTCGTTCCTATCAGCCATAAATTCGTAGGCGGCGAAGAAGATGATGAAATGGAAGTTTTCCTTGATAAGAGACTCCTTTTTACGCCATCCATTGCTGTTGAAGAGGCTAGAGCTAAGACCAACGAGATGGTTGAGATTGCATTTCAGAACTTTAGAGATGCGATTACGCTCTCGAACGGATATAGTGATGAGTTGTTTGAGAAGATTAAGATCGATGAGAAACTCTTAGATTACTACGAAGACCAGCTTGGTTCATTTAACGTAAGCCTTGCTAAAGTCGAGCTTTCAGAAAGGGATTCGGCAAATGTGTCGATGATGCTTCACAGTATTACCGATGCAGAGAGAATTGGTGATCATTCGCTAAATATCGCTGAGAGCATATATGAGCTACATGATAAGGGGCTATCATTCTCTGGAGAAGCTAGAAGAGAACTTGATATTTTAAGCGCTGCTGTCAGTGAGATACTGACACTAGCAGGCAAAGCCATATTGGAGATGGATGCTAAGACAGCTCTCAAGGTAGAACCGCTAGAAGAATTGATTGATGACATCGTCGAACATATTAAGGCTAACCACATAGCGCGCCTTAAAAATGGCGCTTGCACTATTGAACTAGGTGTTATCTTAAATGATATACTGGCGGACATCGAAAGGGTCTCCGACCACTGCTCGAATATTGCAGCAGCCGAGATTGAGCTCAAGCGAAATAACCTGCACATGCATCAGTTTGTTAAGAATTTTAAAGATAAGGATAACGTTGAATTCACCGAACTCTATGACGAGTTTTCGAGAAAGTATAGTATATGAAGTATGAATTAATTGCAACAGCGACGTTTGGACTTGAAGCGGTAGTAAAGATGGAGCTGCAGGATCTTGGATACAGTGTGGTAAAGGTAGAAGATGGAAAAGTCACTTTTATCGGTGATGAGAGAGCCATTGTTCACACCAACATGTGGCTTAGGACGGCGGATAGAGTTTATATTAAGGTTGCTGAGTTTAAGGCTGAAACCTTTGAAGAATTATTCCAGCAGGTTCGAGCAATCGGCTGGGAGGATTATCTCACAGTTGATGCTGCATTTCCTGTGGTAGGAACATCAGTAAAATCCACGCTTCACAGCGTTCCATCGTGCCAAAGCATAATCAAGAAAGCGATAGTTTCAAGGCTTTCTGATTTCTACGTACAGAATCACTTTGATGAAGCAGGTGCAAATTATCGCATCAGATTTTCTATACTCAAGAACCACGTCACGTTGCTTCTCGATACATCGGGAGCAGGACTTCATAAACGTGGTTATAGGGCAGTAGATGTTGCAGCACCTATGAAAGAGACACTAGCAGCAGCGCTTGTAAGGCTTAGCTTCTGGAAGGAAGGCGTGATGCGTAGAGATAAGGATAATCCTGACCATGTGGCACGGATTCTTGTAGATCCATGCTGTGGATCTGGAACGATTCTAATCGAGGCAGCAATGATGGCTAGAAATATCGCACCAGGTCTTAACCGTAAATTCGCTGCGATGGCATGGGACTTCATCCCAGAGGAACTGTGGAATGAAGAACGTCAGGCTGCATATAACGCTGTTGATTACGATAGCGAAGTAATAATAAAAGGATTTGATATAAACGGAAAAGCGATTGCTGCAGCTATGGCCAATGCTATGGAAGCAGGTGTCGAAGAAGATATATCATTTAGCCGTATGGACATGCGCAAATTCAGAGCAGATGAATCAAACGGAATCATCATTACAAATCCTCCGTATGGCGAGAGGATTGGTGATAAGGATGCGATTCATAAAATTTATGCACGATTAAAAGAGATTATTGAAAAAGATCCTACGTGGTCTCTCTTCATGATTACGACTGACCGAGAAGTGGAGAATATATTTGATAGAAAAGCTGATAGAAGACGTAAGCTATATAACGGAAGACTTCAGACTACCTATTATCAGTTCCACGGACAAAAAATTTCAAAGTAACTATGTAAATGGCGTACATCGCACAGACATTTACAGGCAAGGAAATTAACTGATGAAAAAGATTGATGAAACATTTATGTCGGCAGATGCTAAGACTCCGATACATGTTAGAAAATGGATACCCGATGAGAAGCCTAAGGCAGTGCTGCAGATAATACATGGAATGGTTGAGTTCGTTGGCAGATACAGTGCATTTGCTTCGTATCTGACCGATCACGGATATGTTGTCGTTGGACATGATTTGCTTGGGCATGGAGAATCGGCACTCACGCCTGATGATTACGGGTATTTTGGCGATCATGGCAATGAGACTTTGATTGCTGATATCCATGAACTTAGAAATAGAACAACGAAGGAATATCCAGATATTCCTTATTTTATACTCGGTCACAGTATGGGCTCCTGCCTCTTGCGTCAGTATTTAACTGAAACGGATAATGATGATATTAGCTACTCTGAAGGTCTAGCTGGTGCGATAGTGATGGGGACATGTCAGCCTAATGCTTTGGTTTTGTATGCGGGAAGTGCACTGGCATCACTGTTTAAAGCTGTGAGGGGGCCTCACTATAGAAGTAAACTCATTAACTCTATAGCATTCTCTTCGTATAATAAAAAGTTTAAGCCGGCAAGGACGCAGTTCGATTGGCTAACAAAGGATACTGAGATTGTTGATTGGTACTGCGAGGAAGAGTGGTGTAGCTTTATTTTTACCGTAAATGCATACAAAGAGATGTTTAAGGGTGTCCTTATGTGCATTGACAAGGATAGAGCTAAGACGATCTCTCCAAACCTTGCTATGCTCTTCGTTTCTGGCGCAGAAGATCCAGTAGGTGATTTCGGTGAAGGCGTTAGAAAAGCATATATGCAGTATGTGAGCAACACTAAGTGCATAGTGGATATCAAACTGTATTATGATGACAGACATGAGATCCTTAATGAGACAGACAGAGACTCTGTGTACGACGATATTAGAACTTGGCTAGACGAAAGGTTAGAGGATATCAATGAACTATAGAGAACTTTATAATTCAAAGCTTAAAACACCTAGCGAAGCTGCGCAGATCGTAAAGAGTGGTGACTGGGTTGATTTCGGATGCTACCAGGGATTTCCAACTCTCTTTGATGAGGCGCTTGCAGCAAGAAAAGCTGAACTTGAGGATGTAAAAGTACGCGCCCTGCTTATAACTAAACCACTACAGATAGCTGAGCAGGATCCAGATGCGGAACACTTCACATATAATTCGTGGCATATGATCGGATATGAGAGAAAGCTGTCTGATAGGGGACTCTGCAAGTTCATTCCTATGGTATTTAGAAATCTCCCCGATTACTACAGGCGTTTTCTTATGGTAAATGTCGCTGTAATGGGTGTAACTCCAATGGATGAGCACGGCTACTTTAACATGTCGATGAGCAATTCTCATGCTCGTGCAGTTTTTGATGTAGCGGATATTATCATTCTTGAGGTAAATGAGAAGCTACCTTTTGTTCATGGACTTGAAAATACCATACATATCTCGGAAGTAGATATGGTTATTGAAGGGGAGCATGAGGGACTTACTGAATTCCCTTCAATTGTAGCCGGTCCAGTAGAGGAGCATATAGCAGAATCTATCGTTGATAGAATGACAAATGGTGCATGTATTCAGCTCGGAGTTGGAGGTATGCCAGATGCGATAGGAAAACTGATTGCTGAGTCTGAGCTCAAAGACCTTGGAATTCATACAGAACTGCTGGTAAATGCTTATCTCGATATGCACAAGGCAGGTAAGATAACAAATTTAAATAAGCATGACATCATGAGAGGTAAATCGGTGTTCAGTATTGCCCACGGTACAAAAGAATTATTCGACTGGGTTTCAGATAACCCTAGCATGTGCTGTGCTCCAATAAATTATGTAAACGACCTTTCAGTAATAGGAGAAATTGACAACTTCGTATCCATAAACAGTTGTATCGCGGTGGATTTATTTGGACAAATTTCAGCAGAAAGTGCGGGAACTAGGCATATAAGTGGAACTGGAGGGCAGCTTGATTTCCTCACTGCAGGTTTCAAGAATCCTAGAGCTCAGAGCTTTATCGCACTTCCTTCTACATATACAGATAAAAAAGGAAATCTACATTCGAATATCAAACCTACGTTTACTGGTGGCGACATAATTACTGATCCGCGAAGTCAGGCATATACTATGGTAACTGAGTATGGCATAGAAAATCTCGCAGGAGCTTCAGTATGGGAACGTGCTGAAAAGCTGATTAGCCTAGCACATCCTGATTTCAGAGAGGAACTCATTGAGTCAGCTAAGAAGGTAAATGTATGGAGACAATCGAATAAGAGATAGATTTTGTTGATAATAGACTTATAATAGGTACATTAAGGCGCCCTTTGGGGTGCCTTATATATTATATTGTGTGTTATAATTAGCGAATGGATCAATATTACGTATTTATGATAATTAAATCGGTAATTTCAGTAATTATCGCATTACTGCTAGGCAATGGTGCAGTTGTCTGGTTCAATAACATGCCTGTGAGATGGTTTCAGGAGGAGGGAGAAAATCTCCCATCGTCACTTATCGCAGATATTGAAAGTGAGAGACAGAGACTTCCTAGCACTCCGTGGAAGCTCGTTTTCACAGTATTCTTCGGAGCAAGCGGCTTATTTTTGTCCATCAGGGAATCGTCACAGTTTATGATTGCCGGTATGCTTTTGATATTCATTGTTACCATGATGGCGATATGTGATGCCAAGTACCGCATAATTCCTGACCAACTGAACGTGCTATTAGCCGTATCGGCAGTTGGTTTCGTGAGTTTTAACGAGAAGTTGCTCGAGCCTATTTATGGTGCGCTCATAGGAGTAATACTTGGACTTGCTACATATGGATTAGGGAGAATAATTTACCACAAGACAGTAATTGGCGGAGCGGACATCAAGTTCTACATATCAATAGGCTTGGTTACAGGTATGCATGGAGTGATTGCGATATTCATTTTGATTTCTGTTTTCGCACTTATTCACATTATTTACCTGAGCATCACAAAGAAATTTGATGCTGATGAACATAGACCGATGCTCGTATATGCTCTTCCTGCTGTAACTCTATATGTATTGGTTTTATGGGATTATCTTCCACTTGTGCTACTATAGTGAAGCTAGCTAAAAAATAATATAGGGGCCTTGTAGAAGAAGCTACGAAGTATATTTTATGTAAATAGATAGAAAGGTAAATATGTCTGAGGGAAGCAAGAATATTCTTCTTAAAATTCAATATGACGGTACGAATTTTCACGGATGGCAAAAGCAGGTTGATGTTAGGACTGTGCAAGGCGAAGTTGAACATGTGCTCCGTTTTATCGCAGGTTATGAAGTGCCTGTAAATGGAACAAGCAGAACCGATACAGGCGTACATTCATTAGGTCAATGCTGTTCCTTCACATGGGACAATCCACTTCCAACTGATAAACTAGCAGATATAATGAACAGAAGATTCGGTGCAGGTGGTCTAGGGAGAAGTGGACTTCCTGGTGATATTAAGGTCATTTCGGCACATGAAGTTCCGGAGGATTTTCACGCCAGATTTTCTTGCCATGGTAAGACTTATAAGTATATTATCGATAGAAGTGGTGATATATTTGAACGTAATCATGTGTATCAATTTGGCTTAGATCTGGATCACGAGGCTATGCGTGAGGCTGCAAAGCTTGCGGTTGGAACAAATGACTTCGCTTCATTTCAAACATCAGGTGGGATTCCTAGAGAGACGACGGTCAGGACGATCACGGATATTACCATAATACAAGAAGGTGACAGGACTATTATCAGGGTCACAGGTGATGGATTCCTGTATAATATGGTTAGAATCCTAGTAGGCACTTTGCTTGAGATTGGAATAGGTAAGAGAGAAGCCAGCGAGATGGAGGCCATCATAGCATCCACTGATAGGAGCAAGGCGGGATTTACGGCACCACCAGAAGGTTTATACTTAGAAGAAATATATTTTGATGATGGATTCAAATGTGGAGGCAGCACTTGTACAAAGTAAGAATTGATAAATTTGAAGGGCCATTCGATCTGCTGGTTTATCTGATTCAGAATGCCAAGATGGATATATACGATATACGAGTGGCTGAGATAACGGAGCAGTACATAGGATATCTAAAAGAGATGGGGGAACTTAATGTCGAAGTAAGCAGCGAGTTCATAGTCCTAGCAGCTGTACTTATTAGGCTCAAGTCACATATGCTGCTTCCTCGTGTCAATGATGCTGGTGAAGTCATAATTGATGAAGATCCGCGCATGGAGCTAGCGAGCAGGCTTGCTGAATACGTAAAGACCAAGAAAATCGCTGAGATGCTTCAGGAGAGACTGGAGGCAAACCAGTGCATACATGAGAAACCAGCTGAAGATATATCGGAATATCTAGACTCACCAGATGAACTTTTAAAAGCTGATATCGAGCAGTTTGTTAACGCGTTTAATGCATTTTTGCAGAAGAAAAAGCGTGTGGCAGATGTCAAAAAGAGATATCAGAGAATAAAGAGAGAGCGAGCTTCTATAGAGGATCGTATAAACTACATGACAGCAATAATTAAAGACAGAGTTTCTGTGGGTGAGTATATTGATTTTACAGAGCTCGTGCCGGAGGAGGCGGATAGATACGATATCACGCTTTCGTTTATGTCGCTTCTTGAGATGATTAAGATGCAAGAAGTCGATGCCAAGCAAGAGAAAAACTACGGAAATATAAGTGTTATTAAGAAAGAGGTCCAGCCAAATGTACAATGATAAGGTAATGAAATCAGCACTTGAATCGATGATGTTTGTCTGGGGAGAACCGCTCAAGGTCAAGGATGCATCAGAGGTATTGGATGCTGATAAGAAAGTAGTTAAAGAGTTATTTCTGGATTTACAGCGTGAGTATGCGATGATGGGGCGCGGAATCAGGATTAGAGAGGTGGATGGTGCTTTTCAGTTCGTAACGCATGCTGAAAACGAGATTTTCATCGAGAAGCTCTGCACTCCAGTCAAGGTCAAGAAGCTATCGCAGGCAGCACTCGAAGTACTTGCTATCATAGCTTACAGACAACCTGTTACTAAAGGTGAAATTGATTCAATTAGAGGTATCAAGAGCGAGAGAGTCATTGATGGACTCATGAGTAAGGATTTGGTCGATGTTGCTGGAAGGTCAGAAGGCGTTGGACGTCCGCTGTTATACAAGACGACGGGTGAGTTCCTTAAGAAATTTGGATTTGCATCAATAAAAGACCTGCCTGATATAACAGAGTTCGACGATATCGAGGAATACGATGAGGAAACTCCTCATGAGCAGTTATCAATCAATTTTGAAGGAGATGCGGATAGTGAGGATAAATAAATATATCGCTTCCTCTGGTGTAACTAGCAGGCGAAAGGCTGATCAGCTCATATTAGACGGTAAGGTAGCTATCAATGGTGCTGTAATGAAAGAGCCAGGATATGATGTGCAGCCAGGTGATGAGGTTCTGTGTGAGGGCAGAAAGATATCGCCTGAGACTAGTAAGACTTATATACTGCTAAATAAGCCAGTAGGATACGTGACCACTACCTCAGATGATAAGAATAGACCGACAGTTCTCGACTTAATTCAGGATGAGGACAGGAGAATTTTTCCTGTGGGAAGACTTGATTATAACACTTCTGGTCTTCTTATTCTTACCAATGATGGAGATGTTGCAAACAAGCTCATGCATCCGTCTAAGGAGCTCGATAAGACTTACCGTGCGGTAGTGTCTGGCATACTTACACGTGGCAAGATTGCAAGACTTGAAAAAGGCATCGACATAGGTGGTTTTAGAACTTCACCTGCCAAGGTAGATGTTATAAAGCACAATAGAAACTCAACAGTAGTTGATATCACTATTCATGAAGGTAAGAACCATCAGGTTCGACGCATGTTTAAGGCTATTGATGCACCGGTTCAGGAGCTAGAGAGAATCAAGATTGGTAATCTAGTAATCGGAAGGCTGGCAGTTGGAGGCTATAGGAAGCTTGGCCCTGCAGAAGTTGAGTATTTGAAGTCCATATAGTTTGGCTTATCCGAATTAGAAATGTATAACGCAGATGTAAACTGAAAGAATCTTCAGTGATTCAATCAGAAACATCTGCGTTTTGTGTTGCTTTATAAGAATTGTTCTAGTTTAGTTCTAAGACCGAAATCAAAATCTAGTCTGGCATCATGCTTTCGCCACGACTCGACTCTATGTATGTCGTGATGATCTTTACTGCACCATCTATACCTGCACGGCTGGTGTTGATGAGCAAATCGTACGAATCTCTGTCTCCCCACTTGGTATCAGTGTAGTATTCGTAGTATCTACGGCGCTGCTTGTCCATCTGCTTAACTATTTTCTCCATCTGAGCAGGAGTCATATTCTTCGCATCCTGGCCAGATAGGAGAGCGAGTTTGCGCTTTACTCTGTCCTCTAGCGGTGCAAATAGGAAAATGCTGACATGCGATTGATCTCTAAGTATGTAATCTGCACCACGGCCAACTATAACACAGCTATCCTCGGCAGCGATTTCCCTGATAATCTTGTATTCCTCTGCCTGAATCTTATCGTATGGAGATGGCTGATACAGCTCGATTCCTGAAAAGAGTGCACTAGCTGCAAAATCAGGGGCCTTCTCCTCGTTGTTCTTAACGTAATCCTCATGGAATCCAGTCTTCTGAACTGCCATACTTATGAATTCGTTATCATAGAATTTTATTCCGAGCTCAGTCGCAAGTCTCTTGCCGACTTCGTGACCTCCGCTACCAAATTCTCTGCCGATTGTTACTATGACTTTATTTGACATAACACCGCCTCCTTAAGCTGATTATAACACAATATAATGTGAATATATCAAGCTATAAATTCTGTTTTATAACTTCCACGAATGATTCAAGACCATCTTTACTATCAAATTGTGCTCTCGCATTATCATCGCGTCCACCACCTTTTCCTCCAAAGTTTTTAGCGTGTTCTTTTACGAGGGTGCCACAGGGATGGTTCCCATCGGAAACGAGCATGAGCGTATGGGAAGGGGAATTTGCAAGAGCTAGTAGAGGCTTTTCTCCGTCAATCATCTCGAGTGCTTTAAAACCAAGCTTCTGAAGATCATTAGGAGATATATTGTCATACTCTTTATATACAAAATTCATTCCCGCTTCGAGACTACGTACAATCGCTTCTGCTTCGAAATTACGAACATATTCAGCAAGACTTGCGCGCTCTGCCTTTAACTCGGCTTCTTCTTTGTCCTTCTTAGCAATGGCGTGCATTAGATTCTCTGGTTTTGATGAGAATTTCTCTGCCACTTCGGTAAGAAGCTTATGCGACTCGCGGTAGTGAAGCAGTGCATTTCGGCCGCAGTCAAAGTAGATTCTGGTCATCCCCTTGTTAGGCTCAGCCTTAAAAATTTTTATTACCCCGACTTCGCCACTAAAGGAAGGGTGGGTGCCGCAGCATGCACAGCAGTCAAAGGGATTCTCAGGATCGCCCACCGTGACAACTACGACATCTCCATCTACCTTTTCGTTAACTGCTTTTCTAAGTGGCATATCATTAGCCGTCTCAACTGAGTCAAAATGATGAGCTTGAATGGGGAGGTTTTTCCACACCGCTTCATTGGCGAGAAGCTCAGATTCTGAGAGCATTTCTTCGGTCATGAGCTCGCCTCCGAGATCAATATCGATGGTTATATAATTTTTCCCCATGTGGAAACCTTTATTAGCTCCTTTATATAGTTTGTAGATCGCTCCACTAAGGATGTGCTCGCCATAGTGTCTCTGCATATTTGTGAAGCGAAATGTCCAGTCTAGTTCTAATGTGACCTTGTCGCCGACTGTAAATGGTACTTCATCATTTGTGTAGTGGGCAACCGCATCACCCGAATCATGAGTATCAAAAATTGTTACTATTTTGCTGCTATCATCTGATAGATGGATGGTTCCTCTATCACCAGGCTGTCCACCACCCTCAGCGAAAAAAATGGTTCTATCTGTTATAATTTCAGTCCTCCCCTTGGAAATAACTATATCAGTTATTGTCGCCTCGAGTGTTTTTAAGTATTGATCATTGTGGAAAACTTTTTCAGTAGTCATATTTCCTCCTTGCTAAATTGTTCTTCTATAAATCGAACAAAAATGTATAAAAACATTTTTTAAAACTGTTGATAACTTCTCTTGACAGATCAGATTAGAATCGCTAAGCCCTATAAAATGCGCATTTTTGTTTATCGACTTATCCACTTCTGGGTGTTGAAAAGATTGTATACGATTTTTGATTTTTATGTGGATAATTCTTGATGTGTGCATTTTATTGGGATTCAAGCGATGTGGATAACTCGCACTAATTTTGATAGCAAAAAAAGAACAAACATTGACAGATAAAATTAGTCGTTATTTTCCGGGTTATAAATCATCTCGCTAAATTTTGCACCAGGCATCTCTGAGAAGCTCTTAAATACCTGAGTCTCTAGCTTGTATCTGCCTTTCAACTCGAGTTTGCTAGCATTCATGCTTCTACTTATATCGGCCTCCATATTGGTTATCTTGATGATGTCATGGCTCATGACCACGAGCTCATTATTAGGTGTCAATAGATATGCACCATACATGTCGTGATTCATATAGTAGTTCGATGAATCCACATGATAATTATCCTTATTGTATAGGATATATGTGATTCCGTTAGGGGCTGGCGACATGGTGGCGTCTGCCCCGAAGACGGAATCGTCCAGATCGAACGCTTCTGCAGGCACTGTCAGTTCGTAAAGTGTTATATACTCGGCCTGCTGGAGCTGGAGCGCTGCCTCGTAGCTTGAGATATTCATTAGGGTCGTCACTTCGAACTCCAAGATGCGGCGTGTTCGTGTGAGGCTGCGCGGTGATAGCGTTATCAACGCTTCTCCATAGATATATGAATTGGAAAGCGCTGTGAATTTACACTTGTACACTGTCGCTTCTCCGTTATGAGTAGCGGCAGTGGTCGCTTTTGATATTTTATTTCTGACTAGCTCAGCGAGACCAATTTCCTTAAACCTACTTCGCTTCATCTCGCTAATGCTTATATCTCCGAGGAATGAAGCACCGTGATAATCTTTATCAAGCATTCTCATAAGGAAGTAGTTGATAAGTTCAAACGAGGTGAGAGGGGATTTGCATACTAACTGCTGTCCTTCCTTGCTCTTCTCTTCAAAGCTATCACCCTCATAGAGCAGCTTGCTAGAGGCCTCCTTCATAAGTCTTAGCCTCATCAATGTTTCTTTGCGAAAAGCCTGAATAAATGGTTCGTGGCCTTCATAATATTTTTCGTTCGTCGCTATAACCTCATCAATTAGCTGCACAAGTGTAAAGAATGGGATCCTAACTTCGCTGCCTCCAAGACCACCTGATATACGTTTCCATTCTGACCTAACTTCACGACCACCTTCGGGGTTATTAGCATTTGAGAATATCTCACGGTAATCATCCACGCCGTATTCTGAGAAATCGAGATGAATAAGCTGGAAGAGTTTATCTCTACTTCCATCTTTTGCAGTCCATGAGACCTTCATCGCTACGACACCCATAAGACGAGTGTCGGTAGCTATACACGAGTCAAAACGATAGTCTTTAAAATGATTATATTTATTGGAAAGTTTACCTTCCACAACTCTTAGCTTGGGCATATTAATTCTCCTTGTCAGTCCATAACACTATAATTATACCAAAACTAAGTCACAATCTCGCTCGCGATAGCATTTTTCTCAAAAAACCATGATATGTAACATATGCAACTTGACACTAACAGATTTACATATATAATACTTTTACAATCCTTATTAAGAGCGAGTGAGGGAATGGGCCCGATGAACTCGCGGCAGCATCGCATATTGCGGTTGTGCCAAGTCCCACAGGTAAAGCCTGAAAGATGAGGAGACATATTCATAGATGAAAATTGTCTCTTCATGCATGTGGCTCATGCTGAAGAGTTTTTTATTTGAAGAAGGGCAGTAATGCTCAATGGAGGTTTTTAATGAAGAAATTATTTACATCAGAATCGGTTACAGAAGGTCATCCTGATAAAGTTTGCGATCAAATATCTGATGCGATTCTTGATGCCATACTTGCCGAAGATCCTCATGCTCATGTAGCATGCGAGACAGCAACTAAGACAGGATTTGTAATCGTATTTGGTGAGATTTCAACTACCTGCACTGTAGATATCGAGGGAATTGTTAGAGGTGTTGTTAAGAGCATAGGATATGATTGCAGTGAAGTTTGCTTTGACGGTAACACTTGCGCAGTTCTCGTCAGCATCGAGGAACAGTCGCCTGATATCGCCATGGGTGTAAACGAATCCTTTGAGGTTAAGGAAGGAAAGGAAGCTGATGATGATGCTATGACTGGTGCAGGAGATCAAGGAATGATGTTCGGATTCGCTTGTGATGAGACGGAAGAGCTCATGCCAATGCCTATTTCTCTCGCGCACCAACTAGCAAGAAGGCTTGCTGAAGTAAGAAAAGATGGTACAGTAAGCTACTTAAGACCTGATGGTAAGACGCAGGTTACAGTTGAATATGATGATGACAAGGTTGTAAGAGTTGACACTGTAGTAATTTCTACTCAGCACGATCCAGATGCAACTCTCGAACAGATTAGACGCGATATGATTGAGCATGTAATTAAACCTATAATCCCTGCCGAGCTAATCGACGATGAAACTAAACTGTTCGTTAACCCTACTGGCAGATTCGTAATCGGTGGTCCAAAGGGTGACTCTGGTTTGACAGGACGTAAGATTATCGTTGATACTTACGGTGGATATGCTAGCCATGGTGGTGGTGCATTCTCAGGTAAAGATCCAACGAAGGTTGATAGAAGTGGTGCATATATGGCTAGATATATTGCGAAAAATATCGTCGCTGCTGGACTTGCTCGTAAATGCGAGATTGAATTAGCTTATGCTATCGGCGTCGCAGAGCCGGTTTCTGTGTATGTAAACACCTATGGGACTGCAAGCCTCAAAGATGAAGACATCGCCAAGCTAGTGAGAGAGAACTTCGATATGAGACCAGCTGCTATTATCAAGCAGCTCGATCTTCTTAAGCCAATCTATAGAGCACTGGCAGCCTACGGACACTTCGGCAGAGATGCGCTCGGCGTTAGATGGGAAGACACAGATAAGGCTGAGCAGCTAAAGGCTGCAGCGGAGAAGTTCGCATAGGATAAAGCGAATACATAAAGTTAATACCACAAGAATAATGGGCTAATACAATCATCTAGGCATGTTTGTATTAGCCCATTATGATATAATTATATGATTTTATATATACAAGAAGGTGTATTTATGTCGCAAAAGCACATGAGGGAAAAGGGTACATTTCATAGCCCTCAGATTCCCAAAACTCTAAGAAGTGACATTTTAATAATCGGTGGCGGTCCAGCAGGTATGGCAGCAGCTATAAGTGCCAAACGAAGCAATTCTAAGCTTGATGTGGTTTTGATTGAAAAAAATGAAATCATGGGCCGTAAGCTTCGTGCGACTGGTAATGGAAGATGCAATATAACTAATGTTAATGCGGAAGGTTTTAGTGAAGTTACTAGTTTTTTGAGTTCTCTAGGCATAGTGACTAAAACTAATGACAATGGATTTCTCTACCCTGTATCTGAGTCTGCTGCTGATGTTTCAGAACTGCTTGAGTTAAGGATAAAGCAGCTCGGTGTAAAGGTATATACCGGGGTTACTGCACTGGAAGTATCGTATGATTCTGACAAGACTGAATTCGTAACGTCGGTTTCCATGGGGGAAGCAAGCAGCCAAGGTAGATCGGCTAATGCCCTTAAGTGTACCGTGTATTCGTCAGCCCTTGTAGTAGCGGTCGGCGGCAAGTCCGCACCTGTATACGGTTCAATTGGAGACGGATATAGATGGTTAAAGAATTTTGGTCACACTGTAACTAGACTCGCGCCTTCGCTTGCACCGATAGAGTGTGGAGATACGGATTTATCAAAACTATCGGGTGTAAGAGTGCATGCGGAAGCGAAGCTGTTCAAAAATGGTGAAGAGATACATAGAGAAGACGGAGAAGTTCAATTCACTAAGTTTGGACTCTCAGGTATATGCGTATTTAATCTATCTAAGATGATGAAGTTTGAACCAGGTGATACTTTTTCTAACTTCGAAATCGAACTCGATTTATGTAGAGATGTAGAGTTAGGAGAGGTTTTAAAGCGTACGGCTGAAAGAGTTTCTAATACACATAATGAATTTTTAGAGAGCGAGAAACTTGTGGATGTGTTTAAGACTATCTATAGGGAAGGTGTAGCACTTGAAATAATTAAGCAGGCAGGTTTTAAAGCAGATGAAGACTCTCTAGTCTTATCATCAGAAGAAGCTAGAGATAAGTTGGTAGCCAGTGCGAGTGCTCTTAAGTTTCAGCCGACCGGTCAGAAGGGGTGGAAGGAAGCGCAGTGTACTTCCGGTGGAGTTATAACTTCGGAAGTTGATAAATCATCATTTGAATCAAAGCTAGTAAGGAACCTATATATAGTTGGTGAGATTTTAGACTACGATGGTTTTTGCGGCGGATATAACCTAAATCATGCGTTTCTATCAGGGAAGCGTGCAGGGGCATCAGTGTCAGAACACATGAATACTCAGGCGTGAGTAGGGCTCTGAAAAGGATAAAGTATAAGGATGAAGTACAAAGTATGGAAACGAGAACTGTAGATAAAGTGTGGCGCGGCGGAGAGACGCCTGGTAAATATTCATACAGGATAAGCGAAGTTAAGCTTCCTGTGGGACGTGAAATGAC
>ERZ772779.286-NODE-286-length-25135-cov-16.598325_pt1 | contig 25135 bp, 7 predicted proteins | sample MGYA00511360_ERZ772779 | MGnify/ENA primary metagenome ERZ772779 (study PRJEB29015, sample SAMEA2738112) | human oral metagenome | biome: human oral; feature: human-associated habitat; material: saliva | place: China | collected 2231 ...
CGCGTACCGGTACCACCAGCCCACCGAATCGCTGATCCACGCTCCGCCCTGAGGCACAGGCGTCGGAACCGGGCTCGGCGCCGGAGTCGGGCCCGGGGTGGGTGCGGGCGTCGGATCCGGCGTCGGCTCGGGCGCCGGAGTCGGCTCAGGCGTCGGCTCGGGCGTCGGATCGCCCTGAACGTGCACCTCCTGCACGGCACGGTTGGTGCCCCAGTCCCAAGCAAACACATAGGGGCCGGCCGGAACCTCGCCCTCGTTCCCCTGCTCCGCCCAGGCGCTGGCGGCCTCTGAGACGGGGATGTCGAAGTGGTAGCGGTGCGTGCCGTCGGCCTGAATCTCTCCATCGTCCTCGACGAGCTTGCGGAAATAGTAGACCGAGTCGGGGCTCACGGAGAAGTCGATGGCCGCCACGGGCGACGAATCTGTGACGTCGAAGGACACCGTTCGGGCATCGCCCTCGCCGCTCACCGTCATGTTGGAAATGACGGGAGCCTTCGTGTCCAGCGTGAACTCGTAGCTCATCTGGTGCGTCTGGGAGGAGGGCCCGTCCGTCGCGGCCTCGATCGACAGCGTGTAGTGGCCGTCGGGCAGGGCGTTGCCGGACTGGTCGTAGCCGTCGAAGGCGGGGTCCTCGCCGGAGAACTCACCCGGCTTCGTCCAGCCGGACTCGAGGTCGTACAGGGACTTGCGCACGCGGTTGATCGTGTAGGAGCGCACGGACTGCCCCGCAGAGTTGCGGTAGGTCAGCGTCATTGAGGGGACTGAGCGCAGCATACCGGTCATCGGAAGGACCGTGTTGGGTGCTTCTGCCCACGGGGCGCGCGACATGATGAGACGCTGCGTGTTGATCGTGGTGACCAGCGTCAGGTCCTGCTGTTCCGACATCGGGTTCAGCGAACCCAGCGGGATAGACGAGTGGGCGTTGACCAGCGCGGAACGGTAGACGTGCACGGGCGTCGTCTCGTTGTCCGACCACTTGCCGTCGAAGACGCTGGGGGCGCCCCAGGAGCCGTAGAAGCCCAGGTAGGGCACGGTCAGGCTCGGGGTCTCGTCACCGCTGGTGAAGGTGACGGCTCCGTCGACGAAGGTTCCCTTGGGGGTGTTCTGCGCGGCGTAGGCCGCGAACTCAGCCTCTGGGGTCACCGCGACGGTCACGGTCGCGTTCGAATTCGCGGGGACCGTGACCTGCTGGGTGCCCCCGGCCTCGGCGAGGCCATCCCCGGTGAAGGTCAGGGAGATACCCTGCCCCGCCCAGTTCTGCGAGTGCTCGGCGAAGAGCCCCTCCTCGACCATCTCGGAGAGCGCTTGGCCGCCGAGCGTGTAGGTGTGGGCGGCGTCGGAGAGGTTGGTCAGGCGCACTTGGAAGGTCCAGCCCGTCGTTCCGTCGCCGAGGTCGGCCTTGGGTCGGGAGGGATCGGCGGCGCCCACGACGCTCGGGTAGACGGTCGCGGTGGTGGCGGCCAGCGCGTCGACGGCGCCCGCGCCGACCTTGCGCGGCGAGTAGTAGGTGCCGTCCCCCAGCTCAAGGTCGATAAGTGGGTGGGCGGTTCCCATGAGGAGGTTAGTGACGAGCGCATTCTTGTCCGTCGCGCTCATGGCGGAGAAGGCGGGGTCGGCCGCAAGACGCTGGCGCACGAGGGCACTGATGCCGGCGACCTGCGGGGAGGCCATCGACGTGCCCGACAGGCGCTGGTACTGGTTGCCGAGGTAGGCGGACATGATGTCACCGCCAGGGGCCGCGATTTCGGGCTTGAGCCTCAGGTCGGGGGTCACGCCCCATGCGGAGAACTCCGAGGCCGTCGGATTGTTCGAGGCCAGCACGATGCCGGAGTGGGTGACGCTCAGGTACACATCCGCGCCGTTGGCTGCGGACAGGGCTTGGCGGATCGCTTCGCCGTCCTTCTTGGTGATGGTGACGGTCGGCATCGTGGTGGTGGCGCCCAGGATCGACTGGTAGGGCGAGTCGGACTCGTCGGTGTCGGCGATCATGAGGGCCGCGGGCGTTGACGGGAATCCCGTCAGGTACGAGGCCTTGAGCTCGTCGGTCATCGCCGTGCCGGTCCGGGTGTCGGTGCCTCCCTTGTCTTCGAGGACGATCGCGTCGGCGAGACTCAGCCGGTTGGTGCCCGCGTACTTGTCGAGCTCGTCGCCCCCGCCGGCGCCCGCGTCGACGACGCGGTAGCTCTTCTCGGGAATGTCGCGCAGGCCGGGCACGGCTTGGCCCTGACCGTCCAGGGCGGTGCGGTAGGCGATTGTCCGGTCGCCCAGGCTCACGTAGGACAGGGCTTCCTGGTTGTCGACCGACGCGACGGCCAGGGTGGACTGGTAGGAGGCGGGCTCGCCGAGCGTTCCCGTGTCGGGGTCGGTCGCAAACGGCTTGTTCTGGCCGCTGTTGTTGCCGTACGCGTTGGAGAAGGCGTTACCGGCCGCGGCGTTGACGGTGATGCCCGCGTCGGTGAGTTTCTCGTAGACTCCGGCGAAGATACTACCGGCGTCGCTGCTCATGCCCGCGTCGTCTCCGAGTGAGATGTTGATGACGTCGGGTTTGATGACGAGGGCGTCATCGAGGGCCGCCAGCAGCGCGCTGTCGGACATGACGCCGTCCGCGTCGTGGACGACCTTGGCGACGATGATCTGCGCGTTCGGGGCGGTCCCTCGGACTTCTCCTCCGTTGGCAGCCGCGATGGCGGCCACGTGCGTGCCGTGCGACATGTCTTTGGTGGAGGTCGGCACGACGTTCGCGTCGTTGTCGGCGTAGTCGTAGGCGAAGGGGATCTTGCTGTTGATGTACGTACCGGCGCTGCCGTGCGGGAGTGTGCCCGCGAGGGCCTGGGCGTCGGCCTGGCTCATGCGCACGTCGACGCCGTCCATCGAGCCGGAGAAGGCGTCATGGTCCGTCTGCAGGCCCGAGTCGATGACCTCGATGACCTGACCGTCGCCCTTCTGGGTGGTCTGGTTCGCGCGGGTCATCGCCAGGGACGAGGCATTGGCGAGGACGGGTGCGCCGCTTCCCTCGGCGGCGGTCTCCATCGGCTTGTGGGTGCCCTCAATGAACGCCGCCTTGACGCCCTCGACCTGTTGAATCGCGGGGAGGGCCGATGCGGGGGCCTCGATGGCGAAGCCGTCGAGCGCGTGGGTGTAATCGCGCACGGTGGTGACCTGCGCGCCGGGGACGACCCCCTCGACGGCGGCGGCGATGCGTGCCCTCATCGCGTCGTGTGCGCTCTGCGTGGACGGGCCGAAGGTGCGCATTCCGACGGTGCCGTCCTCGAGCTGAACGATGATCGTTGTCGGGGTGTCGCTGGACGAGGCCGGGGCCGGGCGCGCGGGGGTGGCCGGGGCCGGCCCCGCTCCCCCGCCGGTCGCGAGCGCGGCCGGGGCGGCAAGGGTGGTCGCGGCGAGGGAGAGCGCGAGGGAGAGCGCGAGCGCCGACGGTGGTCGATGGGTCATCTGAGTCTCACTTCATTGACGACTATGGAATACAAGCCAGGCGCTGGAGGCGCCACCACAATTATGAGTACCCTCTCCCACTTGTGCAGTATGCCTGTCGAGAAGCCATCGGTTGACGCGCCGCCGCCCGATTCACGCCTGACGCTGATTCCGGCGCTGACCGCTCGAAGTCGACGGAGCCGACCGGGCCCCAGAGACAGAGACGCCGAGGGGCCGACCTGGCGGTCGGCCCCTCGGCGTATCCCATCAACACAGTGCAAGTACTCCCGGATGACTCCTCAGTAGTGTCTCGTCGGCAGGTCCCGGGCCCGCGTGGCCCGTGCCGTATTCCTTTGTGATGACACCTACTGTAGGGGGTGTTCCTTGGGGGTTCGCCGAAACGACCTGTGAAAACGCTGGGATTTCGTGGCCCGGGCGGCTAGCGGATCCACTGGCCGTTGTCGGCGAAGGTGTACCAGCGCCAGCCGATCCACACGCGGCCGGTGACCATGGCTCCGCTGCCGGGCCTCAGATAGTACCAGGAATCGCCGTCCTTGAGCCAGCCGGTGACCATGGCGCCGGAGGCGGGGTTGAGGTAGTACCACGACGCCCCGTCCTTGAGCCAGCCGGTTGCCATGGCTCCCGTGCCCGGTGTCAGGTAGTACCAGGAGACGCCGTCGAGCACCCAGCCGCTGGCCTGCGCGCCGGAGACGGCGTGGTAGTACCAGGTGCCGTCTTCGCGCACCCAGCCGGTGCGCATGTAGCCGGCGGCGTCGAAACGGTAGACCTGGCCGCCGATGACGAGGGTCTCACTGGCCGGGTAGGTGCCGTCCGCGTAGCGGTACCACCAGCCGCGAGCGCCCCACTGCCACGTCCCGGCTGTGGGCTGGGGCGCGGGAGCGGCGGTGACGCTCAGGCTCGTCGAGCGCACGACGCGCGTGATGTCGCGGGTCTCGACGCGCAGGTGTGCGCCGGAGGCATTGGGGGTCCACGAGACGTTCAGGCTCGAGGCCTCCCCTTCCTGCTCCATCGCGCTCCAGTCTTGGATGAGGGTTTCGGTGCCGTCCGCGTCGACCTGGGTGACGCGCAGTTCTCGCCCGTCGGGCACGGCGCCGCTCACGGTAGCGGTCAGGGTGAGTGCCGTGCCCGGGGTGCCGGTCCACGCGTAGCCCTCATCGGCCTGGTCAATGCCGGAGCCCGACAGGGTGATCGTGGCGGGCACGTAGGCGTGCAGGTGCGACAGGTCGATGCCCTCCTTCTCCAGTTCGGCCTTGGCGACGTTCCAGGCGGGCGAGCCTTCGGCCGCGGCGACGTAGACCTGGGTGTCGGACTTGAAGCCCTTGGCGGAGAAGGGGTCGAGCTCGAACTGGGTGAGGGTCGAAGGCAGGACCACGACCTTCGGTCCCTTGGAGCGAATGGCGACGGTCGTCATGCCTTCGCCGAAGAAGGCGCTCTCGGGGCGTCCGTTCGAGGCCTCCCCGTCGGTGTAGTACTCGCCGTCGACGCCGCCGCGCACGATGAGGTGGGGGGCCATGCGGTACTCGCGCGCGGTCATCGAGATTTCGCGCATCTTGCTGCCGAATTCGACGGTGTCAAGACCGGTGTTGACCACGCCCCTGGCGGTGTCCACTGACTCGGGGATGGCCATGTCGGTCAGGCTTGTGCAGCCGTAGAACGCGCCGTAGTCGATGGTCGTGAGCCCTTCGGGCAGGACGACGCGGGTGAGGGAGGAGGCGCCGTCGAAGGCCCATGTGCCGATCCAGGTTGTGCCGGCGGCAACCTCGAACTCGCTCCCGGGCCTGGCGGGCGGGTAGCGCACCAGTCGCGGGCCGGCCGGGGCATGCTCGTAGAGGACTCCGTCCGTCACGTAGTACGAGGCGTTGGCGGGGCTCACGCTCAGGGTAGCGAGGGAGGGGGTCCCTCCCAGGGCCGTGGCTCCGATGGAGGTAACGCCCGCGCCCAGGTGCAGCGAGGTGAGCGCCGTGTTGTTGGCGAAGGCGTTGTCCGCGATGGTCGTGACCGTGTCGGGCAGGGTGGCGGAGGTCAGGCTCGTCCAGTCGAAGGCGTCCTCACCGATCGTCGTGAGCGCGGCGAGGTCGGGGCGGAAGTTCACCTCGGCCAGCGAGCTCGAGCCGATGAACGCGCCGTCGGGCAGGGCGGTGATGCCGCCCAGGTCGACGCTGGTCAGGTTGGTGGTGTAGGCGAAGGCCCAGGTGCCCGCGCTGCGAAGCCCGTCGGGCAGGGTGAGCTGGGTCAGGCCGGAGTGCGCGAATGCCTGCGCGCCGATCGTGCGCAGCGTGGTGGGCATCGTGACGGTGGAGACCTGCGCGTTCTCGAACGCGTTGTCGTCGATGGCGCTGGTTCCCTCCGGGATCCGGTAGTTTCCTGCGGCGTTCTTCGCGGAGGGGTAGGCGATGAGGTGGGAGTGGTCCTTCGTGTACAGGACGCCGTCATCGCTGGTGTAGTTCGCGCTGGCGGGGTCCACCTCGATGTTCGTCAGCTTCGGCGTGTAGCGGAAGTCTCCCACGAGCTGGTCGGGGCCGAGGTTGGGTCCCAGGCGCACGGTCGTCAGGTTCCCCATGTTTTCGAAGGACTGAAGGACGGTCTCGACGGATCGGGGAAGAGTCAGCGTCTCGATGGCAGTCATCGAGAAGGCCTCGCCGTAGATGGCGGTGAGCTGAGAGGGGTGTTCGTCGTCGTCCTGGAAGGTGATCTCCTTCAGGCCCGTTCCGTAGAAGGCGCGGTCGTCGATGGTGCGCACGGAGGCGGGCACCCAGACCGAGTCGAGGGCGATTGACGAGAAGCTGCTGCCGATGCCCGTGACGCCTTCGGGAATCCGGATGTTCGGGTCTGTGCCCCTGTACTCGACGAGGACGCCGTCGTCGTTCGTGACGAAGTCGCCTCGCGGGTCGGGTTGGACGCTCACGGGGACGGTGACCGTCTTGGCCGCCCCCGCCGCGTTGGTGACGGTCGCGGTGAGCGTGCCGGTTCCGGCCTGTTGCGAGGCCCAGAACTCTGCGGCGGACGCGTCGTCACGCGCATTGATGCTGCCCAGCGAGGAGGGGGTCACGTTCCACGTGACGGCGCTGCCCTGGAGCGAGGGCGAGAGGAGGGCGTTGAGGAAGACGCTGTGGTTGACGACGGCGGAGACGTCGGAGGCGGACAGCTCGATGCCTGCTTCCTCGGAAACCTCGCGGACCTGGACCGTTGAGGTGGAGGTGAGTGATGCGTCGTTCTTGTCGGTGACGGTGATCGTCGCCTCGCCGAGGCCCACCGCGCTGACGCGGCCCTCCTGGTCCACGGTGAGGACCGAGTCGTTCGAGGATGCCCATTCCACGTCGCCGGGGTACACGGGGCCGGAGTCGTATGCGGCGTCGAAGGTGAGGGACTGGCCGAGGGAGAGTGCGGTCGAGGTCGGTGAGATGTCGAGCCTCGTCGTCGGGACCTCGATGGTGGGGGCAAGCACCGTCGAGGGCTGGAGGGCCCCGGTCGCGGCCGCCGCGCCCGAGCCTGCCGCGGTGGCGGCTGGGATGCAGACCGTGGTTAGGGCCAGGACGCCGGCCGCTATCAGCGTCAGCGCCGGGAATCGTCGATGGGACATCTGTGCCTCACTTGATCGAAAACTAGTGGTGGGGAACGCTCACGCCTCAGTGGCGTTCCTCTCTCAAGACTAGTCCTCTTCCTCTGGCGCTCGATAGCTTTCCCGGCAATTTTCTCGGCATATGTCCAACCTGTGACGAGCCCGAAATACGAACATTTCTCCCGGTCAATCAGAATATGAGCGACTGATTGGAGGGGGCGTCGGCACCCCATCCTGGGAGGGTGTATGCGGGGCGGGGGTGCCCCCTCGGTCCCCCCCGCCCCCATTCACGGCGTTGCAACGCTATCCGAGCCAGCGACCCGAATCGGCAAAGCGGTACCAGGTCCCGTCGACGCCCTGCCAACCCGTGGCCATCGCGCCGCTGCCGGGCGTCAGGTAATACCACGACCCGCCCTCAAGGAGCCAACCGGTCACCATGGCGCCCGAAGCAGGATCCAGGTAGTACCACGAGAAAGCGTCACGCACCCAGCCGCTCACCTGCTCGCCGGTGGGCGCGTGGTAGTACCAGGAACCGGAGTCATATGCCCATCCGGTTCGGATGTAGCCAGAGGGGTCGAAGCGGTAGATCTGAGAGTCGAGCACGGCGGAGGTGTTCGCCGGGAATCCCCCGTCCGCGTACACGAAACGCCAGCCAAGCGGGCCCCAACTCCACGACCCGATCCTCGGGTCGGGGAAGGTCGTGGGAGCCGGGCGTGGAGCGGGCACCGGGTAGGCGGGAACCGGCTGCTCACCGGCGTGGGGTGTGACGGCGGGCACGGGGGCACCGCCGTCGTTCGGAGCGGGCGGGGCGCCCGGAGTCGGGGTCGCCGGCGTTGGCGCGGGCAGGCCTCGTGCCAGGGTGAGGGTCGCCGAGTGGACGAGCCTGGTGGCGTCGCGGGCCTCGACGCGCAGGCTGGCCGCGGTCCCGGACGGGGTCCACGTGTAGGCGAGCGAGGAGGAGCGCGTGTCCGAGCTGTTCGACATCGCCCCCCAGTCGCGCAGGACCGCCTCGGTCCCGTCCGCTTCGACTTCGACGAGGCGCGCCTCGCGTCCGCCCAGCGTCCCACCGCTCGCTGCGACGGTGAGGGGCACTCCCGACCCCTGGCCCGCGCTCACCGAATACCCGGCCCCGGCCTCGTCGATGCCGGAGCCCGCCAGGGTGAGCGTCGGCGCCTCGTAGTGGAGGAGGTGGGAGGCCTCGTAACCGGCGGCCGTCACCGCGTCCTGCGCGGTGCGCCACGCGGACGACCCCTCGGGGGCCGCCACGTAGACGATCGTGTCGTCCTTCTGGTCGGCCGCCATCGCGTCGGCGAGCCTGAGCGAGGTCAGCGTCGCGGGCAGCACCAGGACACGCGGCGTCTGCCCCGAGAAGGACACCGTCGTCATGCCCTCTCCGAAGAACGCGCTCTCCGGGCGCCCGTTGGATGCCGCGCCCTCACTGGAGAAGACGCCGTCCACGCCGCCGCGCACCAGGATGTGACGCGCGACGCGGGCCCCGCGAGCGTCCATTCGCAGCTTGCGCACCTGCGAACCCAGCTCGACGGTGTCCAGGCCGGTGTTCGTCAGCCCCGCGGCTTCCCGCACGGAGTCGGGGATCCCCAGTTCCGATAGATTCGCGCATCTGTCAAAGGCGCCCTCCCCGATGGTCTGGAGGCCGTCAGGCAGGACGACGCGGCGCAGGGAGGCGCTGTTCTCGAAAGCCGCGGTGCCGATCGCGGTCGTCCCGGGGACGACCACGACCTCGGTCGCGGGGCTGGCCGGGGGGAATCGCACCAGGGTCGAGGCCCCCTCCGCCCTGCGGTAGAGGGCTCCGTCAGACACGGAGAAGGTGGGGTTGGAGGGGCTGACGCTGATCGTCGCGAGCCGCTCGTCCCCCTCCAGCACGTAGTCCCCGAGGTCGGACAGGGCTGCGCCGACGTGGAACGAGGTCAGCGCCGGCATCTTCGCGAAGGCCTCGTCGTCGACGCTCGCCACGGAATCCGGCAGGGAGATGGCGGTGACGCCGGTGCCGACGAAAGCGCCTTCCGCGACGCTCGCCAGCGTCCCGCGGTCGGGGCGCAGGTTTACCTCGCGCAGCGCGGCGTCGTCGCGGAAGGCGTTGGTCGAGACGTGCCTGGCTCCGCCCAGGTCGACGCGGGTGAGCGCGGGCATGTGCCAGAAGGCCGATGCGCCCATCGTCTCGAAGGCGTCGGGCAGCGTGAGCTCGCGCAGGTGGGCGCCCTCGAAGGACTGGATGCCGATGCGGCGCAGCGTGGAGGGCAGGGACACGGACTCCACGCGCGCCATGAGGAACGCCATGTCGTCGATTCCCTCGACGCCCTCGGCAATCGTGTAGGAGCCTCCCGCGTTCCTGGCGGCGGGGTAGGCGATCAGGCGCGTGCGGTCCCGCGTGTACAGGACCCCGTCGAGGGACTCGTAGTGCGCGTTGGCGCCGTCCACCTCAATGCGGGTGAGTTCGGGCGTCTCCGCGAAGGAGCCCACCAGCTGCCCCGCGGCGACGCTGGGCCCCAGGCGAAGCGAGGTCAGGCGGGGCATCTCGACGAAGGCGTCCGGCGCGACCCTGACGAGCGAGCGCGGCAGGGACAGGTCCGTGATGGCCGTGTTGACGAAGGCGCGGCTGCCTATCTGCGTGAGCTGGGAGGGCGCCTGCTCCCCGTCGTCAAAGGTAAGCGATTCGAGGGAGCTGCCTGAGAAGGCCTCGTCGCCGATGCTGCGCACGCTGGAGGGCACCCGAAGGGAGGTCACCCCCGTCCCGCTCCAGGCATGAGAGGCGATCGCGGTGACACCCTCGGGGATCACGACGGTCGCGTCAGTCCCCCGGTAACCGGTGAGGGTTCCATCCTCTTCGATGACGAAGTCGCCGGAGACATCAGCCTCGACCTCGACTTCGATCGAGGCGGTGACGGCGACGCCGCTCTCGTTCGTCACGGTCGCGCTCAGCGTGCCCCTTCCGGAACGCGCGGAGGCGGACAGGCTGGCGCTCGAGGTACCCTCGTTCGGGGTCAGGGTGGCGAGCGTGGAGGGGGTCAGCGACCACGTCACCGCGCGTGCGCGCAGGCTCGGCGCGAGGAGCGCGTTGACGACGACGACACCCCCGGGCATCAACGACAGCGAGGGGGAGGACAGCTCGATTCCGGTGTCCTCGGGCACGGCTCGGACCTGGACGGGCGAGACGCCAAACACGGAGCTCCTCGCCCGATCGGTCACGGTGATCATCGCCTCGCCGACACCGACGGCGGTGACGAGGCCGTCGCCGTCCACGGTGAACACGGAAGTGTCCGAGGATTCCCAGATGACGTCGGAACTATCCGCGGGGCCCGTGCCCGACAAGGCCTCGAAGGTCATCGACTGTCCGGGCGCGAGCACGGCGCCCCCGGGCCTAAGAGACAGGAATGACGGCGCGGCCTCACCACTGGGCGAGACAACGCCGGAGTGCTGAGGGCCCACCCGCGACGCGGCCGCGTCGGCACCGAGTGCCGGGCCCGCCCCGCCCACGGCGATCAACAGGGCGCCGACAAGCGTGACCGCCAGCGCCGATAGCGTTCGATGGAACATCCACCACTCCCTCACTCGATCAGCACATCAGGGGGCCTCGCCCACGCGGGCGCGGCCATCTGACAAACAATATCTCAGGAACTATTACCGCGTACCTGTTATCTAGCACTTTGACACCGGACACCCCTGATAGATCACCCACACCTCACACTCCCCTCACCAGCGCTTACAAGGTTCAGCGCGGCCCCATCGCGCGGCGCAATACTCCCCCGCCCCTCCCCGAACGACGCCCGCGCCCCCGGACACGTGTCCGGGGGCGCGGGAGCAGGATCAGCCGTCTCGGTCGCCGACTAACCGATCAGCTGGCCGTTCTCGGCAAAGTGATACCACTTCAGGTAGATGCGCACCCAGCCGGTCGCCATCGCACCGCTACCGTGATGCAGGTAGTACCAGTGGCCACCCTCCTTCAGCCACCCCGTCGCCATCGCACCACCAGACGGGCTCAGGTAGTACCACGTGGACCCCACCTGCACCCAGCCAGTCATCATCGCCCCACCGTCCGGGTTCAGGTAGTACCAGTGCACGCCCGAGAGCACCCAGCCACTGGCCTGAGCGCCCGAGGCCGCGTGGAAGTACCACTGCCCACCATCGAACACCCAGCCGGTGCGCATATACCCCGACGCATCGAAACGGTAGGTCGCCCCGTCAATGACGAGGGTCTCGCTCGACGGGTAGGAGCCGTCCTCGTAGCGGTACCACCAGCCGCGACCGTCTCGCTTCCACGCACCCGTCTTCGGCGCGGGAGCAGGAGCCTCAACGCGAATCGTGGCGCTCGCGGACACGAGCGAAGGCTGCGTCGGGTCGGTAACGCTCACCGTCGCCTCGCCCGCGCCCACCGCGCTGACGACGCCGTCTTGGCTAACCGTGGCCACGGCCTCGTTAGAGGAGGACCACACGACGTCAGTCACGCTCGCATCCGCGGGCTCGTGGGAGGCGCTCAGCGTCACGCTCTGGCCCACCGACAGCGTCGCCGCCTCGGGAGAGACGGACAGCTTCGTCATGGGAATGGCCGTGAGGTCCACTTTCACGCTTGCCCTATTGACCGGCCAGTCCCACACCTGCAGGTAGACGCTCGAGGGGTCACCACCCGCACGCTCGGCAATCTGGGAGAGCGGCACCTCGAAGTGGACGTGGTGCAGCCCGTCGGCCCCGATCTCGCCCCAGCCGTAGTACTTCTCGCGCATGAAAGGCTCGCCGTCCTGCGTCCACGAGAATCCGAATCCCGGGAAGGGCGACGCGTCGGTGGCATCAAAGGACAGCGTGCGCCCATCCCCCTCGCCCGAAATCGCCACGTTCGAGATGACGGGCGGGGCCGTGTCCAGCGTGATCACATGGGTCAGCTTCTCGGTGACAGGAGAGGCGCCACCGGTGGTGCCTTCGATGGTGAGCGTGTAGTTGCCGTCCGGCAGCTCGTTGCCGTTCTCGTCGTACCCATCAAACAGGGGCGCTTTGTCGAAAGCTTGCTCCGCCGTGGTCACTTCGAAATAGCGTCCGTTTGAGTAGGACCTGCTCTTGGGCGCACCACCGTACGTGTAGGAGCGCACGACCTCCCCCGCCTCGTTGGTGTAGGTGTACGTCAGCGAGACGACGTCGCGCAGCAGCACGGTACCAGGGGTGGCATACGTTCGTGCGTATTCATCCGTCGACCGGGAGATGATGTACAGGTCACGGTCATTCGTACTGATGGCGATCTCCTCTTCCGGGTCGAACGGGTTCAGCTGCCCGAGAGTCAATCCATGGAAGGTCATCGCGGATGTGCCGATGGTTTCCTTACCGTACACGGGGCTGTCGAAGATTGGCGTGTTGGTAACCGCGCCGTAAAAGCCCAGGTAAGGAACGGTGAGATCGGGCTGTCCGTCCGCGCTCGTGAAGGACACCGCGCCTTCAACGAACGTGCCGTTGGGCGTCTGCTTGGTCGCGAACGAGGTGAACTCGGCCCTCGGGTTCACGGTGACGGTCACCGTGGCGCTGGAGGCGGCGGGCACGGTTACCGAGCCCTCGGAGAAGGTCAGATCGATTCCCTTGCCCGTCCAGTTCGTCGAATGCCTCGTATATAGGGAGCCACTGATGCTCTCGGAGAGTGCCTGCCCACCGAGCGTGTAGGTGTGGGCGGTGTCGGAGAGGTTGGTCAACTGCACCTGGAATGTCCACCCGCTGGTGCTCTCGCCCAGCTCGGCCTTCGGCCGCGACGGGTTCGCCGCGCCCACGACGGCCGGGTACACGGACGAGGTCGTGGCCGCCAGCGCGTCCACCATGCCGGCACCGACCCAGCGCGGGGACCAGTAGGCCCCGTCCTTCGCGTCGGCATCCACGATCGGGTGGGCGGTGCCCATCAGGAAGTTGGTGACCAGGGCACTGCGCTCCGCCTCGCTCATCGCCGCGGTCATCGGATCGGCCGCCAGGCGCTGGCGCACGAGGGCCGCAGCACCGGCAACCTGAGCCGACGCCTCGCCCGTTCCGTCTAGGTCACGTACCTCATTGCCGGGGACAGGAGCCCTCACATCCCATCCGGGCGCGGCGATCTCAGGCTTGAGCCTTATGTCGGGAGTCGGCCCCCACGAGGATGCCGCTAAGGGCTTATAGCCCTCCTGACCGCCCCCCGCGACGGCGCCGACGGCGGCCACCGCCAGCACGGAGGAGTACGAGCCGGGAGCGCCAACGGCACCCAGATCACGCTCACTCGCGCGCCACTCCGAGCGCCCGCTGTCTCCGGCGGGCGCGTCGACGCTCACGCCCGCGTCGGCGAGCCGCTCAAAGACCTGCTCGTACAATGCCGACGCGTTGCCACTAAGATCCCGGTCCGCCATGAAGGCCACGGACACGACGTCGGGTTTGATGACCATCGCGTCATCCAAGGCTGCCAGCAGGTCGGAGTCGCGCGCGCCCGACGCCCGATTGGAGACGACCTTCGCGACGACGAGCTGAGCCTGAGGGGCTGCGCCACGATACGTCGCCCCGTTCGCTGCCGCGAGCGCCGCCATACGAGTTCCATGCGCGTGCAGCGTATAGTCCTCGGGCCCGTAGTCGTAGCCGCGGGACAGATCCGTGTCGCCATCGGCGTAGTCGTAGGCGAAGGGAATCTTGTCGCTGACCCACGCGCCGCCCCGCCCGGCGTCCAGCTGGGAGCTGAGAGAGGCGCTCTCCCCCTTCGTCAGGTGCAACGACGCGGCGTCCATGCTCCCCGCGAAGGCCTCGTTCGAGGTGTCGAAGCTGGCGTCGATGACCTCGATAACGCGGCCCCGACCCGAGCCGGCGACCTGGTCGGCGCGCGTCTCTTTCGCCGGATCGGCGATTGGCGCGTCCGCGGCCGCTGACATTTCCGGATAAAAAACCGGCTCGCGATAGCGTTCCACAAACGCGTCCGCGACGCCGCGAACGCTCTTGATAGACGCGAGGGTGGATGCGGGTGCCTTGATCGCGAAGCCGTCGACGGCGTGGTGATAATCCCGCACGTCCTCGATGGTGGCGCCCGGGGACGCCTGGGCCACGGCCTCGGCGATGCGCGCCTTCACGTCCCGATAGGCGGCCGCGCGGTCCTGGCCGACGATGCCCTCGTCGAGCCGGACGATGACGGTGGCCTGATAGTCCGACGCTTCCTCGCTGGTCGAGGAGGACTCGGCCTGGTCCGCGTCAGCCGCGAACGTGGGTGGCATCGTCAGAGCGGTGATGGCAAGGGCACCGGTCGCTATAAGCGCCAGTGCCGACAATCGACGGTGGTTCATCTGCGGCTCACTTTCTTCACAGCTGGTCGATGGGGAGATACATCGTCACGAACCCCTCGCTTTAAGAGTAACCCACACCCACCCATAGGACGATGGTTGTCTCGTATTTTTCTCACCATCTGTCAACGGGCTATCCTCTGAATTCGTCTGATAAATCACTTCTCTGCCCAGCTTTTTACAGCACGAGCGGGGACACGATCACCCACCCCACCGCCACGCCCCCTCACGCGTCGGCAACGACCCCCGTGACGCTCCCGCATATCGGGCCAGCCGGTGCAGAAACAGGCCCGCGCCTCCCGAAAACTGACCGGGAGGCGCGGGCGTCGGCGCGAAGCGTCGAACCTGGGTGCGGGCGTTAGCTGATCAACTGTCCCGCCTCGTTGAACTGATACCACTTCAGGTAGATGCGCACCCAGCCGGTGGCCATCGCACCGCTGCCGTGGTGCAGGTAGAACCAGTGATCGCCGTCCTTAAACCAGCCCGTCACCATGGCCCCGTCGGCGGGAGACAGGTAGTACCAGGTTCCCCCCACCTGCAACCAGCCCGTCACCATGGCCCCGGTGTCCGGATCCATGTAGTACCAGTGCACGCCATCAAGCACCCACCCCTTGGCCTGGGCGCCGGACGCATGATGGTAGTACCACACGCCCCGCTCGTTCACCCACCCGGTGCGCATGTAGCCGGCCGCGTCGAAGCGGTAGGTGGCCCCATCGAGCACGAGCGTCGTATCCGAGGGGTAGCTGCCGTCCTCGTAGCGGTACCACCAGCCGTGGACGTCCCACCGCCAGCTGCCCGCCTGCGAGGCGGGGCCCGCAGCGCTCACGCGAACAGCGACGCTGGCGCTCACCGACGGCTGGGTCGGGTCGGACACCGTGATGGTCGCCTCGCCGGCACCCACCGCGCTAACGACGCCGTCCTGGTCGACCGTTGCCACGGCCTCGTTCGAGGAGGACCACACCACGTTGGTCACGTTCGCGTCATCGGGCTGGTGAGTGGCGCGCACCGTCGCGGTGTCGCCGACCGTCATCGTGGCCGACTGCGGCGACACCGACAGCGACGTCATCGCAACAGGCGTCACGACGACGGCCGCGCTCCCGCGGTTCACCGGCCAATCCCACGCCTGCAGGTACAGGCTCGAGGGGTTCTCGCCCAGAGCCTGCGTCACCTCAGAGAGGCGAACCTCGTAGTGCTGGTGGAACAGGCCATCGTCTGCGCGAGCGGACGGGTTATCCTCGACGTGCCACAGCGTCACCGCACCGTCCTGGCTCAGCGAGAAACCGTAGCCTGCAATCGGCGAGGAATCGGTCAGGTCGAAGGACAGCGTGCGCGCGTCCCCCTCGCCCGCGACGGACACGTTCGAGACCGTGGGAGCCGCCGTATCCAGCCAGAAGCTGTAGCTGGTCCGGTGGGTCTGCGCCGAAGGGCCATAGTTGCTGGCCTCGATCGTGACCGTGTAACGCCCATCCGGCAGCTCGTTGCCGTCGGCGTCATAGCCGTCGAAGCGCGGGGCGCATCCGGGCGACATGAACTCGACGTTGTGCGAGGCGCGCCAGTGGTCGTCGTAGACGGACTTATCCGCACGGTCGCACGTGACGCTGCGCAGGGTCTGGCCGGCCTCGTTCGTCAGAGTGAAGGTCAGCGAGGGGACGGCGCGCAACAGCACCGTTTCCGTGCCGATGCTGCGCCGGGCCCGCTCCTCCGTGGAACGCGAGATGACGACGCGGTCGGGGTCAATGCCGTCCGCCATCCGCGCATCCTCCTCCTGGAAGGGGTTGGACTGGCCGAAAGGCATGACGCCGTGCGCGACCGTCGACCCGTAGCCGACCTTATGGTTGTTCGGCCACTGCTGATCGAAGACGTTGGGCGCGCCCCACGACCCGTAGAAGCCCATGTAGGGCACCGTCAGGTCGGGTTGCCCGTCGGCGCTCGTGAAGGTCACCGCGCCGTCGACGAATGTTCCGTTGGGAGTGATCGCGTTCGCGTGCGAGGCGAAGGCATCGCGCGGAGTCACCGTCACGGTCACCGTCGCGCTGGAGGAGGCGGGCACGGTCACGGAGTCCGCCGAGAACGTCAGGTCAATGCCCCGCCCCGCCCAGTTGGTCGCGTGCCGCGTGAACAGCCCGTTCTCAACGTTCTCGGACAACGCCTGACCGCCGAGCGAGTAGGTGTGGGCAGTGTCGGAGACGTTCGTCAGGTTCACCTGGAAGGTCCAGCCCTGCGTGCCATCCCCCAGGTCGGCCTTCGGGCGGGAGGGGTCAGCCGCGCCCACCACGGTCGGATACACGGGCGAGGTCGTGGCCGCAACCGCGTCCACGAGGCCCGCTCCCACGCGCCGCGGCGAGTAGAAGGTCCCGTCCTCGAGGGTCGCATCCGCAAGCGGGTGGGCGGTACCCATCAGGAAATTCGAGACCAGAGCGTTCTTCTCGGCAGCGCTCTTGCCCGCGAAAGCGGGGTCGGTCGCGACGCGCTGACGCACGAGGGCCGCGATCCCCGCGACCTGGGCCGAGGCCTCGGCCGTTCCGCTCTGACGGCCGTAATTGTTGCCGGGGGTGGCGGACATGACCCGACCGCCGGGTGCCGCGAGCTCAGGCTTGAGACGCAGGTCGGAGGTGGCTCCCGAGGAGGAGAAGTCGGAGACCTCGACCTTCGCGGGGACGGAGAGCGTCGCCGAGGGGCTCACGGTGACCTCGACGTAGCCGGACGCGGAAGCCGCAATCGCCTCGCGGAGGGCGTCCCCATCAGACTTGGTGATGGTTCCCGCCCGCACGCTGAACCAGCGATTCACGTCCGCCTTCTTGGGGGTGTCGGTGTCTCGCACGTATGCGAGCATGAGACCGGCAGGCTTGCTCGTGAGCGACTTCAGGTTCTTTAGCTGCTGCTTGAGCTCGACGTCGCGCCCGTTGTCGTCAGTGCCGCCCCAGTCTTCGAGGATGATCGTGCGCGACAGGTCGCCGTAGTTCGATCCGAGGTACTTCTCCAGGTCCGCCGTCGTACCGTTTCGGGCGTACACGACCCGGTAGGTTCCCTCCTCGAGGCTCTCGAAGCCGGGCGCATCACCCTGGTTCATCCTGGTGATGGTGCGGTAGCCGATGCGTCGGTCACCGAAGGTCACCGCCCCCATGATGTCCTGCTCGCTGACCGAGGCCACCGCCAGGGTGGACGAGTAGGACGCGGGGACGGCGATCATGCCGTTGTCCGGGTCGCTGGCGTAGCTTCCGCTTCCGTCGTTTCCGGCGGGCGCATTCACCGCGATGCCCGCGGCGTTCAGGGTCTGGTACACCTGCGAGTACAACGCCTCGGAGTCCGAGCTCATCCCCTCGATGGTCGCGAAGGACACGGTGAGGACGTCGGGGGCAAGGACAGCGGCGTCATCAAGGGCGGCCAGGAGCGCGCTGTCGCTGGCCGTATCGGCACCGTCCTGCGTCACCTTCGCGACGATGAGCTGAGCCCCGGGAGCCGCGCCCTTGAATGCGCTACCGTTGGCGGCCGCGAGGGCCGCGGCGTGCGTGCCCTCGGTGTAGGCCCCCCAGGTTTCGCGCCCACCGTCATCCGACCCCAGGACGTCCGCGTCGCCGTCCCCGTAGTCGTAGGCGAAGGGAATCTTATCGCTCACCCACGCTCCGCCTTTGCCGGCGCCCAGCTGGCCGGTCACTGCGGCGACTGTATCCTTCGTGAGGCGCAGCGAGGCGGCGTCCACGGTCCCCGCGAAGGCCTCGTGCGAGGTGTCGAAGCGAGTGTCGATAACCTCAACGACCTGCCCCTCACCCGCCAGGGCGGCCCTGTTCGCGCGTGTCATCTGCGAGGCCGTCCCCATGGCGGGGGCATCATCGGAGTTCTCGCCGCCGTTGATTCCCCAGAAGTCGACGTCGCTGACCAGCGCGTGGCGCCCTTCGACGAACGCGCCCTCAACGCCGGGCGTGGCCTTGATGGCCGCCAGGGTCGAACGCGGCGCCGTGATCGCGAAGCCCTGGAAGACGTGATGGTAGTCCCGCACGTCCTCGATACTCGAGCCCGGCTTGGCCTGCGCCACGGCGTCACCGATGCGCTTCTTCGCCTCGGCGTAGCGGGAGGCCTGGTCGTCAGGCTCCTGCGAGAGCCGGACGATGACGGTGACCGCCGAGTCATCCGCCGCCTGGTTGGCCGACGAGACCCGAGCGTCGGTCGCGTCGGCCGCGAAGGCGGCCGGCACACTGACGGCGGTGAGAGCGAGGGCACCGGTCGTGAGTAACGACAGTGCCAACAGGGGACGACGAGACATCAGCGGCCCACTTTCTTAACGGTTGGACAGATGGGCCCGACAAACATCGCACCCCACCGCTAGCGTAGCGCATGCACCCTTCCTCCGACATGGTTTTTGAGTATTTCTCTCGCGCCCTGTCAACGCCATCCATCGCGAACCTAAAGGATAGACAAGGCAACTGACCAGGCCATTGAGGCTCGCATTACAGGGGAATCCCTACCAGCCCGCACAACAGCGTGTCCATGTGCCGTCCCCGGCGGGTCGGGGTGACAGGACGCAACGTATTGGTCGCGAGTTAGTCCCAGGCATCGTGGGGCATCGTCGGCGCATCGGCGACGCTAGTGCGCTCGCTCTGCAGCGCCTCAGGCAGGATCAGCCCATAGGGAGGATTGTGCTTGTTCGGGAGGAATGCAGCTGGTCGGGGGCATTCGAGCCGTAAGGGAGCATTGCACCCGATCAGAACGGGTTGAATCTTCCCGATCAGACGTCGCGCCTCATCGGCAACAAGCGTCATCGCGGAGCTGGCCGCCCCTTCCCCTGCCCCGGTTCTGTCGGCGACGCCTTTCCGGCGTTTATCGGCGCCTGTCCTACCCGCGCGTGTAGCAGGGTCCCGTCGGCGGCGCCCTTCCGGCATCCAACCGAGCCTAGCCGGGCAGTCCTATACCAGCGAGGGAGCATGACACCGGTGTAACGGTGGGGGTTTTGCAGCATTAGAAGCATTCTGTCGGCGTGTCGCCGGCGTGTCGCGCCTCTAATGCTGCAATTCCCCCCGTTTGCTGGCGGTGAGGTGCCCACATCGCCGGCCACCTCGACGATAAACGCTGACAATGGGCCGTCGTGGGCGAGGTAGCCCGCGTCTTGGGGGCAACGACGCCTGGCCTCGCGCGTCGCTCGCACGCGAACCCGCTATTGCGAGCGCTCGCCTGCTATTTCGCACGTAAACCCGCTATTCCGTGTCTGGGCGGGGCTGCCCACGCTCGCATTAGCAGGTTAGCGTGCGAATTAGAGGGCCCAGGCTCGTATTAGCCAGTTAACGTGCGAGATAGCGGGCCCACGTGCGCGCGGGTGCGCTCGCTCGGAGCAGTTTCGCATGCAATTCGATTGAGTGAACTTTCAACAGTGTCCGGAAACGTTGCAATTCCAACGATATGGAAACGCGGCGCGACACCGAATCGGGGGAATTGCATGCGACATTCGCGGATAACCCGCGCAACAGGAATCATGCGCAGCCGCTCGTCGGCGCTGCCGCTCGCGCTGCCCCTCGTGGCACAGCCGGTGACGCGCCAGTGGCCTGGCACGGCGGACAGCGCCCGCGCACACAACCTGCCCAAGCCCCACCGTGACGGACCAAGGGGCTACACACAGACTCCCGATAAAACAAGCACCCACACGCGGTGCAGCGTCTCGCCCACCCAGGGGCCACGCACAGACTCCCGATGAAAAAGCACCTCCAACACCGATTTTTCCTCGCCAACAAGCCGAAACGTCACCACAAAGCCAACACGTTATGTCCTGTCACCCAAGCGTCCTATCACCCGGAGACGCCTCGTCACGACAAAGAGGGAGCGAGGCCCGCTTCCGGGCCTTCTGACGGTTGATTATTTCACAACTAGCCCAGGGGGAATCCTCGCTCCACACACGAAAGTATCAAATGTTTCGCGCAAGACGCGCGTGCGCCACCTGGCGGCACAACAGCACACCAGCTAGTGTCAACGCATGGACCATGACACGGTGACATTGTTTGTTCAAGACGCCATCGCAGAACTCGAACAGCGTAACGCCCGTGACGTCGTTGAATACCTGCGCATGATGCTCGAGTGCGACGGCCCCGACGTTGACGGCGCAGTCTCGTCGCTCGTCGCATACGGCGCGGTCACGGTCGCCTGGATTGATCGGCTCGCAGCGATCAACGAAAAATCTGCGGGGTTCTTCGACGAAGAACTGGCGGAGCTGCGCGAGGGGCTCTCGGGCGCCTAGGCTCGTTTCACGCCAGAGAGACCCCCGATCAGGCCATGCAGCACGCCGACGGACAGGCATCGAGGCTCGCGTCGCGCCAGAGAGGAGCACCCGAGACGCACACAAACCCCGGGCTTCCAACGGAAACCCGGGGTTTGAGATGGGTGGAGATGGGGGGAATCGAACCCCCGTCCAATAGCCGACCCCGAATTCTTCTCCGAGCGCAGTCTACGATTTTATTTCTCAGCCCCCAGCACCCGCGTAGACTCACCGCTGGATAGGCTCAGTTGATTGAGTGTCGGAGCCGCCCCACCAACATGGGCGACTCCCAGTGGCTCCCTAGACGACGCCAGACACCGGGCCGGAAGCAACTCCCGGGCTGACGGACTAAAGGTTCAGGCTGCGAAATAAAGCAGCGAGAACTTAGTCGCTGCGATTCTGTTCGGCACCTAATGGTTTGCGCGCATCGTTAACGAGTAGAGCACGCCCCCTCGGCTCGCTTCACTCGAAATAAAGCAGTAACCCGGAGCAATATCTGCCTACCCTTCAGAACTCACCTATGGTTTCGTCGGGACAAACGCGAAAGTTCGAAGGTTTGCGTCGAAGAATCACCCTCCCGCAGAGATATCGAGGACAATCGAAGGTTCCAACGCACACAGCAGACCCCATAAGCTTCGAGAGGCTGCCGCACGCACATAAGCCCGCTAGGGCACTCTCCAAAGTAACGTCCCGCATGGTGGCACAACGATGACCGAATTCATTTTTGCTTAAATCTCTCGGAGACCTCACTGCTTCCGCTCTGGTTTTTGTGATGGATCAGAGTTACGGCTCGCCATGTATATCCATATAATTCCGACGAGACTTTGCACACTAAACACAATTACCGGAATTAGTGCAGAAATAGTCTCATGATAGATTCCTTGAAGGATAAAGAGTAAACCTGAATCTGCATAAGCGACGGCTAAACAAATGACTGGTACCGAACCCGCTCGTTGAACCTGATACCAGGACGCCTTCGACTCTGATGCCACCTTCGTCCTGATTCCCGCCCACATATTCGGCGGTAACTTGTCATTTCGCATCGCTCGCGCTAGACCAGCCAAGCAGAATGCGGCAACAAACGTTAAGAGTCCTAGACCAAATGAGATGAGCCCGTCCATCCCTCTCCCCTGTCAGCTAGGCGCGCCTTTGCGCGGACTGGATCGACAGTTGCTAGCTTACCGAGCCAACGGAATATTTATTGCTTCGACAACCTAAATTTATGAGATTCAAAATGTTGCGAAAGCGTGAAAATCTAGGAAAAACCGGAAGTCGGTCTCCCGGACAAAAAATGGAGCCACCTGTCGGACTCGAACCGACGACCGTCCGCTTACAAGGCGGGTGCTCTACCAACTGAGCTAAGGTGGCAACCCACATAGTGTGCCATGAGTGGGGCCACAAAGACGAATTAAAAACCGCAATGTGGCTCACACGCCACTTCACGATCCTCACCATCTCCCGGACACAGTCCACAAAGCTCAGGGCGCGTCTCCAAAGAAACAACAGGGGCGCATGCACGACCATGTCACGCACGCGCCCCTGAAAAGCCCGATCACATGAGAGCGATCAGCAGCATCACTTCGATGCAGATGCCGGACCGGCAGCTTGAAGCTGAGCAGTAATCACGGGATAGAAATCGTTGACACTGGTTGCCTTGACGCCCTTGAAATCAACGACGGCTTTATCGTTCACAACGAACTCAGGAGTTCCCAAAGATCCATTTTCGCGACCGTCAATCTTCGCCTCAGCCCACGTGTTGGTCGACTTGGTCAGATAATCATTCACACCGTTTTCAGGGAAGGTGTCAATAACATCTTGCGGAATTCCTACCTGCGCAGCGATTTCTTTAACCTTTGTAGCAGAAGCAGACAGGTCCTGAACGACGGTTCCCTTGCCAGAGTTGTACTGATCATTGAAGTAAGACAGCAAGGCGTTGTGGAACTTCATCCACGTTTGCGCATCGACCTTTTGTGCGGCAACCAGAGCCGCACTGGTTGACGCATACTGATACGCAGCCTTCACCGTATTCACGGGCTGGTACTTGATGTTGTACTTACCAGCAAGGACATCCTGGCTAACCTGCTCCCCAAAACCCACATCGTATGCCGCGCACACATGGCAGGAGTAGTCGAAATACTCAGTCAGCGTCGGAATGGATTCGTCGACCTTTCCAATACCGAGGTGGGAAATAACAACGGGCTCACCATTTGAATACGCACCGAGCGCAGCCGATCCGGCCTCGGCGATTTCTGCCTTCTTGCGGTTGGACTGGACGATAACCGCAGCAATTGCCACGATGATGACAACCACAATCAGCGCAACCAAAGAAATGATGATGTTGCGAGTCCGGCGATCTGCACGCGCCTGTTCTTCACGCAGCTGCTGCGCCTTTGCGCGTACATCCTGCGAGCGGGAAGCCTTTGCCATTATTGCGGGCCTTTCTGTTGAACTGCATTCAAGACTAGCGAGCAATGCCCGTTTACGCACCGATACCAACGCCGCCGCGTCATATTTCATTCCATGCGCAACAAGTGAACCTTAGAAACTCAGGGCAAGGACAGCTGCAACGCCACCAGAAATGAGCAGACCAAGAAGTACTCGCATCCACATCTTGGGAACACAGGTCGACACGCACACACTCACTCCATCGCGCAAAGCAGATCCCGTTGGCATCACCCACATTCCCCACAGGGCAAGAGTGGTCAGAACCCAGGTCAAGATGATCCACGAGGGACTCCCCGCCAGCCACGCATCAGACGTGATCGGCGCATGACCGGTCAATACAAGCGGGAACCACCATGTTCCGGGATCTCCGAAGGGGGTGGAGAAGAATCCAAAATCGGGGGACAAACCGAGAGGCTCGTAGAGGCCTCGGGAAAAGAGAATCCACTGCCCCCACGCCAAAGCGACCCCGGGGGCTAGACCAACCGCAGTAGAGAGAATCCCTCCAAGCCCGGTAAAAGGAGCAACACCGAGTGCAGCCCAGGTGTCACTCGATCGCGCTTCTTGATTGATAATCCTCCGATTTTCACGCCATTTATAGGCGCTCCCAAGCACTGCGAAGAGCGCGACGATCACCCCCACGCTGATCAACCCGATCAACCCCCTATATATAGGGATCAGTGCCAGAGCAGAAAGAATGATCAGCCCTAAAATATTGGCCGTCTTCACCTGCTGAGGAATATACGCGGGTGCTTGGGTTGCGAATTCGATACTGGGTGGGATCGAGGCCTGTCGATAGCCATCTTGAGCAGGTAGGTAGCTTGTCCCCGTTGACGAGGCCATGGGATGCGGATAGTGAAAAAGCGAGGTTTCGTCAATGCTTGACTGCGCACCACCCATGAACTGCGGATACACCTGAGTTTCATCCGGAGATGAGAAGTCATTCGCTAATGCCGCAGTGCGATCCGGATCGAACTCTTCAATGACTGCGGTCTGTAAAGCATCATCGCCAAAGACCTGAGTCTCTTCACCGACGGGGTCATCTGCGACCACTGAGACACCGGAGGTGTCCCCTTGACGAACAGGAGCCAAGAGCCGTGCCCAATTGAGGTTTTCCCACGCTTGACTTCCCCCGTAGATCGCAATCTTTTCAAGGGGGAACCCGCCCCAATGCGCAAGATGACGGATAATGTAGTCAGGCTTTGGGCGAAGCTGAGGATCCGGGTGAAGTCCTTGGCGCATGAGCTGAGCGACAGACGAATCGAGGCCGGCGGTGTCGGGATCCCCCTTGAGCACCCGATCCAAGATCGCAGCGGTCACGCCACTTCCATAGGGTGGGCGCCCAGTAAGTGCCGCAAGCAGGGTAGCCGTCCACGCCCACCAATCTGTCGTTGCCGAGGCCGAGGCGCCCTTGAGCAATTCAGGTGCGGTATATCCCGCGGTTCCCGATACCAGACCGGTTTGAGTCAGGCGCGCCTCGTCCTGTCCCATGGCGATACCGAAATCGATGAGAACCGGCCCCTGCGGGGAACAAATGACATTCGAGGCCTTCACATCGCGGTGGACAATCCGACGAGCATGAACATCTTGAAGGGTTTGGGCAAGCGCCCCACCGATCGCCGCAACCCCTCCAACATTGATCGCACCGCGAGAGAGTAATTCAGAAAGCGTCGGGCCTGGAATGTACTCGCTGACGACAAAAGGTTGAGTCGCATCGATCTCGATATCCAAGATGTGGGACACTCCCCCACCGCGAATGGAATTCACCGTTCGAGCTTCTCGAAGGAGGCGCTCACGGTAGTCATCATCGGCGGCGAGCGCGGGGTGAAGGATCTTAAGGGCTACACGCTCCCCGGCCTCGTCGCAGGCAAGCCACACGGTAGCAGCGCCCCCCGCACCAAGTCGTTTGAGGAGACGGTACCCACCGATGATCTCTTGCTCACGCACCCCCCAAGGGTATCGAATGCCCAGCTCATTTCGAATCTCTTCTGTGCACTTCGTTTTAAATCGAGCTGGATTTTTCGCAAATCCTGGTGCTATCGTGAGCACGTGCGTACTTCGCACAGGTGGTGAAGGACGCGCGGCGGCAGTGAAGACGCTGTCGTCTGGTCTCTACTAAGGATCGTCCGGCACGTACCGCCGGTGGAGGTTCAATATGGCAACTGTAACTTT
>ERZ772779.289-NODE-289-length-25060-cov-23.423675_pt1 | contig 25060 bp, 25 predicted proteins | sample MGYA00511360_ERZ772779 | MGnify/ENA primary metagenome ERZ772779 (study PRJEB29015, sample SAMEA2738112) | human oral metagenome | biome: human oral; feature: human-associated habitat; material: saliva | place: China | collected 2231 ...
TACCCCTATGTCTGACTTATATACATAATCTAAGTCAGTTTGTAGTAGATTTTTTTACCGACGTTTTGCAGCCGCTGGTGGAATTGATGTTTAAATCGTTCTAACTCTCACAAATGCTGTTCAAATATTCTGTTATATCTGCAAAATTATTTGAATCAATCTGTCTAATAAATTCAGAGCCAATCACTGCCCCATCAGCGCCATTTGAGAGAACTTCTTTTATACCCTTGTTATCTTTGATTCCAAATCCTACAAAAGCTGGCAAATCGGAAAGCTTTCTTAACCTTTGGATTGTCTCGATATATGCGTGCTGACTTGATAAATCTCCTCCTGTTTTACCTGCAGCAGAGACCACATATGCAAAATGAGTAGATTCATTGACGGCTTGTTCCATCTCTAGATCAGACATGGATTCAGAGAATATTCTTACAATTCCTGAGTAATCATTACGAGATTGAGCGCCATCAACACAAAGAATTGCATCATAAATCCAATATGGCAGTTCTTTAACCTTGAAGTTTTCCAACCCCTCTGCATAAGTCATAAGCACAATACGAGAGGAAAAGATCTTCCTAACTTTAATGAGCTCTTCTCGAACAACGTCAGCATTTAGCATAGGCAATGTTAGTTCATGCGTTTTTTTGATTGTCTCGCCATCCATAAAAGGATTACTTACCGGTAGTCCAATCTCAACACATCCGATACCGTGTCCTTCAATCTCTTGAAGGACACGGTGGAACATTTCCCAATTTGGATATCCCAGCGGCAAATACAGCGCTAGTTTCCTTGCTAGTTCATTATGCTCATTACCGCTGGAATACTTTTGCATTAGAGATCCTTAGAATGGAAGAGCGTGAAGAATGTAGCCCAGAAGTGGGCCATATACGCAATAATCGGTCTCAGAGAGAATACGCATGATTGGCTCATAAGATCCAACAAATGGCAGAAGCAGAGCCTGGCCAAAAATAAGGATAAAACCATTGGCAAGTGAGCCAATTACTGCACCCCTAGCACCACCATGAGCATTACCAAAAATTGCTGTTGCTGCACCAGTAAAGAACGTTGGAATAAGCGCTGGGAAAACAATAATTGGATATCCAACTGCAGCAAGAATTACCATACCTACAAGTCCAGATAGAAGACTGCAAAGGAATCCAACAATCACGCAAGTTGGATAGCCTGGGAACAGCAGCGGAACATCCAGACCAGGCTTTGCTCCAGGAATAATCTTATCTGCAATACCGTGGAATGCCGGAATGATCTCTGCAAGCATCATTCGAACGCCAGTAATAATAACGGTAATCCACATACCAAAGCTAATACCCTGAAGAATTGAATAGACCAAGACGTCCTGTCCTCCAGAAATGTTTTCCATAACCCATGCAGGATCTGCAACAATGCTTACGCAAAGGAAGAGCAAAGTCATTACCAGCGTTAGAGCAATAGTCATCTCGCGAAGGAAAGCAAACTGCTTTGGAATTTTAATCTCTTCGAGGTCATGCTCTTTGTTACCAAAAGCTTTTGCAAGATATGTTGAAATCAGCAGACCGGTAGAGCTTGAATGAGCAAGAGTAATCTCTTCTCCACCCTTAACACCCTTAATGCAGTGATTAACATAGGCGCAAGAGAAGGTCATATAGCATCCGAGAAGTACTGAGCCGACGGCAACAATTCCCCAGAAATCAAGCGGTGTGTTGTACTTAAGGAGTGCAGCAATCAGGCCTGCAAAAAAGAATGCTACATGTGCCGAAAGATGAACAAACTTGAATTTTGTAAATCTTGCCAAAAGTAAGTTAATCAAAAATCCGAATGCAAAAATAAGAGAGAGCTCTGTGCCAAGATCAGTCATATATTCAGCACTAGCAGTGCCAATATCAGTAACAGGAACAGAGCCATTTCCGAAAGCTTTTCCAATCATTGTTGCCAAGGGCAAAAGCGCCATTCCAAGCGTTTGTCCTCCAACATTGATCATTGTAAAGCCAATCATTGCTTTAATCGCAGATGGAAGAAGTTGACTCCACTGTCTCTTCATTGCAATCATTCCGATTACAACGACTAGTCCAATGATAAATACTGATTGACTTAGATAATGATTGACGATGTAAAGAAAAATCTCCATGACACTATCCTTCCATCTGGTTAATGTGCTGCATTAGCTGATCTTTTAGATATGCCTTATCCATCATGTTGTCGATGCGAATTATTGGAACAGAAGTTTCCCTCAGAGCATCAGCAAAATCTGATGTAGTAATAACTAAATCATATGCAGATGGGTCTACGGAGCCGATATCTGACGCGTCAACAGTTCCGTCAATTCCTTCGGCATCTAAAATCTGCTGGGTAAATAGCCTCATCATCATGCTACTGCCTACACCAGCGCCACACACTGTTACAACTTTAATCATAATTACCTACCTCCTACTTGTAATTGCGATTACTTCAGCAGCTTTGTCTGCTTTTAATATCTTCTGAACGTTTTCCTCATCGCTTAGAAGTTCTGCCAAATCTGCAAGTGCATTTAAATGCGTTTGATGATCTATTGCACAAAGAGCAACTACCAGTTGTACTGGGTCATTCTTTGGGTGTCCAAAATTTACTGGCTGCTCAAGAGTGATGAGCGAAAAACCAATACCTAGAGCACCTTCTTCTGGTCTTGCATGAGGCATTGCGATGCCTGGGGCAATAACAATATAGGTTCCGTTGATTCGGACATTTTCTATCATTGCCTCAATGTACTCTTCCTTTGCAACACCTTTCTTTACTAATAATCTTCCAGCCTCCCTAACTGCATCGTCGCTATTTTTGGCACAGTAATGTGTTTCAACTAAATCTTCTGTAAGGACTTCTTCTAGCATTGGGCAATACCTTTCTTCTTTATCCTGCTTAGGCAAAAAACCTAAATACTCTTCGAGTTTTTTCTGTAAGGTTTTTTTGTCGGATTTACTAAGAGTTACTGTTTGTGAAACAATGGATATAATTTCATCCGGAGAAATAGTTTTTTCGCTCACTCTGAGAATGTTTTCGATTTTTCTTTGATCTCTTAAGTCAAGCTGAGGGGAAACTTCAACAACCTTGACGTTCTTATACGTAAAAGGAAATGTGCTGACGACAAAATCAATATTGTGATTTTCCAGCCATTTCTGTGCTTCATTTGATCCAAAAGTTCCCAGTACTGAAACTTCATATTTAGACTCTAGTCTGGAAGAAACTATTTCAGATGTAGCCACACCAGCATGGCAGACCACAATCACCTTAGGTCTTAATTCGACGGACCTTTTTGTTCTCTCCTGGGAAGCCATGAAGAACATAGTAAGAAATGCAATTTCGTCATCAGAAAAGGAGACTGAAAGTCCCTTTTCCAAAATAGAAATCGATTCAGCTGTCGCTTTATATAAGCCTTCAAACTCATTTACTACATAATCTAAAAGTGGATTGTATACTGCTTCTCCACTTACAGCACGCCAGTATGCAGGTCTTAGGTGATTGAGTATGCTTTCAAAAAGCTTTTCGTCATTGGCAAAATTCGATGGTGTAACCAGCTGATCCATTTTGTTGATGAATTCAGAAACTAAAATTCTCAACCTGATCCAGTTTTCGGAGATGTAATCACTCATCCCGACAACAGTTGATTCTCTAAATTTTGCTGAAAGGAAATACAGCTCATCCTCTGTAATGTCTTCACCATAGAGTTCTTTTAAATTATCTACACATTTATTTACTGCACCGTATTCAGGACTGCCCAGCAAATCCGGTTTATCAATGTTGCGGGGAAGACCAAGAAGCTTATTCCCCTTAAATCTTGAAATGGATACAAGCATGTAAGCAATTAACTTTTGCTGAGCATTTTCCGAATACTCAACTTGAAGACAATTTGATATTTCATCTATTGAAGTTTTTATTTGATTGATTCGTTCACTGTCCTGCACACTTATAAATGCATTTAGATATGGCCAATCTTTTGTTAAGTTATCAGCAAAAAGGCCTCTTATCTTGAGTTCGTTGCCTGTGACTGATACACCTTTAAAAGGAGTAGCCTCTATGCAGAAATAACTTCCAGTGAAACTCTTTTTAATTTCATCCAAATCTCTCTGGATTGTATTTTTAGAAACCCCAATAGCATGCTGAAGTTCTGAAATTGATATTTCTCTTGCTCGTAAGATGACAAGATTGAGAATAACTCGTCTTCTCATTTCTGGATCAAGATAAAAAATATCGTCTTTTTTCACCAGCTCTGAAAACTCGATTTCAACTGGAGCTTCATAGGTCAAAATACCTCTTGCATTTTGAATTGAAGTAAGACCTTGAGAAATCAAAAGTTGGTTTAAGGTTGATAGGTCTTTATAAACAGTTCGAGAGGTTACATTGTGCTGCGTCGCAAACTTATCAACAGAAATCTGTTCAGCTTCCCGGCACAATATATTAAATAAATTTTCCACTCGACTTTTCATTTCATTTCCACCTCATAATTAGGTTATATGCTGTTTCAAGACCGAACAAATATCATTTGATTCATTCACTTTGAAGCAAATGGGAAGCTCTTTATATATCAAAGTATTAATTATTTTTTCTGCTCAGTTTAATCTCTCAATCATAAAAACAAGACCTCGATGATTGCTCATCGAGGTCTTGTTCCTCTGGACCGATATTTATTAGCAAACCTATCCCAGCAGCGTATCCCTACCGTAAGCCTCACGCCATGCGACGGAGAACTCATCAACAGCAATCTTTGTACCTGGATGGTCAATCATGGTAAACACAACCTCTGGTGGAACGGTAACAGACTGAATGCCGGCAGCAATAAGGGTATGAACCTGCTCAACATTTTTAAAGGAAGCCGCAATAACCTTGGTATTTTCAAATCCCTGAGTCTCAAGCATCTGAAGCAAATCAAGAACCTGACCAATGCCGTCCCCGTAATTGCACATGCGATTGACGTAAGGTGCAAGATAATCTGCGCCATTCATTGCTGCAAGAAATGCCTCATCAGCAGAATAAATAGCAGTCGCAAGAACGCCAAGACCCTCAGACTTAAGTTGCTTAATTGCCTTATAGCCGTTATGGGTAACAGGAATCTTTACATAGGTGTTCTTTGGACGAAGGCTGCAGATATAGCGAGCCTCTTCAAGCATCTGCTCATAGTCAGTTGAAACGACCTGGACAAAGAACTTCTGCTCTGGACGCAGATACTCAATAAACTCCTTGATAACCTGCTCTGGTGTCTTACCACTCTTGGTAATAATCGAAGGGTTAGTTGTAACGCCTTCGATGGTCAATAGCTCATCAAGTTGCTTAACTGCCTCAAGATCTGCTGTGTCCAAAATAAATTCCATGCGTAACTCCTTTATATCTTTCGGCGTTACTCGCCGTGTCGAACCACTTTTAATCCAAAGCTTTTATACACGTTCTCAATATCGGAAAGTTCTTTCTCTGTAATTAATTCACTATCTGCACACTTATAACTCATCCCCAATGATTCATACTTTCCTTCACCTAACTTATGAAATGGCAAAAGATCAACCTGCTTTATCTTATGCGCACAAATTGCTTCTGCATTGCTTTGTGCGTTTGCAATTAACGCGGTGTACCCAGGAATAAGCGGAACACGCGCAATTACTGTTGCCCCAAGCCTTATAAGTGCACGGATATTCTCGTCCCTTGTGTCTGTGTCAATGCCGGTAACTTCAATACTGCGATCTTTATCAGCAAGCTTAAAGTCAACTAAGAACACATCACAAACGCGAGCTAACCGTTCAATATCAACAAGCGGAATAGCAAGCGTTGTCTCAAGCGCCGTGTTAATACCTCTGTTCTTGCACCCCTGCAACACTTCCATGACATACTCTTGTCGTTTGCTACCTGCAAGACATTCTCCGCCTGAGAGTGTAATTCCCCCATCACTCTCGTCAAAGAAAACTTTGTCTCTTGATAGCTTGTCAATGAGGGTAGCCACGTTGTGTTCAGTGCCTTCAAATCTCTTAGCACCGGTTGGGCACTCAGAAACAGGAATATCGCAAGGGCATCCATTTGCATCCAGGCGGCCATCTTTCCTAACTGAACAACCAATGCACAGACTCTTATGAAAAGAAATCTCCTGTTCAAAGGAAAGATTCTCTGGATTACAGCACCAGGGACATCTAAAAGGACATCCTTTTAGAAAAGCAACTGTACGTATTCCTCCGCCATCATGGAGAGAATATCTCTGGATGTTAGTGATTATGTCGCTCTTACAGCACATGTTCCGTCCGGTTGATGATGTCATCCTGGATTGCCTTAGACAACTCGACAAACATAGCACTGTATCCTGCAACGCGAACTACCAGGTTCTGATACTTTTCAGGATGCTGCTGCGCATCAAGAAGCGTTGCACGATCCACAACGTTGAACTGAATGTGCTGCAGACCAAGGCGAGAAAAACTACGAAGATATGCAGAGAGCTTCTTTAGACCTAGCTCGCCCTGAAGCACTGATGGAGAGAACTTAACGTTGAGCAGACTGCCGTTAGTGTCCAGTTCGTTCTTGAGCTTACTGACCGACTGGAGGCTTGCGGTTGGACCGTTCTTATCGCGACCAACCATTGGTGAAAGACCGCCGTCAGCAAGCTGTTCACCTGCAACGCGTCCGTCAGGAGTCGCACCGCATGCTGCTCCCAGTGGAACATGAGCGGAAACGGTGTAGCTACCTGGTTGGAAGAATCCGCCACGGACATTCTGGTATTTCTCGACTTCTCTTCCATAGAACTCCAAGAACTCAGAGCCGAGAAGGTCAACCTCGTCATTGTCGTTACCATACTTTGGATAATTATTGATAAAGGACTGACGGATCTTCTCGTCACCCTCCGCTGACCAGTTGCGCTTCAGAAGCTCAATAAGCTGCTGATAGGTCATAACAGGCTCAATGGAGTTACCGTTTTCGTCCTCACCAAAGACGACACGCTTAATAACAAGCAGTGAGTCTGCAAGATTTGCCGTACCAACCCCCTGAACGCCAGATGGGTTATAGCGAGCGCCGCCGTCGGTGATATCGTGACCAGTCTTAAGACTGTCGTGAACCAGGATAGAAAGCAGTGGCGTTGGTGAAGTTTCTTTATGTGCCTGATCACAAACGTTACAGCCATCAACCATTAGGCCAACGTACTCTGCAATGGTCTCTTTGACGGCACGCTTGAGGTCATCAAAAGAATCGAAGCCCTCTGGGTTGCGTTCAAGAGTAATCTCAAGGCAGCGGACCATGTTAAACATAGAAATGTCATGCAGACCGTACATTCTTCCTGGGATAGAGAGCTCAACGCAACCCACAACTGCATAGTCACGAGCATCTTCTTCAGAAACACCACGAGACATAAAGGATGCAATATTGACTTCGTCATTAAAGACCTGAGGAATGCCGTCGCCCAGACGAATAATCTCTCCAGACTTCTCCAGCAAAGACTCCGGAGTGTTCTTGTGCATTCTCAGCGAAAGGTTAGGCTGTGGTAGACGGGTATCTTTCTGCACGTCAAGCAGCAGATAAGAAAGCTCGTTGGTACAGTCATTTCCCTCACTGTCAACACCGCCAACTACAAGGTTAAAGCCACTTGGGAATCCCGCGAAGAACTGGGCGGAATCGGTGGAGCGCAGGAAGACAATAGTATTTGTCTTGAGATAGAAGCACTGAATGAGCTCACGCAAGAACTCTGAACTCTCACCCGCAGCAAGGCTTACTTCATAGAATGGTGCAAGATACTGATCCATGCGTCCAAGGGAAATAGAGCTTGCATTGCTCTCGTGCTGAAGCACAAGCTCTGTAATCCAAGTAAGCTGCAGGGCATCGTAGAAATCACGAGCTGGTTCAGTAGCAATGTGATGCAGAATCTCTGCAAGACGTTCAAGCTCCTGAGCACGAGTCTCAGAAGAAGCACTTTCCCTTGCCTGAAGAACTTCTGCCTCATAACGTTGTACGTAGGCAATAGTTGCCTTGAGCACAATAACAGCCGCTGCATAGAAGTCATTCTCGCCATCCTGAGCAAGTTTCTGCTCAGCTTCTGCAAGAAGAGCGCCAAACCCGTTCTGTAGCACAAGAGGAAAATCGCAAATGATGTGACCCTGACCCTTGTCAGTCTGGGCAACCGAGAAAATACGAGTCTTCTGCGCTTCAGCTAGGTTTTCAGCAAGATGCGCCTTGTACCAGTCATTCAGCGATTTATTCGTCCAGAATGGATAAAGTACCTCTTTGTAGTAGGTCTTATCCTCCTCGGAGATTTCAAAACGGTCTTGTCGTCTGGTCGGAAACTTGTCCAGTTCGTCCAGAATCCAATAAGGTGACATTTCTGGAGAGACAACACCCGCTCGAGGTGTATCTGTCCTATTGCCAACGAGAAGGTCGTAGTTATCAAGAACGATCTTATGATTCTCTAGCAGATGCTTAAATGCCTTTGCACGTCTAGTGACAGATGTCTCACCTTGTGTTTCTTTGTAGCTCTCCATATAAAGACGGGCGCGTTCCATGGTCACCTGGCGTGGCTGTGCAAACAAGGAATCCTTAATAGCTTGCGTGCGCTGAGATAACATTAACTCCCCCTTAAAGTTCGAAATTACCATTGATTGTATTTTGTTTCTTCCGTATTTTCAATTGTTTTGTATTGATTTTCTATTTTTCCGACCAAAACAATAATAATGAATACCGTCTAGCGTTATTTATAGGCCGTTCACGACAAACTTTATTTACATGTCAATTATTCATTGACGCATTTCGACTCTATTTCTATATTATTTCGGTGAAATCAATACATAACAATACGGAGTCAAGGCGTTATACACGCTAAAGCAATAAAGAATCATTAGTAAAGGAGAGCCTAATGGAAGCTAAAGACTCAACAAGTCAGGCTAAAAAGATTCAGCAGTACCTGATGAGTGGTGTTTCGTACATGATTCCTGTTGTAGTTACGGGTGGTGTTCTCTACGCTATAGCTGCAATGCTTTCAATGAACACCATTGCAACAGAAAGCGCGGTCAAGGCTTCAAACATTGTTGTTGATGTACTTAGCCAGATTGGTGGCGTCGGACTTGGCCTTATGGTCCCAGTTCTTTCTGCATTTATCGCATTTGCAATCGCTGATCGACCTGGTATTGCTCCTGGCCTTATCTGTGGTCAGCTAGCAGTTAATGTTGGCTCTGGATTTATCGGCGGTATTATTGCTGGCCTTCTCTGCGGCTACCTTGCAGCAGCGCTCAAGAAAGTCAAGTTGCCAAAGGCAATGCAATCCCTTCTTTCAATCATGATTGTTCCAATCTGCACTTCTCTGATTGTTGGAACAATTATGATTTGCGTTGTTGGCGCTCCTTGCGCATGGCTTTTAACCACCCTTACTGTTTGGCTTTCTAGCATGAACGGTACAAGCGCAGTTATTGTTGGCGCAATTTGTGGCGCTATGATTGCCTTTGACCTGGGTGGTCCAATCAATAAGGTTGCATATTCCACCGGCGTTGCCGTTGTTGGCACCGAGGTTCTTGCTGGACACAATGCACAGTTCTTTGGCCCTATTGCAATTGCTATCTGCCTTCCTCCAATTGCAGCAGGTATTGCCTCTTACGTCTTCAGAAAGAAGTTCACCGAGGCTGAGCGTGACGCAGGTATTGGTTCTATTGTTATGGGTATGTGCGGCATTACCGAGGGTGCAATTTCTTACACCACCGCTGATCCAGCACACATGATGCCAATCAACATCATTTCAAGTGCTATTACTGGCGCAATTGCTGGTGCTCTTGGCGTTTACTGCAACGCTGCTTGGGGTGGTCTGGTAGTTCTTCCTGTCACTTCTGCTGGTACATACTTGGTTTCCCTTGCAATTGGTATTGCAATCTACCTTGGCCTTGTTGCAGTATTCAAGAAGGACATCACTGAAGAGTCCTCTAAGCCTGTAGCAGACGATGACATTGAGATTACTATTGAGTTCTAAGGAGCATTCATGAAGATCTTAGCTGTAACTGCTTGTCCATCTGGTGTTGCTCACACATACATGGCAGCTGAAGCATTAAAGAACGCTTGTGCAGCAGAGCAGATTGAGTGCAAGGTTGAGACTCAGGGTTCCATTGGCATAGAGAATGCTATTATCGCTGAGGATCTTACCGGCACAACAGCAGTTGTTCTTACCAATGATATGCCTATCAAGGATGTCGAGAGGTTTGCTGATCTTCCAAAGATTAAGCTTCCTGCAGCAACTGTTATCAAGTCTGCTCCTGCAATTGTCGCAAAGGTTAAGTCAGAACTTGGCTAGGCCGCACTAGTAAATAGCCTACGCTGCAGACAAATTTACATGCAATGCATAAACCCCGCTTAAATTTATCAAGCGGGGTTTTGCTTTAGAGATCCTGCTGTGAATTCTAATCTACTTGCAAATCACATCAAAAGCAGCAAGCTGGTCTTTCAGCTTCTCAGTAAGCTTGTCCGTGATTACCGTCGTAACGTCATCGAAGTGCGCAAAGGCGTAGCTTCCCGAAGAACTGAACTTCTCGTGATCAACCATAAGAATGACCTGAGAGGCTGTCTTAATTACTTGGCGTTTGACAGCTCCATCGTCAATATCGTAGGTAAGGAGTTCGCCCGTATCCAGGTTAATGCCGATAGCGCCCATAAACACTTTATCAAAGTGATATGACTCGAGCGTCTGAATTGCTGCCGATCCGTAGAAACTATTGAGCTCGTAATTAACAGTTCCACCAGTCGAAATAACCTTAATGGCAGGATTTCCGCTCAACGCCTGAAGAATATCGATCATATTGGTAATGACCGTCATGTATTTAGTGCCAGCAGCAATTTTTTCTGCTAGTGCGATATTGGTTGTAGAAATATCCAGGTAGACGGTCTCACCTGGCTCAATGAGCTCATATGCCTTATCCGCAATAATGCGCTTCTCAGGAATCTTAGTATTAATACGCGTGCTAATGTTCCAATTCGGCTGCACCGACGTGCTGATAGCGCCGCCGTACACACGCTTTAAAAGACCCTGACCGTCGAGGTGCTTAAGATCTTTTCTGATGCAATCTTCAGTAACGCTAAATTTTTCTGAAAGCTCAATTACTGTGGCTCTACCGTTTGCATTAACGAACTCCACAATCTTATCTTGGCGTTCTTTTAAAAACATTATTTCTGCCTTTGAACAGGTATTATCATGTAGGACAATTGTACCCTGTATTGACTCATAGCATTCTGTCTTATTTTGTCCCGCCTCCAAACGGCAGCACCGGTGAAGTATGTAGAAGTTAGTCAAAATCTATTGAATCAACCAGTGGAATTCTGATAGTAAATACAGAACCCTGAGGGTTGTTTTCAGAGACTGTTATGGAAGCTCCATGTCGCTTTAAGATAGTTTTAACCAGTGAGAGACCAATACCCGCACCGCCAAACTCTCTGGATCGTGACTTATTCACCCTGTAGAACGGCTCAAATACAAGCTCTCTTTGCTCAGGTGATATGCCTACTCCTGTATCGGCAATTATAATCACGCCTTCTTGACCCCTGGTTTCTAGAGTAATGTTGACTGAGCCTTCTTCATTGTTATAACGAATGGCATTTTCAATCAGGTTGTAAAGAGCTCGATATAGCAGATTGGTATTTCCTTTAACGATAAAGGTCTGTGCCTCAGATTGAACCATGGACTGTTCGTCAATCTGCGTGTTAACCTGCACGTTTACCATATTATTTTGAGCAACCGATTCAAGATCATCCACGACCGTTTTAATTACTGAATCAAGAGAAACGTCCTCAGCCTCTCCTAGCTCAGATGTCTCCGCAAATTCCAAAAGGTCAGTGATGATAGAAGATAGGCGGTCAATGTATATCTCCATCGTGTCTACAAGCTCGTCATATTCATGCTGTTCGCGTTTCTTTTTCTTGAAAACGTCAAGCTTGGTCCGCAGCACCGCAATTGGCGTTCTGAGCTCGTGAGCTGCGCTAGCCGAGAAACGCCTCTGCATTGCAAATGCTTCATCTAGCTGCTCAGTCATCTGATTAAATGACTTAACCAGCTCCTGAATCTCTTCTCCACCGCCCTCAATTTCAATGGAATCAGACAATGTATTTGGGCTAATTTCTTTCATGTGAGCAGAGAGTTGTTGAACTGGCTTGGTATAGTGTCCTATTAAAAAATAAGCGACACAGCTTCCTGCAGCAATCACAACAAGCAAGATACCCAGCGCATCAAACAAAATAGAACGCTCAATAGCATCCACGTCCAAGACAATAGAAAGAGCACCTTGGTTAATAGCATTAGCTGCGGCTAGTTCGAGCAGCTCAGAAGTCGAGCGATACACAAGCCAGGTCAAAACAACGCAACAGCACACCAATAAGCCCACCATAAGAAGAGTGAGTTGGGCACGTATCGAGCGCATTGGCTTTGGGATTATTTCACTTATCTTAGTCATCGCTGTCCCTCTTAAAGCAATAACCCTCTCCTACTTTGTTAGAAATTGGGTCATATCCAAGAGCTTCTCGTAACTTTTTTCGTACCGAAAAAATGTGAACACGCACAGAATTGCTGAATAAGTCCACGTTGCTATCCCACGCATGAGTCATTAGCTCTTCACTGCTCACAACCGCTCCAGCATGTCGCATCAGATACTCTAGAATTGCGAGTTCTTTCTTGGTGAAATTAACCTGAGCGTCTCCAACAAAAACTTGTCGAGCCGTAGTGTCAAACCGAAGTTCTCCCAGCGTCAAAGACGCTTCTCCATGCGTATATTCGCGGCGCAAGAGTGTCCTAATACGAGCCTCGAGCTCACCAAACGCAAAGGGTTTTATAAGGTAGTCATCAGCACCCGCATCTAATCCAACAATGCGATCAGACACCGATGAACGCGCAGAAAGAATCAGCACCTTAGTCTCTGAGTGCTCCGCTCGTAGCGTACGCAGCAAATCAAGCCCATCGATGCCAGGAAGGTTAAGGTCAAGTAGAATCAGGTCATATTGCTCAAGCTGAGCCATTTCAAGAGCCTGAGTACCGTTGTCGACAAGATCAACGTAATAACCGTCCAGCTCAAGCCCCTCTCCAATAGAGGCAAGAAGCTCTTTTTCATCTTCCACTACAAGGATTTTCAATTTTTCCCTTTCAAATGCAGCTTGATGCTAGTTGTAAGCATTAGAGTGCGCCTGGACCAAGCTCAAATGACTCAGTCCAGGCGTACTTCATACAACACTTCAAATGCTAACCGATTGAACCCTACGGCGAGAAGTTCTTCTCGCCGTGTGCCGTGAGCGGTATGTAAGTTTCTATAACCTACTTTGACTGAGAAAGAGCCTGGTCAACGCGCTTTTGAAGCTCGCTGCCTTGAAGCTTGCTGGAGCCACCGGTAATTGGATCGCCCACCAGTCTACCGTTCTGGTCAATAACCATAGTAGTTGGGAACGCTGTGAGGCCTTCGATAACGTGACCGCCATCGCTGTGAGGATCAAGAGCGACGTTTCCGTAGGTAACGCCCTGCTTCTGGAGAATATTCACGGCTTCCTTCTTAGCGTCGTCCGTGTATGCGGCTTCGGCGTTAACACCCAAGACATTGACGCCTTTGTCCTTATAGGTATCAGCAAGTTCTTGAAGCATTGGCATCTCCTGAATGCAGCCAGTACAGCCATTGAACCAGAAGGTCAGAACAGTGACCTTATTCTGTCCAAATACGGTGTTGTCATAGGTAGCGCCAGTAGTGATATCTGTTGCCTTAAAATCTGGGAAGGTATCGCCGTCTTTGAGGTGCAGTTTTGATGCTGCCTCAGGTGGAACTGCAGAAGAATTCTGCTGCTCGGCAGTTGGAGCGGTTGTTGTGTCTGTGTTGCCAGTACCACCAACGCTGCATCCAACAAGCGCAGCTGCCATAAGTAGACCAGCGACATACGTCAGGGATTTTGTTATAAATTTTTTCATTTCATAGTCCTTTCTGTCTTTTCTACGTACGAAACGTAGCTATACACGTTTTATGACACTTACTTTGATGAGCTTGTCGCCTGTAGATCAGCCAAGTGCTTTGCTGTAGCAACCTTTTCCGACTGCTCAATTTTCTTGTTGATTAAAAGGAGCTTTGCATCAATCGCATGAACAGGACAGACCTTGATGCATTCTCCGCAGCGAATGCACTCAAGAGCTGCGTTATTCTTCGTAATATCTACGTCCATCTTGCATGTACGTGCACACTTTCCGCAGCTTACACAGGTCTTCTCGTCAACTCGATACTGCAAAATTGAGATGCGATTAAACAGAGAATAAAAAGCCCCGAGCGGGCAAATCCATTTGCAAAAAGGACGATAAAACATGATGCTCAACAGTACGACAGTTGCCAGAATGCTGAACTTCATCGTAAAAAGTGTGCCCAGAGCTGCTCTAATGCTGACATCTGCTAAAGAGAGCGGAATTGCTCCCTCGAGAATTCCCTGTGGACAAACATACTTACAGAAATAAGGCTCTCCCATTCCTACAGCATTTTGAATCAAAGCTGGTAGAGCCCAGACAAGCACAATTAATATGACGTACTTCAAATAGCGCAAGGCTTTGAGCTTTTTAGTGCTAAATTTTTTGGGGAATGGAATCTTGTGGAGAAGATCTTGTACCCAGCCAAATGGACACAGAAATCCGCAGACAAACCTGCCTAGCAAAGTTCCAAAAAGAATCAAAATGCCCGTAATGTAATACGAGAAGCTGAATTTAGAAGATCCAACTACTGCCTGAAATGCTCCAATAGGGCAAGCGCCCGTAGCTGCTGGGCAAGAATAGCAGTTAAGTCCAGGAACACAGACTGACTTTGCAGGACCAGTATAGATAGTTCCCTTAGCAAAATTTGTTAGGTGAGGGTTGGTTAGAAAGGTTGCGCATGCCTGCACAAAACCTCTTTTAGTGATAAATTCTCGCACTTTCTTTCCAAGAAATTTAGCTCCCGAGAGTACTTTCACTGCAGGTCACCTAGCCAATACCTACACACTCAAGGCAGATTCGTACCGCTTTTCCCAAAACGGTCTGAACCTCTCCGCGAGAAGCGCCATAGACTACAAATGCACATCCTAATAGCAAAAATAGAATAGGCAGGACACGTAGGCGGCAGTTCCAACCACAAGCTTGCTTTGATTTCATAGATACTCCCTTCTCCTGGCTCTAGTACAACAGAAGGGGTGTTAAATCCCTGTTAAGCTGATTTAAATTTTCCGGAAAGGGTTACAAATAACTGATCGAATATCTTTTGACTTTCTATGAATGTCATGGCAGTGGCAATGACAACGGCAATGGCTCTTAAATACATCTTGAATGTGCCTCAAGTGCGACACGAAAGTTGTCATGAAACTTTTTATATAAATATCCGAACTTGTGAAAATTGCAATCTCAAAAAACCGCAGGTATACGGTCTGCAATAAAATCAGACCTTCTCGCCATCAGCTCACAAGACAAATTTCAAACATCCAAAACACATCTAAGTCGGATAATCTGTCAAAAAGACGTATACATTACGCTGAAAATACCTCAAACGTGCAGATTATCTTCATTTGATGTGTAATATGGTCGCAATTGTGCAGATTATCCGTCATAGGTGTGTTCCTTAAGTACGGAATTTACCTATAGTTAAATTTTTTATATTTATCTATTCATTTTCAAGCATATTAAATGAAGTTTATGCATAAAAATGTATATCAAGCATTGACGCTCTCTAATTGTCAAACAGTGAGGCCCTAGTTATCTGGCTATCTTGATTCAAAGCTAGTCGATTCTTCAGCGAGGCATACCAAAGCTGTGTTATTTTGCGCGCCAAACCTAAAAAGCTGCGCTCCACCTCTCCTGCAATAAAAGCTACCCTGCAACATTTCCTTACCATAGGCTTCACACCAGGCGACAGAGAACTTTTTGAAGCATGTATCTTCATCCAACACTGGACATTAGCCATAGTGACAATTACAGAAAACTTTAAAGTTGTATCAAATGTAGTTCCATCAAGTGCAAAAGTAGAAATATCTAATAAAATTTCTCGATGTCTGAAGAGTTTGAAGTATCTATTGATTCGCTATTCTCATTTTTAGCAAAATATTTTGAACCTTTACAGGTTTTGCTCCGTCTTAGTAATTGAAAGCAAAACTCAATGAAAGGATTGCCATGCTCAGCAAAGAAGGTTTTACGTAAAAGTGCAGAAGGTAAGTTTTATTTAGTTTAATCAGATAAATCGTGAACAAATTATGTTTTATGCAATTAAACAGCAAATTAGTTTCTAGAAATAATACATTTATAGTGCCTGTTATTAGTAAGGAAAGAAGGAACCATGGATCAACAAGTTTCATCCACCAATCAGCAAGCAATCAATGTTAAAGAGCACCTAGCTAAACTTGATAAGTATGACAACGAGAAACTGTCCCTTGTCGTTGCAATTGCAGCCGTTTTAAGTGCAGTTTTCTTCCTAGCTCCTATATTTGAGATTCACGCTGGTCAACTTGCTTCTATTAGCTTCTCGTTTGCCGAGCTTTCCTCAATTTTCTCGATTATAAAAATGTCTGCAAGCCTTCTCGGCAATGGAAGCAGTGTTATCTCTGACTTTCTCAAGGCAGGAATAGTTGATACCGCCATTCTTAACGTGACGCTTTTCATCTCTCTTGTTACGATGGTTGTCTCACTTTCTCCAAAGTTTAAGAACTTCATTTCTTTCCTATGGATTCCTGGGCTTGCTAACCTTTTAGTTCTTTTTCTCACCAAATCTACTATTACAAATGGAATCACTCAGGCAGTAGGTGGATCTTATTCTTATAGTGTTGGCTGTGAGCTTTCTCTTGCTGGCTATATTTACGTTGCTATTCACCTTGCAATCGTTTGCGCAAGCGCACTCATTTTCTATCGCAACAATGAGGCAAGGAAGGCTGCATTTGCCGCTGCTGTTGTTTCTCAGCAGCAAAACAGTAACGCATTCACCGCTGCTCCAGCTCAAACTCCAACTGTTCAGAGCACATCTGCAGCACCATCCACTCAGAGCGACTCCGTGGCACCAACCGCTGACGTGGTTGAAGAAAACGTAAACCCTGTAGTAAGTTCAACTGCTGATCAGCCTGCTGCAGACAATAATGACGCTCTATCTGCATGCCCTAATTGTGGCGCAGAGCTCCCAGAAAACGCTAAGTTCTGCGGTAAATGCGGAACCGCTGTTAGGTAAGGATTCCAGAGATGAAATGTCCCAATTGTGGTGCAGAAATTAACGACGGATCTGTCTTCTGTACGTCCTGCGGAGAAAAAATCGAGTCACCCACTGTTGAAGAAGTTGCTGATGTTGACATGTTTTCATCAGATGACCGTAATTCGGAGCCAGAGGTAACTCCAACCACGCATTTCCCAAGTATCGCACGAACAAGAACTTCGCGTTCTTTTGATTCTGTCGAAACTCCCGAAGACACCACTGTTGTCGAGAGTGCGCCTCAGACAAAGAGCGTCAACAAAAAGCCTTCAAGTGCCGGTAAGGTTATTCTCACTGTAGTTGTAGCACTTGTCTTGCTTTGCGCGGCTGGATTTGGTGGATGGATGCTCTACAAGAACCATCAGCAAAACGCTCGTTCGCAAGAGGTAACTGATCTTGAGAAGTCTTACTCTTCTCAGGTTGATGCCGTTGATGTTGATTCTCTCATCTCCGGTGGAGACAGGTCCGCCCTTCTCGCCGCATATAATCAGCTTGCAGATATTCAAAACAAAATCAGTGCAGATCAAAAAGACGGTAAGTTTACTCTTTCTGACGGCAATGACGACTCTCATCTCAAGGACGTTACCAGCTCGATCACGGATAAGCAGAAAAAGATTTTTGATTGGTTCCTCAACGATTACAAGACTCGTCTTAGAGCCAACTCTGTTGATGCAAGCGCAACAGCAGACAACTCCGATGCAACTGACCTAAATAACAAGCTTACTGAGCTGAAGAATCTTCAAAATAACCTTGAGGACGAGAAAGCTGTTTGGGAAAGCAACACCGATAAAGACTACAGCTACGCTTCATTTGGCGACAAGATTAACGGCCAAGTAAGCAAGATTACTTCCCTGCTCAAGGGTAAGGAGAACCAGCAGAAGCAAGATACTCAGGCCTCTAAGTCCGCCGTCAACAAGTGGGTCGGTACCTACACAGGCATTGGAACCGATGGCAAGAAGCTTGAGATTGTTCTGAAGAGTGATGGAACAGTCACTTATCGTGAGGGCGACAATAAAACCACAGAGGGTACTTGGAGCGGTGACGAGAATACTGTCAAGATTAGCTTTGGCGGTAGAATCAGCACTCGAAGCGAACCATTTACCATCACATCAAAAGATGGCGGTCGCACCATTGCTGTTAGCTCCGATAGTGGAACTTGGCAGACAGATTATCTGACTAAGCGATAAGAAGTTCTTGAGGTAAACGCTTTAAGCACAAATTTTGGGTCTGAAGCAAAGTCTCAGGTAGGCATTATAACCACCCGCTATTGAACTGCGTCCCAAAACTTGGACGAATTTAATAAAGAGCTAGGCCACCAAGGACTGATTTCGGAACTCCTCCGGGGTCAGTCCTTTTAGTTTAATCTGACGCCTTTGTGTGTTCCAGTACATAACATATGCGTCCAAATCTGCTTTGAAAGACTCAAAGTTAGGCCACGTTCTTCCTCGGAAGAACTCGTCTTTCATATGGCCAAAGACTTGCTCGGTGGCACCGTTGTCTATGCAGTTACCCTTTCTGGACATGCTCTGGATAACTCCTGCATCTTTCAGTCGTCTGCACCATGCGCTGTGCTGGTATTGCCAACCCATATCGCTGTGCAGAATCGGAGTTACACCTTTAGGTATCTTCGCTAAAAATTGATCGAGAAGAGCTTTTTGCTGAACCATGTTTGGACCCCTCGACACACTCCATGCGACAATCTCTTTGCTTCCAAAGTCATAGACGGGAGCAAAGTATGCCTTACCCCACGCCTGCTTGAACTCTGTGACGTCGGTACCCATCTTCTTCCACGGTCCATCGGCAGAAAAGTCACGTCCTATGACGTTTTCAAAGGTCTTACCAACAACACCTTTATAGGAGCTATAGCGGTGATAGTCAGTCTCACGCCGTATCTTACAGTAAATACCCATCTCACGCATGATTTTAAGAACAGTCTTGTCGGCGATTCTTACACCCAGCTCAGCGCGCAGACACATGGCTATCTGTCTGTGACCACAGCCGTTTGTAGTACGCGAGAAAATCTCTGCAATCGCGTGGTGTAGCTCTGGGCGTGTCGGCTTTACCGGGTGCGCTAGTGCGTAGTAGTAGGTAGACTTTGAAAGCCCTGAGCACTCCAGCAAATAGCACAAAGAGTACCCCTCGACCCGCAAAGCACTCACAACCTCAGCCTTTACCCCGGTCAGAGCTCGTCTTTCTCGACCAGGGCGCGCAATTTTTTTAAGTAGGCTACCTCGGTCTCGAGCCTGCGGCAGCGCTCCTCAAGTTCCTGCTCGCGGGTGCGTTTCTGTGGCTTGGACTTAGAGCCTTTAGGTCTTCCTTTTGGCTTTGGCTTAAGAGCCTCTGCGCCACCTGTACGATAGAGCTTGCACCAGCTCTTAAGTGGTGCCAGCGACATAATCTTAAACTTGGCCATTGCCTCAGTCTTTGTCATGCCGTCCTCAATAACAGCTCTTGCTGCAGCAACCTTTTGCTCATAGGTGTAGAGGGCCTGTTTGCCATCCATGGTCAGTAACACCTCGCTTCCAAATGCGTGGTATATATGCTGCCATTCTTTCATAGTTTGGCGTGAAACAGAAAGAGTACTTGCGACTGCACAAGATCCCATACCGGAAGCAAAGAGCTTTGCCGCCTTTCTCCTCACCTCTACATCGTGCTTTACCCTACGATCCATACGCATAAAAAGCCTCCCATTTCTTATGTCCAAGAAATGGGAGGCAGTTCATTAAGATGGGTTATTTAATAGTTCTTTAGTTACCGTACATCATGCGAGAATCTTCTTGGAGCGTGTAGTTGGTAATGCCATCCCTCTCTAGCTGAGCCATGACGTTAGCCATAGCTTCCTCGCGAGAAGAGAATGTTCCGTCATAACCGTAGGTTGCAAAATAGCTTACGTTATTGTCACCTCGTGCAAGGATGATGTACTGAAGTCCCTTCTCTTTGCCACCAATGCCGTTGTCCTGGCTTGGTGCTGGTGCTGGGTCAACATCATGCGACTCAGCTGGCTTTTCCTCAGCCTCTGCGTAGGTGTACTCCCAGTCACGCTTGGCTGGACGTCCTGGTTCCTCAACAACCTTGTAGGAGTCATCTGAGGTCTGAGTCTCGTCTGCTGGCTTTGCATCCTCTGAGGTGGTTGTCTCCTCAGCCTTTGTCTCCTCAGCCTTTGCATCTTCTGGCTTGGTTGTCTCGTCAGTCTTTGCTGGCTGAGAAATTGCAGCTGCGGGACGAGGCTCTACGTTAGTTGTCTGGGTGTTAGCCGCGACAATTCCTGCGGCGGTTCCGCCAACAACAGCAACGGCTGCTGCTGCCATACCGACCTTCTGGATGATAGTTGCGCCCTTAATAAGGGTGCCAATCTTTGTTACAAATGGAAGTTTATCAATATTCATAGTACTTTCCTTTCTATTGTTTTTGACAATTTGTTATTATTAACAGGTATTTTAGTTTTTTTGACATTCACCTGTTATGCAGTCTATCGTGTAGCCGCTGGCTACACTATAAACTCTTACTTGTTTATCAACGGAACCATAGTGTTAAGACTTACTGCCACTCCCAATGACCTTCTTCTGGGTGATGAACGGTTGTGTATTCTGGCTCAACGGAGTATGAAATTTTTGTGATTCCCTGCTTGAGTTTGGATTTCATATAAGCAGTGACATCACTAGCGTTATAGAAGATGGTTCCATCGGACATACGGTAGTGAGAGCCAGTTTCAATAGTTTCATCCCAAGCTGGCTTGTCAACGACCCATACTCTTTGCTTCTCTCGCTGTGCGGGCTGTGCTGGCGCAGAGTAGGAGCTAGAGTTTGATGGAGCAGCAGGAGCTGAGTAGCTTGGCTCTGGAGCGTTCTGAGCAACAGTCTCAGCTTTTTCTGGTGCGGGGGCCTCAGCCTCAGTTGCATCCTCCTGCTTAGGTGCTGGAGCTGCTGGCGTGATAGCAGTACCTGCTGGGTCAGTTACTTCTTTACCACCAGAAGTTGCAACGTTTGCCTTCTCGTCATCGGCAAGACCGTCATGGGTGTCCTCAGACATGGTGAAGCCCGTGGACTCATTGAGAACCTTGTCGGTCTTAGGAGCCTCAGCTGGAGTCTCAGCTGTAGCTGCGTCCTCTTTCTTGTCAGAAGTAGCATCAGAGGTCTTCTCGGAGTCAGCCTTGGTATCAGAGGTGGCAGCCTCGGTCTTAGTGCCAGCGGTTGGCTGAACCTCGTCCATGTGCTTAGCCTCGTCCTCGGTTACCTCAACCACGACGGTGGACTTAACTTCATCTGGGTTAGTCTCGTCAAGAGGTGTTTGTTTGTCAGCGGTGGCTACAGCATCAGCAGTTGGCTCCTCGGTTACTGCAATCTTGACATTACCCTCTGTGTCGGTGACAACATAGGTGACATCTTTGATGTCTGTGTCCTTGTTTTCATCAGCGGAGTCTGTGACCTTAGTCTCAGCAAGACGAGCTGCGAGAGCGGCGGCTCGGCGAGGTGCGTACCAGACGTTGTTAGCAGCGGTGTCAGAGGAGGTCTCAGTGACCATAACATGACCGTCTGCGATAGAGACTGATACAGGGTTAGTGACGGAGACGTCAGTACCTGCAAAGGTCAGGTTAGCGGCAGCCTTAGTAACATTAGCTGCGGTGAGCTGCTTCATGTTGCGCTGGACATTAGCTTTAGCAACAGTTGCTGGTACCTCTGGAGTAGCTGTTGGTGCGAAGGCACCGTTAGCATAGGCAAAGCCTGTGCCGAGTGCAGCTACCACTGCCAGCCCTGCAACGCCTACGATAACTTTCTGTTTAGTATTCTTAAACATTTGTAAATCCTTTCTCGCTTCCTCTTGCCTTATTTACTAAGACGATCAGAAGTCTTAGAAAGTTCATTTTTATCTTCTTGGTTCTTTTTTCTTTGCCTACTATAAAAGCAGGACTCATGCCTCAATATAGAGCAGAGATATATCCATAAAACTACAACAATTTGACAATATTATCTTCACAAATCTGATGGAGCCTCTACCTATTTGGCAAATCGTTATAGTACCTTTTCCTCACTATTCTCATTTTTAACAAAATATTTTGAACCTTTATAGGTTTTGCCTTTTAGCCCTTGTAGTAGCAGGTGCTTTAGGTGGTGGATATTATTTCAAGGTTGTAAAGAAGAAAGAGAAAAAGGAACTTGAAAATCTTGAAGAAGAAGACGATTTTTTCTCAGAAGCTGAGGAGTACGAGGAAAGCGAAGGTTCTGAAACAGAAGATATTTAATGTATAAAGTGTTGTGAGATTTGCTTTCATTGAATAATTGCACCAAATATTATATAATATTTGGTGCAAAGGAGGTGGCATAGCAAGTGAACTATAAGCAGGAAATACTAAATAGGATAGAAAATTTTGAATCCAATCAGGTTTTTATCGCCAATGATTTTTTTGATATTGCAGGATATGAAACGGTTCGCAGTACATTAAATCGTTTAGTGGAAGATAAAGTGATTATCCGTATTATGAAAGGCATCTACTATAAACCGAAATATATAGAACTGATCGGAGAGTATGAAGCACCGTCCGTGGATGAAGTTGCGAACGCCATTGCCAGAAAATATAACTGGACGATTGCTCCATCGGGCAATACAGCTCTTAATTTATTGGGCTTATCTACGCAAGTACCGGCAAAGTGGACATATATATCAGACGGAAGATATGCCAATTTCAGCTTCGGTAATGTAACAATTGAATTTAAGCGTAGAAGTAATGGAGACATTTCTAAAATGTCAACCTTGACTTCAATGGTGATACAGTCTATTAAGGCAATCGGAAAAGATAAGATTACTAATGAACAGATCGACTACCTAAAGAAAAAATTATCTGATAAAGAAAAGTCGGAATTGCTTTCGGACAGTAAAACCACAAGTGCCTGGGTATATGGCGTTATTAAGAAAATCTCAGAGGTGTAGGTATGTTTGAATACAAAAAGATGTCAAAAAATGAATTGGAGCAAGTTATCAAAAATGCTTCTTTGAAAATTGGTGTAAATGAGGTAATTCTTGAAAAAGATTATTGGGTATGTTTTGTTCTTAATTATCTTTTCTCTAAGTGTAAGTGGAAAGAGGCTTTTACCTTTAAGGGTGGCACAAGTCTTTCAAAATGCTTCAATTTAATTCACAGATTTTCCGAAGACATTGATTTAATCCTTGATTGGAGAGTAATTGGATATAGCTTTGATGAACCGTGGCAAGAACGCTCCAATACAAAGCAAGATAAATTTAATAAAGAGTCTAATCAGAAGACGGAAGACTTTCTAAAAAATGAATTTGTTCCTCAGTTAGAAAGTGATTTTAGAGATATGCTTAGTGAGGAATTTCATATAAGAATAGACGAAAGTGATCCTCAGACAGTGCTGTTTGAATATCCGAAAGCATTTAAGTCTTCTTATGTAACACAGGCGGTAAGACTTGAGATTGGAACGCTTGCTGCATGGACGCCATCGGAAGCTGGTCAGATTGTGCCTGATATACAGAAAATATATCCTATGCTCTTTGATGGTGATTTTATAAAAGTGAGAACCGTTCTTCCTGAAAGAACATTCTGGGAGAAAGCGACCATCCTTCATCATGAAGCAAATAGACCTGAAGAGCTTGCAATCCCTAAAAGATATGCAAGACACTATTATGATTTAGTGTGCATAGCAAATTCGCCATATAAAGACAGGGCATTTAAAAGCCATGAGCTTCTTGAAAAAGTTGTTCATTTTAAGCAGAAGTTCTATCCGAGGAAATGGGCAAAATACGAACAAGCCACAACCAAAACAATAAGACTTATGCCTGATGAATATCGTCTAAAGGAAATTAAAGAAGACTATAAAAATATGACTGAGATGTTCTTTGGCGAATATCCAAGTTTTGATGAATTGATGAATTTAGTGCTTGAACTGAAAAAAGAAATACACAAAATTAAATAATGCCACAAAAACAATATAATATTTGGTGCAAAGTTCAGAGCGAGAGAGTAAAATGTACCGATTCCCAAAAGTTAGACCAAAATCTAACGATTAGGAGGTCGATACATGGCGTAGATGCTCTTTTTGTGTTGAGTACGTAAAAGTGACTAGAGCAGCGTATCCCTACCGTAAGTCTCACGCCAGGCAGCAGAGAACTCGTCAACAGCAAACTTTGTTCCAGGGTGGTCCATCATCGTGTAGACAATATCAGGTGGAAGAGTAACTGCATCAATACCTGCAGAGATAAGTGCATGGACCTGCTCGGTATTCTTGAACGATGCGGCAAGAATCTTAGAATTCAGTCCATGGGTCTCAAGCATCTGCATAAGATCAATAACCTGGCCGATACCATCGCCGTAGTTGCACATACGATTAACGTAAGGAGCAAGGTAATCTGCGCCATTCATAGCTGCCAAGAATGCCTCGTCAGCTGAATAAATTGCAGTTGCCAGGACACCAAGTCCCTCGGATTTGAGCTGCTTAATAGCCTTGTATCCATTGCGGGTAACAGGAATCTTCACATAGGTATTCTCGGGGCGAAGGCCACAGATATAGCGAGCTTCCTCCAGCATCTTCTGATAGTCAGTTGAAACAACCTGCACAAAGAACTTTTGCTCAGGCAACAGATACTCTACGAACTCCTTGATTACCTGCTCAGGTTGCTTGCCACTTCTAGTGATGATTGAAGGGTTAGTGGTAACTCCATCGATGGTCAAAAGCTCATCAAGTTGCTTAACAGCCTCAAGATCAGCTGTATCTAGAATAAACTCCATGCTTGGCTCCTCTTTATCACTAGAGCATCTATGTACTAACAACTATTTTAGCTGTTGTTCTTTTTTCATCGACTCGGGAGGCAAATTTCGAACATCCAAGACACACCTATGACAGATAATCTGTCAAAAAGACGTATACATTACGCTGAAAATACCTCAAACGTGC
>ERZ772779.302-NODE-302-length-24470-cov-8.571165_pt1 | contig 24470 bp, 13 predicted proteins | sample MGYA00511360_ERZ772779 | MGnify/ENA primary metagenome ERZ772779 (study PRJEB29015, sample SAMEA2738112) | human oral metagenome | biome: human oral; feature: human-associated habitat; material: saliva | place: China | collected 2231 ...
GCAGCTAAGCCTACTCGCCACCAACAAGGGCCTTCTTAACTCCGTGTGCTACTTCTCCGCCACCCTTGACCGCACCAACTAGTACATCGCCGGCGCCCTTAGCCGCGCCAACAGCAACGTCGCCCGCAGCTTGCGCAGTGCCCGCAATACCTTCTGTGACCGCACCTGCATAGTCGCCTTGGTTCCAGGCACCAGCAACTCGCATACCACTAGTAGTAAGGTGTTGAGCGGCGTCATTAGCCCCAGAAGTTATATCTGAGCCAGCATTACCGAAACCATTAGCTACTTCACCAAGGCCATTAGCGTAGCCATCAGCCACATATCCGGCAGCCACACTCGCAGTAGGCTTACCAGAGGCAGCAATGTGGTTTGCCTTGGGATTCTCATACTGGGCGTCCAATGGGCCATAGAGATATTCCATATGGTGATAATCAAGAGGGTTGGCAGAGAACTTCGTGTCACTGTTCATGAAAACAACATGTCGTTCACCATACGCACGTGGCATGATTGCGTCAGGTCCACCAAAACGCGGGGTGGAATCTTGGACTCCGTTCAGAGGATCCAGCACAAAGCTATATGCCTTAACATTTGATCCGTCTTTAGGCGCTTGAGCATCATAACCAAAGTTATCTATACACTTACCTCGCGCAAGTGCCTGGCTAGTATCTGAAAGACCAGCAGCATTAAAGGTTACCGCAGCCCCTCCGGTAGCCAGAGCAGCAGCTGAAGCCAGCTCACCGCCCAGCGAGTGACCGGTAAAGTCAACGTTTTCACGGCCCACCGCTTTAGCCAATTTAGTAGACACATTTATTGCTTCGTTTACTTGGAATGACGTAAATACGCCACCAGCAATATCATTGCCAACATCCTTACCAAGCTCCCGATCCGGCTCAGTGCCACGGAAAGCCAACACATACTTACCGTCAGCATTCTGGTACACACTAGCCTGCATACCATGCTCAGTGTTTAACTCAGACGGGTCAATCCCTAGCTTCTTCAGCTCCTCAGCATCAACCTTGCGCCAACCATCAGGGATAGGGTCACCAGTTTCATAGGCAGCCTGAGCCAGACGCGCATAGTCCGCGTCACGCCCAGCTTCACCCTCACGCGGCTTGCCATTGTAAGGATCCGAACCAGAACCACCGCTTCCGGATTTAGCTATTGAACCTACACCTTTAGCCCCACTAATTGAGCCATTAACTGCAGAAGCCTTCTCCTGCTCATCAGCCTGCTGGTTCAAACTGGTGTTACGCTCACGCAGAGAGTCCACCACATTACGCACCAACACAGTTAAGTTGGAATCCCAGTCAGACTTGAACGCATCAGCGTCTTCACCTACCCAGCCAGCGCTGTGTAGCTGCCCATTAATCGAGTTAACAACGTCTTCAAGTGAAGTCGCCTTGTCACCAAACAACTGCGCTAAAGCACGTAACTGCTCAACATCAGCACCAACACTAGCCACAAGCAACCCTTCCTAAACAAATTCACGATGCACTGTCGCCACAGTGCACTTACATCTGCCCTCAAATTACCCTGTTAGCGTTAGGTAGCCCTATGGGGACAAAACCCCACTACTCCCCCAGGCCAAGCGTGCTTTGAAAGTAGGGTTACTAACTTTCTTGTGCCTACTCGCCGCCAAGAATAGCTTTCTTGAATCCGTGTATAGCTTCCCCAGCGCCCTTAACCGTACCTACCACCACATCGCTGGCGCCCTTAACCGTACCAACAGCAACGTCACCCACAGCTTGTGCAGTACCTGCAGCGGTTTCTGTGGCGGCACCTACATAGTCGCCACGGTTCCAGGCTTGGCCAGCACGGTCAAGACCAGAGTTAAAGTGCTGCCCGGCGTCGTTAAAGCCAGAGCCTATGTCATTGACCCCATTGGCGATGCCGTTACCTACTTCGCCAACACCGTTAACAATACCTGTGCCCACATTTCCAATAGCTACAGTGGTGGTGGGCCTACCGGAGGCGGCAATATGGTTCGCGCTGGGGTTTTCGTACTGAGCGTCTAGAGCCCCATACAGGCGTGCCATCTCATGGTTATAGCCAAAGTCAAGAGGATCTGCGCCTTCACTGGCAGGAATAATATGGCGTTCACCGTATGCACGCGGAGCAATCAAGTCCATCTTGCCAAGTAGCCCCGAATCATGTGCGAAATCTTGTCCTCCATTAAGTGGGTCGTAGGCATAGCAATAGGCTTTAACGTTCGAGCCGTCCATAGGGGCCTGGGCATTAAAACCAAAGTTGTTTAGGCAGTTACCTCGCGCAAGTGCCTCACTGGTAGCTGAGAGCCCCGCAGCGTTAAAGGTTACCGCCTTTCCACCGGTGGCCAATGCGCCAGCTGAGGCCAGTTCACCACCCAGCGAATGCCCAGTAAAATCAACGTTTTCACGGCCCACCGCTTTAGCCAATTTAGTAGACAAATTTATTGCATCCACCACCTGAGGCGATGTAGAGACACCACCCGCAATATCATTGGCAATATCCAAAGCTGGTTGTCGGCTAGGCTCAGTGCCACGGAAAGCCAGCACATACTTACCATCAGCATTCTGGTAGATAGTGGCCTGCATACCGTTTGCAGTGTCTAACTCAGACGGGTCAATCCCTAGCTTCTTCAGCTCATCAGCATCAACCTTGCGCCAACCATCAGGGATAGGGTCACCTTCTTCATAGGCAGCCTGAGCTAGACGCGCATAGTCTGCGTCGCGTCCCTCTTCACCCTCGCGCGGTTTGCCGTTGTAAGGATCCGAACCAGAAGAACCATTTGCAGCTTTAGCAGCTGAACCTGCCCCAGCTGTACTCGCAGAGCCATTAACAGCGGAGGCTTTCTCCTGCTCATCAGCCTGCTGGTTAAGGTTAGTGTTGCGCTCACGCAGAGAGTCCACCACATTACGCACCAACACAGTTAAGTTGGAATCCCAGTCAGACTTGAACGCATCAGCGTCTTCACCTACCCAGCCAGCGCTGTGTAGCTGCCCATTAATCGAGTTAACAACGTCTTCAAGTGAAGTCGCCTTGTCACCAAACAACTGCGCTAAAGCACGTAACTGCTCAACATCAGCACCAACACTAGCCACGAGCAACCCTTCCTAAACAATTTTCACTGCGCGTCACCGAGGCAACACACTAACAACTGCACCCAAATTACCCTGTTTAAGCGAGCCTATGGGAGCAAAACCCCATTAGTGACTCAACTCAGATCCACTAAAAGCAGGGTTTTAGCTTTCTACCGAGCGCTCAGGAATCTCCACAAAATCGGTGGGATATTGGGTGCTCAGCTGGGGCAGTTCAGGCAGGTAATTGATGGGGCTAGCGCCATCACCAAAAACATGCACGCCCTGCTGCCCAAACTTGCCGCTCGCGCCGATCCCGCTGACCGCAAAACTGCCACTCGAACCGGTTACGCCGGCATCTGCGAAGCTACCGCTCGAACCACTTATACCGGCATCCTCAAAACTGCCACTTGATCCGGTTACGCCGGCGCTACCACTGCCACCGGTGCCGCCGAAGCTACCGCTCGAACCGGTTACACCGCCACCGCCATAGCTACTCCCGACGACGCCACCAGCGCCACCGCCAGAAGCCTGCTCCTGCTCATCAGCGTTACGGTTTAGATCCCAGCCAGCTTGCGCCAACGCCTGCGCCGCATTGCGCAGTTGCGGGGACAAAACACTATCCCAGTCATCCTTGAACTTATCGCCGTCGCTGCCCTGCCAATCCGTAGCAGAAACCAAAGCCTTTAAAGCCAAGTTAACGTCGTTATCCAGAACCTGAGATTTGTTGTTGAAAGTCTGTGCCAGTTGCCGCAGACTCTCAACGTCTGCCCCATAAAGCGCCATAGAAACCCCTCAAACGGTAGTGTTAGAAAAGTTCTTTTAAAAAAATCTTAAGCGAAAGTTAGGGCCGAGGCGCTTAAAGCACCTCGGCCCCACTTTTAACACGCTAGAAGCCAATCAAGGCTGCTGCGATCAGTGACCAGAAGCCTGCTCCTGCTCGTCAGCGTTGTTGTTAGCGGTGGTCTGAGCCTGACGTAGGGCGTCAGCAACGTTGCGCAGCTGGGAGGACAGGGTGCCTTCCCACTCGCTCTTGAACTGGTCGGCGTCGGTACCCTTCCAGTCAACGGACTGGACCTGGCCGGAGATGGTGGAGATTACGTCCTCGACGGTCTGAGCCTTCTCACCGAACTGCTGCGCAAGTGCCCGTACGCCCTCAATGTCCATACCTAGGAATGCCATGGTATTTCCTTTCATGTAGTAGCTAAGTTCCGCGCTTCAAGCCGGAACCTTTCGACAAGAAAATAATGCAACCTATCGCCACACCCAACAATGGGGACCAATCCCCCTGCCGCCCGGGTTAACTAGCTTTTGCTTGCAAAACCGCCACTATCTGGGCTTTAACTAGCCACAATTTGCACCTTGACAGCCTTGGCAGCACTGATCCAGTAGCCGCGTCCAGGCACCATTTCCCCACGCTGGATGCGCGGAGTGGGGGTGCGCAGCAGGGTTTCGCCGTCGCCCGTATCAGGCTGAATCAGCAAACCAGTACGCGAATTCTTAATCTCTGCCAGCATCGGCGAGTAACCAGACCAGCCGGAAGTCTCACCCTCAGCAATCACCAAGTGACCGCTACGCTTAGCCTGCTTAACCGCAGCCAACAGGTCCTTTTCAACCGGCGTGCCCACAACTTCGGGGTAGTGCTCCACTACCAACACCAGCAGCGGGTGGTTGTCGGGGGCCTGCATGGCAACGTAATCCTTGATTTTCTCCAGGCCTTCCTTGATCTGCTCGTCGCCCACCATGGTCAAATCCCACAGCCCAGCCACATCGGCCAAAGCCGAGCGGCGCGGAGAAATAAACACCCGGCGTACCTTGGGATCCCACTGCTTTAGTGAGCCAGCCAACCAAAGCAGCGCCGACGTCGTCGCCGCCTGAGGCGGACCCGCCACCATCATGGCCCCAGTAGGCACAAACGTGGCCGGATCCAGATCCTGCGAAGCCATACCCAGCACCGGCCAGCCCTGGTAAACCTTAGGCAAGTCAGCTTCGCTAAGCTCAGTGGGCAGGTTAGCGATAGCCTCCGGCTTGATGCGGCCTTGACGGCTCAGGTACTTACCGAAAGCCTCAATGAGCTGGGCCTGGGCCATCTCATTAGAAGAGTCACCCATAATCGCCAACTGCATTTCACGCCCGTCACCCATAATCATGGCGCGCCCAGGCGGGCTAGCGGGGCTGAGCACATCCTTGGCCACACCAAAGTTGATGTAGTCATCCATATTGGATTGACGCAGCACCACCTTCATCAAGAAAGCAGACAAAACATTGCCGCGATAGGGCGTAGTCCAGTCGCAGGTAGCCGCCACGTGCACGCCCACACTGCGTCCATCAGTCAAAATACGCTGCAAAATATCCAGGTTAGCGGCGCCGTAAACAGTCTTCTCATATTCACTACGCATCGCCCCCAAACCATCTAGCAGCAGCAAAATTCGGTGATCATTGGTGTGACCACTAATGCGCTGATAGTCGCTGAGCGTGGCCGCACTAGCCGCCGTAAACCGGTCGGTGCGCTCATCAATAATGGAGCTGAGCTTACGCAGCAAACGCTCCACACCTTCAGAGTCATCGCCAGAAACAATCGTGCCCACACTGGGCAGCTTCTCCAGCACCTTCAAAGAGGCCCCGGCAAAGTCCATGCCGTAAATATCCACCGCACCCGAGCGCGGCGTAATCGAGGCCGCCAAAGCCAAACTACGCAGCGCCGTCGACTTACCACTACCGGCAGCCCCAAAGAAACAAATATTGGAGTCTTTCTCAGGCAGGAAGTAAGCGGGCACCTGGCTTTGATGCACCGGATCATCCACCACGCCCAACACCAGTTTGGTGTCGCGCCGCTGCGGCAGACGGTTAAGGTCATAGGCGGTAGCCAGCTCATCAAGCCATGGTTTACGCGGCACCGGCAGGCCCGCAATGCGCGCCGCCTGCCCCACCGTTGCCACCACGCGGTCAATATCCTTATCGATACTGCGCCCGCTGGTTTGCACCTTAGCCACCTGCCAGGGGTTAAGCGCCCCGAAAGTCATCTCATCGACGCTCACCGAAGCGCCAGTAGCCTGCGCACTGGTACGCGCCCCCGGGTAGGCCGACTGGAACGGGGTAATACGCCCCGGCCCGGTCTTAGCCGCACCGCGTCCAGGGATTTCCGGCGGGAAGTGGGCGGCAATCTTCTCCCCCAGCACGTCTTGGGAGTCAGACTCGTCGGCCATACGCAGCGCCACACGCAAGTTAGTGTTAGCGCGCAGGTTGTCTTTAATCACGCCGGCGGGGCGCTGGGTGGCCATGATTAGGTGCAGTCCCAGCGAACGGCCACGTTGGGCGACGTCGACGACGCCGTCAACGAACTCAGGCACCTCACCTGCCAGGGCCGCGAACTCATCAACCACAATAATCAGCGACGGCGGGCACTCGGGGTCACCGGATTTTTCCAGCTCAGCCAGGTCTTTTTTACCCTTTTCGTTAAGCAGGCGCTCACGGTAGTGGATTTCGGCGCCCAGCGAGGTCAGGGCACGGCGCACCATGGCGGGCGAAAGGTCGGTCACCAAACCCACACAGTGTGGCAGGTGGGTACAGGCAGCGAAAGCTGAACCACCCTTATAGTCCACAAACAGGAAGGTGAGGCGGTCAGGTGAAACCGCCTGGGCCATACCCAGCACCCAGGATTGGAGGAATTCACTCTTACCGGCACCGGTGGTACCACCCACCAGGGCGTGGGGACCGTGCACGCGCAGATCCAGCGCCAAGGGGGCGTCGGCCCCCTGCCCTACCAGGGCGGAGAGGGAGACGGGCCGGTCCATGGGCACAGTCTTGGTGCGGTCAATGATGGAGTTAGTGGCTTGCCAACGGGCCACCTGGGCGGAGGCGTCGTCGGCCAATTCAGCGCCGGTAAGCGAGATGAAACTAATCGAACGCGGCAGGTCAGAGTCGTCATCCACGGGCACACCCGCATCCACCATGGGCGACATGTGCTTAGCTAGCGCCCGCACTTGGCTTAGCCCCAGGTTTTCGGGGCGCACATTGGTGGCGTTAACGCTGCGACGCACAAAACCCACAGTGGACTCTTCACCAGACACCGTCAGGTAGGAGCGGCAGGCGGCGGGCACCTGGCTGGCAGATTCAGCCACCCAAATCACGTGCACGCCCACATCCGGGCCGCTCTCCACAATACGGTTAAGTCGGGCCTGATCCACCTGGGATTGATCAACAATCACCACCACGTCGGGCACATGCAGGGCGTCTTTTTCTTCAACTGTAGGGTTGAGCGGGCCACGCGGGCGTGGGCGGGTCTGCAGGCGCTGGAAAATAATTTCTTCCAGGTGCGAGACCAGCGAGGCACCCACCGCCGCGTCAGCCGCTAAATGCAGCTCCCCTAGCGGCGAGAAGGGCGAAGCGGTGTGGGGCAGCCATTCAAGCCAGTCCCAGCGCGAGCGCCCAGCCGGGTCGGTTAGGCAGGCCACCACCAGCTCAGCGGGCGAGTGCATACACACCAGCTGGGTGATTACCGCGCGCGCCACCGGGTCAATATCTGCGCGCAGCCCGCTAATACCAAACGCCCCATCTTGGCGCAGGTTAACCACAATCGGCACGTCGTCGATCATGGCGTATTGGGCGCGCAGGGCCGCAATGGTGGACAGGCACTGGGGTAGGCCGTTTTTGGCTTCCTTGTCTTTTTCCATCCGGGCCACGGGTAGGTCTGTGCCCAGGCCGATACGGATCTGCATAAATTCGGGGTGTTCAGGGCGGCGCGACCACAGCAGTGGGCCCCCCATTTCGGCGTGGCGCACAATGGCTTCAATGGGCGGGTATTGCTGTTTGCGCACTTCGCGTTCGTTAGCAAATACCTGCTCAATGTGTTTTTGGGTTTCTTTAATTGAAACCTCAAAGGCTTCTAGCTGCTCTTTAAGGGCGCGTTTGCGCCGCCACTTGCCGTCAACCCACATACCACCCATCATCATGGGGCTCATGCATACGAACATGAGCGAGTAGGGGTTGTGGGTTACCGAATACATCATCAAACCCATAAAGGCCGGCGCCAGCATGGCGATAAAAGGCAGCGGGTTGGGGTTTTGCTGGGTGGGAGCCTCAGGCAGCTTGATTTCTACTGCCGGGGTGCGCGGCACTACGCGCGGGGTGCGGATGAAGTTAATGCCGGCGCTTCCGGCGGCGTCGGTGGCGCTTAGGGTGGTGGTCACCAGGGCCACCTTCACCTCAGATTTACCGATTTTGACACTGTCTAGGGGCCCCAGCTTTAGGCGCTGCACCCGCTGGCCATTAACGACGACGCCGTTAGAGGAGTTCAGGTCACGTACTTCTACTTCGGTACCTACTACCACCCGCATATGCTGCTTGGAAACCATCGGGTCGCTAAGGCTGACATCTACATTGTCGTCGCGCCCCACCAGGTTGGAGCCCTCATAGAGCGGGAAAACCCGGCCCCTATCAGGCCCTGAAACCACCGACAATACGGCCACGTGCTCACCGGCCACATTGGTGTCTGCCGGGTTTTGCATTAGGGAGACTTTAGCGCCCGAGTGCAGCCCGGAGTCTTCCAGCAAGGTGTCGCTGGTTAGGGCGCGAGCGCGCCCACGCCCGGCGGTGTCAATAATGTTGATAGAGACCGTGGCCGGATCTATGGCCTGGCCGGCTTCACTTGGCCCAGCACTAGCCAGTGCGGCAGCTACGTCCCCTACCGTCGCGGTGGCGTCCGTGGTGATTTGCAGGTTATGCGAGCCGTCGCCGCGCAGTAGGTTAAGACGTAGTTTCATTCGTGGGCACCATCTAATAGGGGAAGGTCTTCAGGGGTTACCAGGCGTGAGGACAGGGCGTATTCCACCAGCTGCACGCGCCGGTGGGAGGCGTGGGAGCCAGCCCCGCCACGCATCCCCTTAACGCCAGCCCGGTCAAGCTTGTCGCAGACATTGTCTAGCTTGCGGTTGAAACGGGTGATACCCCAGCCTAGGCGCGCGGCGGCGTCGACGTTACGCGGCAGGGAAACCGTGCCGGTACCAGCCCTACGCAACCACGGCTCAGCCAAAGACAAAATCAGTAGCTTTTGGCTTTCGGTGAGCACCACCATGCCCATAGTGGCCTGGCCGGTGTCGCTATCTGCCTCAGCGGCCTCAGCTTGTGCCGGCTCACGGTTTTCATAGGAGGGGCAGGGCACTTCCGCCAGGATCTCATAGGTGGTGGAGCCGGCGCTGAAAACTACCGCCATCTGCCCAAACACCATGGGCACGCGCACCCCGGGGGTAACCCAAGCACGTGAGGCCCCAGCCATGTCGGCCACGGTGGCCCCCAGGCGCGAGCCCTGGTTATGCACCCACCATAGGCCGTTTTGGAATTCAAACACCAAGAATTTGCGGTGCAGGAAGGGGTTGTCACTTAAAGCTAGGTCGCCTTCACGACCCACCGTGAAGCTTTGAGTGGGCTCGACCCGATAAATTTCTCCAGCGAAATCGATTACCAAGACATCTTTGCCGGTTTCGTTGTCGTCGGGCGTGGGCGCTACGCTCATGGTTTTACCTTCCTGTCTACGCGTTTAATAGGTCTTTTATGCAATTGGGTAGCGTGGGCCGGGCGCGCTTAGTGAGCTACTGGCTAGCCGGGGTGTCGATGCAGTCAATGACTGGTTCTGATTCACGCCCCGCCTTGTCACGCGCGACTATCTGCACACAGGTACGCGGCGGCGTTGGCTTTAGCGTAGCGCGGTGGGCGCTAGTTTCCTGCAAGCCTTGCGGGGTCTGAGATTTTTGCGCAGCCCCAGAGTTAGTGACGCTGTAGAGGAACGTGGCGTTTGTGGCTTTATAGTCCCAAGTGGCCTCCACCTGCCCGTTAGCGTAGCTCAGCTTCAGGTTGGTGACAGGCTCAAGGTAGCCATTCACATCCGGATCCATGGGCGCAACAGTGCCTGCGGTGGTTACCGCCGGTTTGGGGTTAAGCCCGCCGCGCTGTAGGCCTCGGTAGGCCGCAAAAGCTATTACGCCTATTAATACCACTACTAAGGCGCTGATCAGCAGGGTTTTTAAGGATACGCTGGAACCGTCTTGCGCTGCGCTAGCGGCCAGGGTGGAGCCAGGCGCCTCTGGTGAGCCTTGAGGTGGCTGGTTTGCGCTGCCCGCCAGGCCGCCCGGGCCGACGCCGCCGCTTTGGGGGCCGACGTCGCCCGCTCCCGCCGCAGCTGGGGCGCCGGTTTGGGGGTTGAAGGGACCGCCTGGGACAGTTCCTGGACCGGTCACGCCTGACAAGGCCGGATAGCCCGTGCCATAACCAGAACCGGTATTGGCGCCGGGACTGGCCGCAGAGCCCAGGGTTGTGTTGCGGTTAAAACCAGAAGTGTTACCGGTAAAAGTGCGCGCGTCGGCTGGAGACTGGTGGGCGTTGGGGTAGAAAGTGCCCGAGTGGCTGCCTGAGCCGAGCGAATCGCCCCAGCTATTGGCGCCGGCAGTGTTGATACGGGCGTTGGTGTCGGCGGTGCGGCCAGTGTTTTCAGGAGAAATGGACACTACCGGACGCAGCCGGGTGGCGTCGTCGTCGCTACCATCAGCAGTAATTACAGGCTGATCCTCCCACACATCAATATTGGTCAGCGGCAAGCCCAAAGAAGACTGGATTTGACGCAAAGCCCGCGCGAACGCCATCGCCGAAGCAAAACGATCCGAGGGGCGCTTAGCCATGGCGGTAAACAGTACCCGCTCTAGCGCGGCGGGCACGTCATTGCGGCCAATGGGGGCGATAGAGCCGTGGTGCAGGCGTTTAAGAATAGAGGCCGGGTCATTGTGCGCACCCGGGGTCATATCCACATGCGGAGGCCTGCCCGCCAGCATGGTGTAGGTGGTGGCAGCTAGTGAATAGACGTCAGAAGCGGGCGTCAAAGGCCGGTTAAGCTGCTGCTCAGGCGGCGCCCAGTAGGGAGAAAACGCCGAATCAACCTGATCGGCGGGAGTGTCTTGACTGATAGCAATACCAAAGTCAGTCAAAACCGGGTGGCCAAAGGCGGTGAGCAAAATATTGGCCGGTTTAATGTCGCGGTGCAGATAGCCGGCACGGTGGATAGTTTCCACAGCGCCAGCAATCTTAATAGTGATCTCTAAAGCCTGCTCCACCCGCATTGGTGAAGTAGTAGAAAAGCGTTTACCCAGGTGAGGCGGGGGGCAATACTCCATGGTGAGGTAAGCACGCCCATCGCGCAGACGCCCGGCGGCGTACAGTGAAAGCACCGCCGGGTGCGCCCCGAATTTGGCCATCAGGTCAGATTCGGCCTGGAATTTTTGTTTTTGGGCTGCGCTGGCCCCCGAACGGATTACTTTAACCGCAACTTCACGCCGAGGCATGTCTTGGCGGTAAAGAAAAACGTCCGCGAAACCACCCGCACCGAGGAAGCGGATAAACTCCGCCCCCTCCAGGTGCGGGCCTACAGGTTCACGCAGCCGAGCAGCCATCAGGGCTCCACAGACAGAACTACACCGTCACCCAGGTCAATCCGGTCGCCGTAACGCAGCAGCTCACGCTGACCGCCGCCCAGGCGACGCGGCAACTGGCCTTCACGCAGCAGGTAGGTGCCGTTAGTGGAGTTCAGATCCTCCAAGTTCAGCTCCCAATCATCAATGTTGATGCGGCAGTGAGACTTGGAAATGGACTTGGTGGGGCTAGCCACCGCCATCAGGTGCACTGCAGTGCCGGGTGCAGCCTTGGGCAGGCGGCCCACAATGACGTCGGCGTCTAGGGTTACCGACCCGCCGGTGGAGGCCACCAAAGTGCCCAGGCTGGGGCGCTTTACGTGGACAATCTTGCCGTTTAGTGCCCCACCGCAAATGCGGCAGGAGCTGGCGTGCACCGGGTTGGGGTGACCGTTGACGCAGTTAATTGCCAGTACTTCAGGGCCATCGCTATCGGCGTTGGCGCTGTCAGCTACGGGCGGCGGCGGGGCCTGCACACCGCCGGTGGGGACAGCGATGGTGTAACCATCGTGCGTCCAGGGGGTACCGGGGGCCACGTCCAGTGCGCCGGTGGGGGCCTGCACACCGGGTAATGGCACCGCATTACCTACCGGGTTGATCTGGGTGGCTTGTGCCTCTAGCGGGAGCTCAGCGGATTGGGTTCGGGGATTGGGAACCGGATCCGACCCCGCAGTGGCGGGGTCACCACCAAAAGGGGAAGAGCTAAAGGGGTTACCCTCGTTGATACCCTGGATCGGGCCGGTGGGTTCCGCTTTCTCCCCCTTTCGGCGTGAGAAGTCCAAGCCTTCGCCTTGTTCAAAGTTGAACTCCAGGCCTGATGCCTCATCATCGCGCAGTTCACGCACAGCGGCGTTTTCTACATCCACCCCAATGGTTTGGCCGTAGAGGTGGCCAAAGTACTGGTCTTCGGGGTTTTGCTGGCTCTGAGGTGCGGCAGGGGCCGCCGGGGCAGCCGTAGCGCGGGCAGCGCGAGCGTCAGGAATAACCAGTTCACCAGAACTAGCCGGGGCGCTAGGAGCAGCCAGAGGGGCACTGGGCGCCACCACCGGAGCACTAGGAGCTGCTAGCGGGGCGCTAGGCACAGCCGGGGCGCTGTAAGCCGCCGGCTCCTGGAAGTTAGCGCCAGGCTCAGCCGGGGCGGCGGGCACAATCTCAGTGGGGACCGTAGCCGGGGCGTCATCCATACGGTAGTTGGCTGCCGGAGCTACCGGGGCGCTGTAAGCCGCCGGTGCCGGAGCCTGGTTCTTGGCGGCGCTTGAGCCGCCCAGCATAGCGGCCAAAGCTGCAGCAGCCCTGGAAACCTTGGGTTGAGCCGGAGCGCTAACAGGCTCTGGGCTAGGAGCAGCCTCGCTGATTTCCGCACTGGGGGCAGCCGGGGCCGGCACCGGGACGGCGTCAGCGGGCACATCCAGCAAGCTAGTGGGGGCATTGGCCTCAGCTGAAGCGGCTGAAGTAGCAGAGCTGGCCTGGCTAGGCAGGTCAGCAGCTACCGGGGCGGCGTGCGCACCGCTAGGAGCCGACGACGGCGCCGAGCTGACCGCCTCAAAATGCTCAGTGGCCGGGGTTTGGGCTACCGGGCTGGGGGCAGCGGGACTAAAGCTAGCTGGGCTGGGTGCAGCCGGGCTAGCGGTGGCGATCGATAGATCCGGGTTTTGGCCAGGCATCAGCTCAGCTGCCAGTGAGGCACTAGCTGCCACCGGGTTGGGTGCGGGCACGGCCGGTAGCTGCGGGCTGGGTGCGGACAGTAGTTCCACACTGGGCGCAGCCGGACTGGGAGCAGACGGCAACTGCGGGCTAGGCTCGCTAAGCGCACTAACCGGAGTGGCGGCACTAGCCTCAGCGGCGTCAGCCTCCGGGGAGGGCACGCTAGGCAGCAGGCCGGCTACCGGCTGAGAGCTGACCTCGCTGATAGGAGTGTCCTCTAGCAGGCTACGGGCCGCTGAAGCTTCAGCGGCGCTGGGCACCACCGAGGCGGGGCTGTAAACCGAGGCGGCGCTACCGGCGCTGTAGCCGGAGTAAGCCGAAGCTACAGACTGTGCCGACCGCGTCGCCGGCGCGCTGGCTGCGCTGACTCCGCTGGCTGCCGAGTTTGAACTGTAACCGCTGTAGGCTTGACTTTTGACGGCTCCCACCAGGCGGTTAACCTCACGTAGCTGCCAGTGCAGCATGGAGGCGCGGGTAACCCCGCTACGTAAAGGTAGAGCCTCAGTACCAGCTCCGTGAGCCTGAATTACCAGGGCGGCGACGTCGTCGAGACGTACTTCCTCCCAAGCAATGGGGTTAAGCGCCGAAACAGTGCGCACGAAACCATTAACCTGAGTGACCTCAGCGGTGATAGAACCACGCAGGGCCAGGTGGACGGCGCCGTCGGAGAAGACACCAGCCACAAAGTCAGGCAGGTGGAAGACGTTGTTGTTGTAGTAACCCGCCAGCACCTGCAGCAGACGCTGCAAATTAGCACCATCTTCAAGCTCGCGCCACAGGTCGAGCAACAGATCGTTGGGCCCCTCTAGGGCAACGAATCCGCTCTCGCTGACCGCACTGAGAGTGGTACCTGCGTACCAATTAACTTGAGTATTCATTCATTGTCCTTGAACATCCATGACCATTGCTCACTAGCAACCTCATTGCCGCCACGCCACGGCAGCGACCTATCCAGGGTGGGAGCATCCGGATCATAGTCCCAACCCTGCGTGCCAGGCAGGTTCTGGTGGGTTAGATCGTCATCCTCCCAAGGCGGATATGCGGCCGCAATATCCACCACGATCACCGAGATATTATCCCGACCGCCTGCGTTCCTCGCGGCTTTCACCAGCGCATCAACCACACCCTCAGGCTCACTAACCACAGCTGCGGTAGCCTCAATGAGAGTGTCGGTAACCATGGAAGAAAGCCCATCTGAACAGATGATGTAGCGGTCTCCCACACGTGCAGGCAAGACAAAATAGTCGGCGCGTACACGCGGGCCGCAACCGGCCCCTAACGCGCGCGTAATTACATTACGACCAGGCAGGTGCTGGGCTTGTTCGGCAGAGATGAGCCCGGCATCAATCTGCTCTTGCACCTGTGAGTGGTCTTTAGTGATTTGCTCAAAGCCGTGCTTGCTTTGGTAGTAGGTGCGCGAATCGCCAATATTGAGTACGCGCACGCACGGCATAGCCCCATTTTCACTAAGCACCAAGCCGGTCAGGGTAGAGCCAGGCGCGGGCACTCCCGGCAGGCCATTGACTGCACGGGCCGCGCGTTTAACTGCTTTTTGCAGCTGGGAGGGCTCAACCAGATGGTCCTGGGTTAGCTCGGAGAAGGCTGCCAGGGCGGTGGCGGCGGCGACGTCGCCTGCCTTGTGTCCCCCCATACCGTCAGCCACTAAAAATACTGGGCCGGAAGCTAGGTAGGCGTCTTCGTTGTGTTGACGCACTAATCCCACATCAGTCCCTGCGGCGTATTTGACCGCGATGCGTGTGCGCATCACTCAACCTCCAGGCGGCGGTCGCCGAAAACAATTGAATATCCCTTAGCAACTGGAACCATAGCCCCAGCAAGCACATGTGTGCGACTTCCGTCAGGGGCAACCACACTGGTGCCGTTGGTTGAGCCTAGATCGGTGACAAACATGTACTGTCCATCGACGCGCACCGCCAAGTGAGTTTTGGAGATAGAAAAGTTGGGGTCAGCCACAGGCACCACGTCAGCTTGCGCCCACATACCTGCGGGAACCGGGTTGCGCCCCAACACCACGGCGCTGGTCACGTTAATGACGTCGCCCGTGTCTAGGCGCAAACACTTACCTACGCTGGTTTTAGCGATAGTGACGTGTTCATCCCAATCCGTGCCGCTTATATCCACCTGGCCGGTTTCTTGGGCAGCGGTTGCCTCCCCCATTAATTCGTCGGGAACTACCACCGGGATGGGGCCGCTAAAAGGCTTATTTGGCACTTGCAGCTGGCCAGAGCTGGGGGCGCTGGCAGCGGGAGCGGTTTGGGCGGGAGCCTGGAAGTTGCTAGAGAGCACCGGCTCCATACCAACTTCAGTGTTGGCGCTGGGAATAATGGTTTCGTCGTAGCTGTTGCCTAGCGTCTGGGTGGAGCTGGGCGCGCTGGTACCGGGAGCGGTTTGGGCGGGAGCTTGCAGGTTCCAGTCCAGGGAGGTGATTACCCCGTCGCTGTCACGTTGGCCGCCTTCAGGGCCGGGGCTAGTTAGCTGGGGCTGGTTAGCTGGGTTGGCGCCAAAGCCGCCGCTTTGATTGGTGCCGGCAAAGTTGGCACTGGCGCTGCTGGGGGCCGAGGCGGAGCTGAGTGTGCCATTAGCTACGACGCCGCCAGCCACACCAGGGGCGCCGTTGGCAGGCCCTGCACCGCCAGGAACTCCAGCGCCAGGAATGCCAGCGCCGGGGTTGAAAGCACCATTTGGCCCGGGGGCCTGCGCGGCGAAAGAATTTTGGGCCAGGTGCGCCGCCGCCTGCACTCCAGGCAGCTGCGGGTGTAGCCCGAACTCATCCATATCCCCCACCCCAGGCCCGGTTTGGGGAGCGAAAGGCTGGTTGGGAAGAGTCAGTGGGTTGCTTTGCAGCCGTACCGGGTTTACGCCTTGGCGCACATTAAGCACAATCACGCCGCTAGCGCGGTCAAACCAAAACCGGTTTAGGTGGTCGCGGCTAAGGGCGTAAATAACTAGGTTGCCAATCCCGGCAGTAACTAGGGACACCCCTAGCTGCAAGGCTAGCTTGTTGAAAGCTGCCCCACGCGGCGGGCCACTGTTTTTAAAACCAGCCCAAGCTAGCCCCAGCATCCGCAAACCCGGGGTTTGCCCACTACGCATCAAAGCCACCAGGTAACCAATACATAGCAGCACAGTTACCGCGATTGATACACCTAGGCTAATCCAAAAAGGGGTGCGGTTAGATTGGTTGCCAGCACCAAAAAACATTACGGCCCCGCTGCCGCCGCCAATGACTAGAGAAAAGATAAGCGAGTCAATTAGACGCGCAAATACCCTGGGCCAAAGCGCAGCAAGCCGAGTCCCCTGCAAATGCGCGGGGACCGGGGCCGGGCGACTATTTAGGCTCATTTCTTTCTCCTGAAGTTAGCGCGCATGGTCTGCAGCCACTGCGGCACACGCATCCCTAATGAAACTGGAGATACCGCAGCTAGCCATCGACGCGTGCGTCGCCTACTGGCACCAAGGTGCTGTTTAAGATTTTGCATCTCTAGCCATAAGGGTTCCTGGGAATCAGCTGAAAGCTGCTGCTCAGTTAGCTCCAGATTGGCGTTATTTGAACGTTTTTTAGACTTTTGTTTATCTGCAAAGCGCCCCTTGCGTTGCTTACGACCCACTTGGGGTGCTTCGTAGCCACTTTCGTGCCCAACTCCCTGGGGATCTGGCAGTTTGGCGGGGTTTTGGGCGCCATCAACGGTAGTTAGGCTCACCTGCTCCGACTGGCCGAAAGCTACCGCGTTGACTGACAACGCAAAGTTACGCACCGAGCCTGGCGGGAAGTTAGAGCCAAAGACCGGCTCTAGCGCGTCGGTTCGTGCCTGCGCTAGGCGCTGGGAACGTTCGCGAGCGCGGGCCCACTTGGCTTTAAGGGCCTTAATGGGGTGACGACGGCGCTTTTGGCGTCCCTTTACGGGCACGTACAGGGGCGCCGCCACTGCACCACCAACGCCACCAGGGGCTTGACCGCCGGCAAACTGGGCGCCACCTGCCAAGCCGTGGGCGCCGTCGTTAGCGACGCCGTCGCCACCAGCGGCGTTAGCGGCCGCAATGGCCTCGGCGCCACGCAGTTTAGGCGCCAAATCAACCTGCCCACCCAGTGCCTGGGCGTTACGTTTAGCTTGTTGCTTGGCGCGTTTAGCCTGCGCCACCTGGGCGGCGGCTGCGTCATAATCAGCCAACGCAATATCCAGGTAGCGTGCCATCTGGGTGCGGGTGGCGTTAGCGGGCAGCTTGATGCCATAGTCACGCATCCAGTCTTCCAGCTCCGCCCAGGCACCCAGGGCACTGCCAAGCTCGTCACGGTTACGACGCCGGCGCCCACGCACCGCTTTAAGCGCCAAAATCAGCGCGAACGGGGAGCTAACCAAAGCGGCCACACCCAGCCCCTGCCCTACCAGCAGCAGGTAGTGGGCCCAGTCAAAACCATGCTTTTTCTTAGTGTCACGGTCGTCAGAGACATCCGGGGTTAGGTCAGCTTGCTCCTGCGGGGGCGGCGGTGCCTGCAACACCTGCGGACGCGGCTTGGGCTTGGGCTGCGGCTTGGGGTTAACCAGTTTCTTGTCGCGCGGCGGGGTGGGGTCAAAAGCCACCCAGTCGCCGTCGAAGTTAACCTCCACCCAGGCGTGCGCCATAGTGCCCTTAACCTCTAACGTGCCCTTGGAGTAGTGCTCAGGGTAAAAACCCAGCACCACGCGGGCCGGGTAACCAGCCTGGCGGGCCATAAGCGCCATAGCCACGGCGTACTGCTCGTCATCACCCACCATGTAGTAGTTGGGTTCTAGCAGCTCATCAATGCGGGCGGTGCGGTGACCGGGGCGCGCCATCGAGTCTGAGCCGTCAGAGTAGTAGCCCTCATCATGGTATTTAGTGGCCATGGCGCGCACACGCCCCAGCGGACTGTTAGCGTTACCCACAAACTCACGCAGACGCGTAGCCACCACAGCTGGCACATTAGTGTCTGTGCCATTTGCTACCTTCCCAAACCTACGCTTAGATAGCTGCGCATCCGAATAGGTAGGCACACTCACCACATTTACGCTGTAACTATCGCCTTTAACCAGGGTACGGGTGCTAAGCAGGGCGCCCAGATTGGATGAATAGAACAGATCCTGAGTTAAACCCTGGCCTTTACGCGGGGTGAAGCTACGCACCTGTCCCCCACCTGGCAGCCAGTTACCCTGGTAATCAACCATAGTGAAAGTCAGGTTATGGGTTTTAGCGCCTTTAGGTAATACGCGCGTATCAACCTGGGCCCCAACCCGCTTAAAACCCTCACCGTTGTCTGACGTCCCAACTCGCATAACGTTTCCGTCATAGGCGTCCATTGTGGCGACACGGATACGCTCACCATTTTGCAACCCCGAAACCGTAAACAAAGTGGTGTCTTTTTGAGTATCCACCCAGTAGTGCAGGCGCGTAAGCGGAGCCTGATACTCGGCAATATTCAGCGGCGGCGTCACATAGCTACGCAAAACCTCACGGTTATTAGCCCCCGTCACCTGCGGGCCCAGCACCGCCCCTGCAGCCATAGCGCAAGCCAGCATCAGCAGCGTGCCCAGGCGGGCTCGACGACGCAAACGCCCCGCCCCCAAAGCAATCAGCCCACGCTGGCCCCGGCCGTGACGCTTATTAACCGCCCAAGCCGCCCACGCCAGCGCCACTAGCACCCCCACCAGCGCACTATCGCGCCCATAGGGAGCCTCAAAACCACCAAATAGCGCCCCCAGGGCAAACATCAGCCCAGCCGGAAGCAGCGCCCACAACTGGCCGCGCTGATGGCGCAACACAATCGAAGCACCCAAGCCAGCACACACCATGGCACTCAAATACGGCACCACCGTAATACCCGCATAGGCGTTAGCCGGCGGAGCCAAAGTCAGCAAGTCACGCCAACTAGTCACCGCCCCCAACACCAGGGTTTGCACCATCTGCAAAGACGGAAACACCTTAGCGCTAGCCAAATTCGGTAAAGCCAAAGCCCCACCCAACAGGTAGGCAATCACCAGGGCCAAAATAGTTTCCAGCCGCCGCAACCCCAACGCATAAGCGACGCCAGTAACCACCACAGCCAGCAAAGTGCCGCCCATGGCCGCAATATAGCCAGACCAGTCCCCAAACACCGCCCAATGGCTAACACTGGCAGCCAACATCAGCAGCGTAAAAGCAACCAGCCCCAGCCAGTTAAAAGCCCGACGTTTAGAACCAACCGTCTCAAGCCCATCAACACTCATAGCGCCGCCTTTCGCAATAATGCCGGAAGCTCACTAAGCGCCCCCAAGTGCAGCAAATCCATTGCCCCCAAACGGTTACGCCCCGCCCGCCCCGGGCTCACCCGCAACACATAAGAACGCGCCGACACCGGCAGACGCACCCAAGCACGCTCAATTAGCTCCAAATCAGCCCCTGAACCAGTAATCAACACCGCCACCGAGGCACCCGGACAAGCCGCCACCGCCTCCTTAGTCAACTCCGGCAAGTCAGCGGCGCGCCCATCCATCTCCACCAGGCTCAACGCATCCAAAGCCCGCTTAGGGTTAGGCAGCGCCGGCACCCCCGCCTGAGTCACCAAAGTAACCTCACGGCTAGCCTTAATCGTGGCCACAATCAGCGACGCCGCCGCCGAGACAGCCACCTCAAACTCAGCCTCACTAGCCCAAGATGCCGCCCGCGTATCCAACACCACCAACAGGTGAGCCCGGCGCGTCTCCTCAAACTGACGCACCATCAACTTGCCGGTGTGAGCCGTAGACTTCCAGTGAATATTGCGCCGATCATCGCCGGGCACATACTCACGCAAAGTATGAAAAGACACATCCGAGCTAGACAAATCCCGGATCGTAGCGCCCTCAATATCCTTAATGAAACCAATGGCTTCACTTTCCAAAGCCACCGTACGCGGATGCACATACAGCTCAATGCGCTGACTCCAGCGGCGCTCGCGGCGCACTAGGCCCAGCCCGTCACCGTTAACACTGCGCACTGGGCCGATTGGCACCAGGCCGCGTCGGGCGGTGGGGATAGCTAGAGGCTGGCTAATCATCTGGCCGGCGCGCAGGGAGGGCACCAGTACGTCAGCGGTGGATTTACCTACCGGTAGTTCCATCACGGCTTTGCGGGTACGCCGGGTGCCGGCGTTGGTGGCTTGTAGCTCGCCGTAGGCGTTATCGCCCACCACCACTCGCTCGTTTTGCACATACAGGTTGATGTTGTGTTTACCCAATCCCAGGGCGCTTAGCGGGGATAGTAGGGCCAGTACGCCTAGTACCAGGCCGATCACCGCCAGCTCCACCCAATGCGTTAGCAGGGCTAGGCCTAGCGCGCTTAGCGCCACTGCGGTCACGCCCCACCACAGGGGGGTGAGCACCTGGGTGGCGCGGGTGCGCAGGCGTCGCCAGCTAGTGGGTTTTTGGCCCTTTGCGCCAGGGTTTAAGTCGACGCCGCCGCGTGGGGGCGTAGAGCTAGTTTTAGCGGTCATGGTTTAGCTGTGTGCGGTGGGCGCGGGTACGGAAGCTAGAACCTGCTCAATGACGCCTTCGGCGCTGGCGCCGGAGAACTGGGCGTCTACATCCAGCACCAGGCGGTGAGCCCACACCACTGAGGCCAGCTCCCTGACGTCGTCGGGAATTACGTAGTTGCGCCCCTGAGCGGCAGCCCATACGCGCACCACGCGAGTCATGGCGATAGCGCCACGGGTAGAGACCCCCACGCGCACCTGCTGATGCAGGCGGGTGGCTTCAGCTAGGGCCGCAATGTAGTCCAACACGGCGCCGTCGACATAGTTAGTTCCGGCTACATCCGCCAGCTGGGTGACCACAGCGGAGGAAACCACAGCCGACAATTTAGCGGAGCGGTCGGGGTTAGCTGAGTCAGCCAACACCTGGGCCATAGCCCCACGCTCGGGGTAGCCCACGGAGGTTTTCATCAAGAAACGGTCCAGCTGGGCTTCGGGCAGAGGGTAGGTGCCGGCCTGCTCAATGGGGTTTTGGGTGGCGATAACCATGAAGGGGCGCCCGGTGGAGTGGGTTTTGCCATCCACAGTAATTTGCGACTCTTCCATGACCTCCAGCAGCGCCGACTGGGTTTTGGGGCTGGCACGGTTGATCTCATCAGCCAGCACGATAGAGGCAAATACCGGGCCCTTGTGGAATTCCCACTGGCCGCTGCGCTGATCGTAGATGGTCACCCCGGTGATGTCGCTGGGTAGCAGGTCAGGGGTGAACTGGATACGCGAGTGGGTGCCTTGGATAGTGGCCGCCAGGGCGCGGGCCAGGGCGGTTTTGCCAGTGCCCGGGGCGTCTTCGAGCAGCAGGTGCCCCTCAGCCAGCATGGTGGTGACAGCCAGGCGAATTACCTGCTCTTTGCCCAGCAAGGCCTGCCCTACGTTAAGCACCATTTTGTTAAATAGATCAGCAAACTGGGCGGCGTTAGCCTGGGTGAGCGACATGGGTTATTCCTTTCAAAACTTTTCGCTGACGCTTATAACGACGACGCAGCTTTATGGCTGCAAAGCTGGTTTATTGGTGTGTGCCTGACTCGCATTGCAAGGCGGCGTTATCTTCTTTTTCTTCCGCCGGGGTAATGCTGGTGGCGACATATAGAGTCACTCCGCCTACAAATGAGGTGTAGCGTTTTTCTTCTTTACCGGCATCAGCGTTAATCGAGTAGGTTTTACCCGCCCAGGTAATGGTGCACTTAGCGGTGCTGCCATCCTTCCAGTCCCACAGCTTGACGCCATAGCGGTAGCAGTTGGGGCTGGTGCTGCCGCAGCTGCCGTTTACTACCTGGGAGCGGTCCACAAAGCCCTGGTAGTTGTTGGCTGGCTTGGGTTCTGCCGCCGACGGCGCCGCTAGGCTTTGGCAGCGCGGTTCAGATTCGCGGGTGCCGGCCTCGCTGGTTACCTGCTTGGAGCTGGCGCAGATTTTTACTTCTTTACCTGCTTCAACCCCATTTTGGAATTCCACAGTGCCGCCACCTGCCGGTGGCTCCTGCTTATTGGTGTAGGCACCTGCACCAGTGCTGATGTAAGCCGAGCTGGTGGCGGTGCGCCCATTGCCGTTAGCGGGGCCAACTTGGCAGCTGACCTTAGTGCCCTCAGGGCGAGTGCAGGCCAAAGTGGGCGAGATTGGGGCGCCAAAAGGCGTCACCTTACCGGCCACTACCCCTTCAGAGCACTTACCTGAAGAGTTACAGGCGCGCACATAAATAGTGGATTCTTTACCGTTAGTTAAGCCGTTACCTGTTTTATTGGCTACCGACTGCCAGGTGTTCTGATCGGTTGACCATTCCAGGTTCTGGGAATTTTTGTCACCGCTGGTAACCGTGAAGTTTACCGCGTTATCGGCGCCAGTAGCCTTGGGGGCCGCTGACACTGAAGGAGCAGATACTTTACCCTCCAGCTTCATAGTGTATGAGACTTCCTCAGACGTGCCGCCGTGAGTTACCGCTCTGACTGAGAACTTCACGGTCCTGTCTACGCTTGTATCAATTTCATAGGGCTTACTTAACCCATAAATTACTATGGCACTGGAGGCTGTAGGGGTATCGGAGTAGGAAAGGAGGTAGTGGGAAATCGGCAGTCCACCAGTGTTGGCTGGCGGATTCCACGACACCAGTACCTTGATGGTATTACCTGAGCCCTGGCCCTGTTTGACTACCGTCAAATTAGTGGGCGGGCCAGGCTTGCCATAGGGAGTCACCGGCTGGCTAGCAGCTGATTCCTGACTGGCACCTTGAGCATTAACCGCGCGCACAGTGGCCGTATAGGCCGTGCCGTTGGTTAGGCCCGTGAAGGTAGCCTTAGGTTCGGTTACGTTCTGGCTGAGCCCACCTGGGGAGAGCGTAATTACGTAACCGGTGATACGTGAACCGGGCGAGTTAGACCTGTTCCACGTGAAACTAGCGCTGCCGTCACCAGCCTTACCAACGGGGGCCCCGGGCGCCGTCGGCACCACACTGACTTGCACACTGGCGGTATTAGAACGCGGGGACTGACCCACCGCGTTACGGGCCACCACATAGAAGGAGTGGGTAATTCCCGGGGTGCGGCCGGGCATAATGCAGCTGGTGACCACGCCACAGTCAAGCAGGTCACCCTGCACCGTGTCGTGGACGGTGAAGTTAGTGATGTCGGCGCCATTAGAAGCCCCGGCGGTAAAAGAAACCGTCACTGCGTCGGAGCCGTTAGCGGTGGCGCTAACCCCACTGGGAGCGTCAGGCAAGCCGCGCACACTCACCGCGATGGTGCCCGTAACTTCACGGTCGGCGTCGTTAGTTTTATCGCCCACCCGGTAGGAGATGTTATAGGTGCCGTGCAGGCCTTCCCGGGCGCTAATGGTTAGGGACGTGCCCGAGGCGCGCACGGTAATACCGTCGCTGGAGCTAGGTGAGCCTACCAGGTGAATCGGGGTGTCAGTAAAGGGGTTAGTGGCGTAGTTGGCCACGTCAACCGTAGTGGATTTACCTGCATCCACGCTCACCTGAGCTTGGCTTAGCTGCACCAGCGGCTCTTTAGCGCCGGTGACACTAACCGGAATTACCGCTTTAGTGCTGGCTCCCTTAGCGTCGCGCACAGTCAGCGCCAAGTTAGCGCTGTTGCCGCGCTTAGCCCCCGTGCCGGCCTGCACCTTGAGGGTGTGGCCATCAACGCTGGCTTGGATGCCGTTGGTGGCCCCCGAAACCGTGTAGGTCATGGAGGTGGGGTCGTCGCCGTCGGGGTCGCTAACCCAGCTGCTCATATCCGCGCTGATGCTTTGACCACCTACGGCCACCTCAATGGCAGTGGGGCGCACCTGCGGGGGACGGTTAGCAGCGCCTGGATCCACAATCAGCGGGATCGTGAGCGTGGCAGACAGGGCCTTATCATCGCTGCCGTCAGTTACCGTAACCGTGATTGAGGAGGGCCCCGAATAGTCAGCTTTAGCGCCAAACTCCAAGGTGGCAGAGTCTTTAACTAGCGTGGAGCCATCCCAACCGGCGGCGGCGCTAGCCTGCCCATCTTTCGGCACACTGGCGCTGCGGCCGCTACGTACACGCACATAATTCTTTAGTGCGATAGCGGTTTTAGTGCCAGCTTTAACGTGGATAGGAGTCTTAGACACATTCAGCTCAGGGTTAGTTACCTGATTGCCAGGCACCCACACCACAGCTGAAGCAGACAGGGAGTCCTTGTCGGTAACCGTGTAGAGCACGTAACGCCCCTGCGTGGCCGGCTCAATTAGCAGGTCTTTACCCGAAACTTTCACGCCCG
>ERZ772779.305-NODE-305-length-24423-cov-34.663821_pt1 | contig 24423 bp, 23 predicted proteins | sample MGYA00511360_ERZ772779 | MGnify/ENA primary metagenome ERZ772779 (study PRJEB29015, sample SAMEA2738112) | human oral metagenome | biome: human oral; feature: human-associated habitat; material: saliva | place: China | collected 2231 ...
TATCTTCCCATTCAGCCGTTTGGTACACTGCTTGAGTGTTCCACTCAACTACTTAGCACGTCCGTTCATCGTATATCGCAAACGTGATCGTGTATAATTGAATAGTTGAAACTTTATATCGGTTGCATACGGTATACTAGTTTCTCTAATAGCCCTCATGGTTGTGAAAGCTGTCGCTTTTACGGCTGTGAGGGCTTTTAGTGTTTATTCGTTCTTGGATAATATTTAAAGTCTATATTGTAATCTGGGCATATTCCTGCTATATGAGAAATATTCATGTTTTTATGTGAGATTGGTATACATTTTCACTTTACTATGAGAATGAAAATTGATATTATCTTATGTGAAATTATTTAACATCATATATATTTAACTGTGAGGAGTCTCGATAATGGCAGAAGTAGTGAAGAAACAATTTAAGAGTAAGTACCATATTCTTATTTGGATTGCTGTGTTAGCACTCATCTTAATGGGAATGGTAGAATATGGGTATGTGACTGGCGGCAGACCATTTGGTAACTGGAAGGTTCATTTAGGTTTAATCCCTTATGCAGCATGGCTTGTGTTGACATATATTGCAACAAAACCAAAATGGTTTATCAAACGATATAATCCTAAAGAAATGTTTGAAGTGCATCGTATAGTAGGTATTGTCAGCGTTGTTTTAATCTGTGCTCACTGGTATGTATACTTCTTAAAGGCCGTAAAATCTTTCTTAGGTTTTTGGGGCGGTTATATCTCCCTTGGAGCCATGTTTATTGCTCTTATCTTTGGTGTACTATACTTAACACCTTGGATTGGAAATATGGCAAAATCCGTATCTCGTAAGAAAGCGATTTGGATTCATCGTTTAAATCTTATTGCCATCATTGCAGCAAACATTCATGTTCATGGTTTTGGTCGTTTGTCCAAAATGGTACCATTCTTACCTGTATTTGATGTATTAACCTATGCATTGGTAATCTACTACATCTACTGGATGATTAAACAAAAACAATACTAAGAATATAGTTTATGAAAAGAGGTTATTATGGGTTCTTTTAAACTTCGTGCGTCTCTAACATGTATGGCTGTGTTAGGTGTTACTACAGCATTTGCGGCTAATCCATTTTCGGATGTGACACCAGATAGCTGGGCCTACCAAGCAGTAGACCAATTAGCTACAGCCGGTATTATTAATGGTTATCCAGATGGAACTTTCAAAGGCCAAAAAGATATTACCCGTTTTGAAATGGCCCAAATGATTGCGAAGGGGCTGGCAAATCAAAATCGTGCAAATGCAGAACAACAAGCGATGTTAAATCGTTTGTCAGATGAGTTTTCCAATGAATTAAGTAATTTAGGAGTTCGCGTCAAACATTTGGAAGACCGCGTAGGCAATGTACAAATTACTGGTGATGCTCGTATTGCTTATGCGCGTAAAGAGGGAATCGAAAATCAAGATAGTAAAGATAAATTTACGAGTCGTGCACGACTTGGTATTAAGGCGAGGGTTAATAAAAATACAACTGTAAAAGCTCGAATTACCTCTGGTTCTATAGAGTTTGGTAACAGTAAGAACGATGCACAAGCATCCTTTGATCGCATTTATGTAGAACATAAGCTTAATAAAAATGTAACCCTTGATATGGGGCGCTTTGACCAAGATTTTGGTAATGGTCTCATTTATGGTTCTCAATTTGATGGTGCTAGTGTAACTGCTACATCTGGTAAATGGACTATAAATGGCGCTTATGGTTATATGACCGCTGGTCGATTTAAAAAAGCTGACAAAGAAAAAAATGGTGATGCTGGTGTAGTAAATGTATCTGTGAATCCTAATAAAAACTTTGTATTGGGTGCTATGTATGCTCGTACTGGTAGTGCGAATGTTAAAATGGCAAATGGTAAAAAAAATAATGAATTCCGCAATATTTATGGAGTTAATGGATCCTATACAATGGGAAAACTTACGTTAGCTGGTGAATGGGTAAAAGCATCTGGACTTAGTGATAGTGATGTTTGGACACTTGGTGCTGGATGGGGTAAATATAAAATTGATAAAGCTAACTCTTGGAAAGTACGTTTGCAGTACTTTGATCAATCTAAAAATGCACCTGTATTTAAGGCTTTGAAGTATGAAAGTAATGATCTCATGAAGCGCAGCAATGAAGGCTATAAGGCTTGGCAAATTAGTGGTGATTATGCACTAGAGAAAAATATAGGCATTAATATGCTATATGGATTCCATGTTAGAACTCATGAAGATAATAAAGTAAATAATTACTATCGTGCTAATTTGAATTTCAAATTTTAATGTAATATAAATTATTAAAGGACCATCTTGTTCTTATATAGTAGCAATAGATGGTCTTTTTTTCTTGTTTACGATACAATATATAGGTAAGTTATCTTAATATATGTAGGTAAATATATTCTAAATAATGTATTTTAATTAATTGCTTGAAGGTTGTATGGATATTTCATGGAAGCGCATCATCTATTTGATTTGCGCTATACAAGTCGGTGCGGGCATTACTATTATCGGCGTATTATCATTTATACCTTTATATTTGGTAGATTTAGGGCTGACCAATCAAGGTGAGGCTGCTTTGTGGGCCGGTCTTGTATCTGGTGTAACACCTTGTATGGTAGCCTTGAGTGCTCCCTTTTGGTCCAGGAAAGCCAATGAACTAGGTCCTCGGCGGGTGATGATGTTCATCCTTGCCACTCTGATGCTAGCTGTAGGGGCTGCCGGTTTTGCACAAACGCCGAGTCAGCTGTTAGTGTTGCGTACCTTACAAGGTTTAGTGGGAGGTTTTGTACCCATTGGACTTGGTATTATTGTATTAATCACACCAGAGGAACACGTGCCATGGGCGATGGGATTGTATCAAGCCTCGATGGTGATGGGCCTCGTTTTTGGCCCTCTTATGGGTGGTCTTGCTGCCGATTTATTAGGCTATCGGGCTCCGTTCTTTATGTTCTCCATCATATCTGGCTTGTGCTTATTAGGTGTGTACCTACTCATGCCTAATCTACAGCATACGCATAAGGTAGATAGTAATGAGTCCCAATGGTCATTAATTAAATCATTCCTTGCCATCCCACGTGTACGATTGCTTGTGGTTATGCAATTTTTATGTAATTTTGGGATTACTGGTATAGGCCCTATATTGCCACTCTACATTAAACACTACATGCAAGTAAATGATGATTTTGTGGCTACCATTGTAGGTGTTATTATCTTTGGAGCCGGTTTGTTTAGTGCACTAGCATCGATTTCAATCGGTCGCATTACTAAATGGATGTCTATGCCGAATATATTATTGACGGCCACCTGTGGTGTAGGCGGATTTTTTATCCTTCAATATCTTATGCCAAATGTGTGGAGCTTAGGTATATTTAGAACCATTGCAGGATTCTTTATGGGCTTTGTTACGCCTATAGCGAATACCTTGATTTCAAAGGCTGTTCCCAAAGAGCGGCGAAGTATTGTCTTTGGTGCTGTATCTAGTGTAGCCATGATGGGCAATGTGTTGGGCCCTATGATTAGTGGTATGATTGCTAATTGGTTTGGTTATGGCATGGTATTTTGGAGTACTGCTAGTATCTTTTTTATAGCCGCTATATTTGTGTGGCGTAGCCTGTTGCGTGAGAGTATCTAGATGTCTGGATAGTGACAGGTTTATTGTTTGAGATTATGTGTATTGAGAGAGTTCATCATGTTATTAAAACAATTGGAGTATTTTATTTCTGTTGTAGAGCATAACAGCTTTACACAGGCAGCCTATGAGCACTATGTGTCTCAGTCGGCTATTTCACAACAAATTAAATCCTTGGAGGCTAGCCTTGGCGTTCCATTGATGATACGTGAAAAGCGTAGCTTTCATCTAACACCGGCTGGTGAATATTTATATCGGAATGGTAAACAGCTGATGACGCGCGTTAAAAATTTACAAGATGAGACGGTGCGTGTTGGTAAAAATGAGCGTAAGTATTTGCGTATTGGCTATTTAAATCGCTATAGTGGCATTGCATTGCAGCAGGCATTAATGCGCACTACAAAACGGTATCGTGACCTCGATGTGCGTATGTATAGTGGCAGCCATTCTGAATTGAATCAAATGCTCGATGATAATTTGGTGGATATCATTTTTAATGATTATTGGCAAATTAAGTCGGATAATGATTATGTAGCATATCCTATTAGTAAGGCCACCGTTATAGCAGAGGTGCCCAAGGGGTATACCCCGGAGGGGTCTGTAGAGCTGAAAGAATTATTAGATTTGCCGTTAATTCTTGTATGTCATGATGACCAACGGTTAGATGAAGAGGAAAACTATCGAAAATCGATGGGATTTATGGGATCGTTCCTACAAGTTAAAAATCTTGAAGAAGCCCGTTTTCTCGTTGGTGCTGGACAAGGTATATTATTGGTAGACCGATTCAAGTATCTAGTGGATACCATTCCAGGTATTGAGCGAAAATGTATATTAAATAATGGTAAACCTATAGAAAAGGATTACTATTTCTATGTGAGTCCACAAAATCCTAATACCTATGCAGAGGCATTTAAAGATATTTTCCTACAGGTCCTCGATGAATTTTAAATAACAATATATATGAATAAAACAGGTATCGCCTAAAACCACACAGCTTTATGGTGTAGTGATTTCAGGTGATACCTGTTTTGTGTTTATATGGACAGCATCATTAGAATGCCATCATAGACGAGCTTTATGCCATATATGATTAATACGGTACCGCATACGCGATTGATCCATACGAGATGGGATATCTTAATTTTCTTAGCTAGTACATACATGGTTCCAGCAAGGAATCCAAACCAAATCGGTGTCATCGCGAGGAATCCAAAGAAGAAGTGATATATGCTTTCAGCAGGAATATTAGCGCGAAAGGCGCCGAGCATCATGGAGGCATCGATGACGGCCTGTGGATTACCCCATGTAACGAGAAGTGCCATTAACAGAATATTTTTGATGGGGATGTTCGTATCAACCTTTTTGAGTGAAGGTGTAGTTTTAAATGTTTTGTATCCTATGTAGGCTACGAGCAAGCCGCCTGCAATGAGAATGATCAGGTTAAAGACTGGCCATGCCTCGAGGAGCGCCCCAATGCCGTAAAAGGCCGCCGTACTCAAGGTCATATCGAATAGCCCGATAATAGTGATGGTTAACAGGATACGTGGCAATGGTTGGACGAGGGCCGTATTAATGATAAATAGATTTTGCATCCCAATCGGTGCAAACGTGGCGAGACCTACTAATAAACCTTGCAGGAAATACATAGATAATCCTCCTTTCTTGATGGATGATACGTTTAGGTAAATTTGGTACGTATAATAAAAGAATAGACCCCTGTGTAGTGTTATAAAGTACTACATAGAAATCTATTCTGTATTAAACGAAGCTTTATTCTATTTTACCATAAACCGATAACATGTTGCATCCCTAGGCTGACGAGGGTGATGCAAATCCAGCATGCAGCGCCTAATGCAAGGGCACTACCACCAGATTTGATAAGCTTAACAAGATTTGTATTAAGCCCAATAGCAACCATGGCCATGGTGATAAAATATTTAGAAATAGTTTTGAATATGTCTAAGAAGTGAATGTCCACATTTGCATAGGACAATACAGTTGTAATAAGAGAACAAATGACAAAGTAAAGAACGAACTTAGGGAAGATAGCTGCAATATTAACAGATTCAGCGTTATCGCTTGCCTTAGCCGCTTGTTTGGCTTTGTACACTTGATAACTAGCAAGACCTAAACAGATAGGGATGATTGCCAATGTACGTGTCAATTTAACGATGGTTGCATATTCAAGAACTTGCGTGCCTGTGCCCTTCATGCTATCCCAAACAGCAGCAGTAGCTGTTACGGATGATGTATCGTTAACGGCTGTGCCCGCAAAGAGGCCAAAGCCCATGTTAGACAACCCAATAGCATCGCCAAGAGGTGGGAATACGAATGCAGCGACTACATTGAAGAAGAATACAACGGAAATAGCTTGTGCAATATCTTGATCGCTAGCTTTCACAACAGGCGCCGCCGCAGCAATGGCACTACCACCACAGATGGAAGAACCGACACCAATCAAAACGGCTGTGTTAGAATCGATATGCGTGGCTTTGAATATGATGTAAGAAATGATAAGCGATGTGGCAATGGTTGAGATGATAATTGGTAAGGAAACCCAACCTACATGCAATACTTGGGTGATGTTAAGACCAAAGCCGAGAAGGATAACGGCCCATTGTAGGATTTTTTTAGACGTAAATCCAATGCCGGCGCCCGTTTTTTCTCGTTTCCAAGATGTGAATAAAGAACCAATAATAATACCGAGGATAATAGCGAAGATTGGACTGCCGATAAAATGAAAATGCTGTCCTAATAGCCAACATGGAATAGCTAGAATTGCACAGAGCAATATGCCTGGCAGTGTTTTTGCATTGATACCCATCATAAAACCTCCTAATTGTACCTACTTGGTACATACATCGCTGTGGTATCGCACAGGATGTAAAAATAAACTACGACTTAATAGTAACATAATCGGGGGAATTAATCGAGGGGGATTCCTCATTAAGTATCTTGTATACATAGCTTATAGTATTGTATCTTATGGTGAAAGTTTTATATAATCTTATACGGGATAATTATACTTAATGAAATATGATTCCTAGTAAAATACGTAGAGAACATCAACATGTCTCATAGAATATGCGAGGTGCATTATGATTGATATTAATGGTATCATTGAAAAAAACAAAGAATATGTAGCTAAACATCCTGAGCTTGCTCAAAAGGGTTTAACTAGTCATCCTACAAAGAAATTAGCCATTGTAACATGTATGGATACGCGTTTAGTGGGGATGCTCGAAGAATCCTTAGGATTTGATCGCGGCGAGGTTATCACCATTAAGACGGCCGGCAACAGCGTAACGCAACCGATTGATAACATCGTTCAAAGCTTGCTTGTGTCTACATACGGCATGGGCATCGAAGATGTAATTGTCATCGGTCACGAAAACTGTGGTATGATTGACTTTTCCGCAGAACAATTTATGGAATCTATGAAAGCCAAAGGCATTAATGAAGATGCCATTCGCATGATTGAACCAGGTCTTATCGATTGGATGGACCGTTTCCACATTTCTGAAGAAAATGTACGATATACTGTAAAATTCTTGCGTCATCATCCATTATTCCCAAGAGGCATGGGATTCTATGGGGGGATGATGGATCCTGATACAGGGGAATTCCGCTATATTGAGGTTTAATCATCTACTCGATGGGGCCCTATTACAATTCTACATTTAGGCTATCAAGAGCCACGCATACTCTCTCGCTCCACCGGCCGGGTCTGACTACGGCCTACGGCCTTCGCAGGGCCAAAGTCGCGCGAGAGTATGCGTGGCTCTTGCTATAACTGCAGATATAAATTTGGTCCCATCGAGTTACACATACATCCAAAGGAAGTCCAAAGTCGCTGTGGAAAGGGCCCCTCTATTTCTATGTATTTTGAATGTAAATTAGTCTCATCAAGTTGTATATAAGAGGGGCGATTGTCTGTCAAGGGATGAATGGCTCTTGTGATAGCTATATATTGGAGTTTAGACTACTTGTTATCTATATAATATAATTGCAATGTTTTAGAAATTCTATGATTAATGATATGAGAAGGTATCGAGCATATTAAATAGTTCATAAAAGTGTAGATAACTTTAGTTTTTGATTTAATTTATTAATAAATAAAAAAATATTAAGTCAAAATTAATGAGAATAAGATGAAAGTTAAAAAAGAAATGATAAAATAATATTATTTTATATTAATTGATAGAGGCAATCATGTTTAACCGAGAATTAAAAACCGAAGCACTTAAAAGATTAGAGCAAGAGAAAAAGAATTTTGATTCACAGTTGTCTATGACAACTCATAGAATAGAAGCTTTTTACGAAAAAAAGTTAGAAGCATTAAACAGTATCAATGATTTTGATCTTGATATTGATTCATTAAAGGATAAACCCCTAAATATAGAAGAAAAGTTATATCGAATAAATTTTGTATTGAAGAATTCTAATTATAAAAAAGAGCGGTTGAATCTTGACTCCTTTAATTGTGAAAATATTTCTTTTGATGATATAGGTGGTTTTGCTGGCATATTTACAGGAATAATATCTAGTAAGCTGAATAAAGAAATTAGTGAATGTGCAACTAGAAAAATTGAATATTTGAAAAATGAAATACAAGAACTAAAAAAAATAACTAGTAATATAGATTTTAGTTTTAAAGAGCTAGATTGTCAGCTTAGTACATTTTTAGATATTGTGAAATATAAAATCAATCTTAAAGGGAAAAGTCATTGGAGCGAACTTTCTGATGAAGAAATAAATTATATTGGAAGTGCGGTTAATCTTGCATTTGCAATAGCAAACATGTTAATGAAGAAGGGAATTTAATATTAATATAGTATGCTATTTTATAATTTTTAGATTGATTTTGAGGAAAGAGTGAGTTTTAAAAATAATGAGTACACTAACAGATATAGTTATTGAATATCAATATAATGATATAGTACAAAATGCTCAGGATATTACTTTTGATTGTAGCGATGCTATGTTTGCAGGAATGTCTGGGTTGATGTCTGGTATTATAGATACTTTTTTTGTTGATATTCCTAAAACTGGTAAGTTGACAAAATTGACAGATGATGTAATCGATACACTGGTTAAGAAAGTTGCAAAACTATCAGGATGGAATCCCGTATCAGATAAAGAAGATAATATAGCATCTGCTATAGGATATTTTGAAAGAAATTTTAAGATTAATTATGATCATAGAAATTCGGTAGATGTTAATGGTACATTTAAAATGACAACTATTAATCATCATATTAAATCGTTAGGTCATAGTCCTGATCCGATAGGACTATTTTTTTCCATACTTGATCAATTTACGAATACAGCAAGTTTTATTTCAGATGGTAAACTTATAAGAATTGATACAAGTTCTAGCAGTTTAAGGCTTCAAGGTGATAACTTTATTGCAAAACTTTTTTCTGGATTTGTAAATTGGATTGGACATATATTTTCTGATATGGCAGGATCTTCAGGCAGTAGAGGAAATGGTGGACGTGGTACAGGAATACCAATTCCTTTTATGAATTTATTTCAATTTTTAAATATAGGTGAATTTCAAGTTGGAAAACATCTAAATGATTTTGCAACTGTAATGGTTAAAGTATTTCAAGAGGGATATGATTTTAGACATGGCATCGCAATGACTATACCGGTTCTATTTAATGAATTGATGATAAGAGCTTTGTATGTAATTAAAAGACATTTCCAATATGGAATTCCTTGGGATGAATGTTTACCAACTATGAAGAGTAAGATCTTTCGCTGGATGCTCCTTATAGGAACTGGTGCAATGTGTCTTATTGATAGCATTGATGTAGCTATTCGTAGTGGTGGGAATGCAGTATTAATTTTTTTAAGAATGAATCTAATTGCATGGATTAGATTTATATATCTAATTATTAAAGAATTATATATTTTTGTTAAGCCTATAATACAAACTCTATGGAAACACGTTAAAAACTGGATTAAGAATGAAGTTTTTACTGCTTTTGAAAAGCAAAAAATAGAAGAATTTTATACACGGATTAATAATTATCAAGTGAAACTTGATGAAGAGTTTAAGTTGTTTTATGATCATCTCTTAGCAGAGCATAGGGCAAGTATGCTTTATATCCAAATGGTTAGTGATGCACAAACCCCTATTGATAGTATTAATAAATCTGTTTTTTTAGCTAAACATTATGGTGTTAATGATACAAATATAATGCATAATGCTGATGATGTGCGTAAAAAAATCTTTGGGGGAAAAGCATAGGATATTTTATATATATAAGTATTAGGTATCTTTTTTAGGTATATTATTAGTCTCAAGACTGAAATAGATAAAATAAAGTAAATAGAAAATTATAAAAAATTAGATTTTAGTGAGGAAAACTGCCCTATTTTTAGAATGATGATCTGAATTTTCTGATTTTTATTAAGGTTTCAGTTAATATATCTTAAAAAATATAGTCTGCTATAAATGTTAACTATATAAATATAACAACTGGTTGACTATACATTCCTTTTAGCGGTATAGTGTAATTAAATTGTCAACTAATTATATATGCATAGTTGTTAATGCTGATTCGATATGGTAAAGAGGTGCTCGTATGAGACAGTTAGGTGTTTCTATTATTGGTACGGATACGGATGTAGGTAAGACGTTTGTCACAGGTTTGCTTGGGGCGTTAGCAGTGGACGATGGTTTTGATGTGGGCATGGTTAAGCCTGTATCGTCTAGTGCAGTTCCATTTTCTCAATGCGGAACGATGGATGAAGATGAAATATGCATGGGCCTTGAAAGTAAGGATGCTACCTATTTGATGCAGTCTGTAGGTATTCCTGAGTCGCGTCGTCGCGAGGTGAATCCTATTGCATTGGCAGGGGATTATTCACCGCGTTTGGCAGCAGAGTTGGCCGGTGTGGACATCGATTATCCAGAGATTGTAAATCATGTGAAAAGGGTCGTAAATCAACACGATATTACATTTGTAGAAGGGGCTGGTGGAATTACAACGCCTCTTACTAAGGATATTACGTTTACAAATCTTATGACGGATATTGCATATCCTGCCATATTGATTGCTGATGGGCGCTTGGGTTCTATCAATCGCGTGGTATTGACCTATGAGTATGCAAAACAGCATCATATTGATGTAAAAGGAATCATTGTAAATGATACGACTGTGGTGGATCCATTCTTATTAAAGACGAATATTGAGGATATGGAACGGTATACCGGTATTCCGGTGCTCGGTGTACTTCCTCCATATCAAGGACCTAATCAAGCGCATATCAAACTTGGTTGGGGGCGTTCGTTCTTAGATTCGGCTAAGATTTGGCAAACTGTATGGGGCATTTAGTGAAAGCTCTATATACAAGGAATCTGGAATTAAGTAGATAGTATAGATATAAAATCTTAAGTATGAGGTGTTATGATGGCAGAGAAACAACTTTCACAAATTGCACAATGGGACCACGAATTTGTATGGCATCCATTTACACAAATGCAAGACTGGTTAGCACAAGAACCTGTAGTTATCGAACGCGGTGAAGGCGTGTATTTGATTGATGACAAGGGTAAAAAGTATTATGATGGTGTATCATCCTTGTGGGTTAATATTCATGGCCATAATCATCCTGTGCTTAATCAAGCGTTGAAGGACCAAGTTGATAAGATTGCGCATAGCACATTGCTCGGATTGGTGAGCCCTCCATCAGCGCAGTTGTGTAAAGAATTAGTTGAACTTGCACCAGAAGGTTTGGAAAAGGTATTCTTATCCGATGATGGTAGTACGGCTATTGAAGTCGCTATTAAGATGGCGTACCAATACCGTCAATTAGTAGGTCAAACAAAGAAAACGAAATTTATCGCACTCAATGCGGGCTATCATGGTGATACATTAGGTACTGTATCCGTAGGTGGGATTCAGTTGTTCCATCAAGTGTTCCATAATTTGTTGTTCAAACCTTTAACCTTGCCAAGCCCTGGTGTATACCGTGATGTAGCAGATCGAGATAAAGCATTTGAAGATTCCTTAGCAGAATTGGAACGTATCCTCAATGAAGAAGGAGACGAAATTACAGCTCTCGTTATGGAACCATTAGTGCAAGCTGCGGCTGGTATGCTTGTTATGCCTCACGGCTATTTAAAACGCGTTCGTGAGTTAACTGCCAAACATGATGTATTCCTCATCGTTGATGAAGTGGCAACAGGCTTTGGCCGTACAGGTAAATTCTTTGCTTGTGAACATGAAGGCGTATCGCCTGATTTTATGACCTTATCCAAAGGGATTACGGGTGGTTATTTGCCATTGGCTGCTACATTGACTACAAAACGCGTATTCGATGCATTTCTTGGCACATTTGAAGAAAAGAAAACATTCTATCATGGCCATTCCTACACCGGTAATGCCTTGGCATGTGCTGTTGCATTGGCTTCGTTGAAAGTATTCCGCGATGAAAAGGTTATCGAAGGATTACCTGCGAAGGTTGAGGCTTTCACAAAGGCACTTCAACCTATTGAACAGTTAAAACATGTTAAAGAAGTGCGTCAACGTGGCCTTATCGTAGGCATTGAACTTGAAAAGGACGTTGCTACTCACGAAGCGTATCGCCCAAATGATGCGGTAGGTGCAAAGGTTGCCGTTCTAGCTCGTGAACAAGGCCTTATTTGCCGCCCAATCGGCGATGTGGTTATCCTTATGCCACCATTGGCATCCACGGTGGAACAATTGGAAGACATGGTTCGCATCGTAGGTGAAAGTATTAAACGTGCCACAGAAGAAGAGGGCGTATTAGAAGATTTGAAGCCAATCATTCTATAATAAAAAGCATTTTACTTGCATAATGTAAAATATATTCTATACATTCTCAAAATACGATGATTATTCTGCATATCTATGATACTATATATGTATAGTATATATATTCAAAGGAGGTCATCGTATGGACATTTATGTAATTATGCAAGTCATTATTTTGTTCGGTGCCATCTTCTTGGGCGTACGCCTCGGTGGCATGGGCATCGGCTATGCTGGCGGCCTCGGCGTCGTATTGCTGAGCCTCGGTATGGGGATGTTCCCAGGGCAAATTCCTTGGGATGTTATCCTAATCATTATGTCAGCCATTGCCGCAATTTGTGCATTGCAGTTGGCTGGTGGTTTAGATTATTTAGTACGCATTGCGGAAAATATCTTGCGTAAAAATCCTAAACACATCAACTATTTAGCTCCTACAGTTACGTATTTCTTGACAATCTTGGCTGGTACAGGTCATACGGCATTTTCTATGATTCCTGTAATTGTAGAGGTTGCAAAGAGCGAGAACATCAAGCCTTCCGTACCACTATCGATTGCCGTTGTAGCCAGCCAAATCGGTATTACTGCAAGCCCTGTATCCGCAGCGGTTGTTGCTATGAGCGGATTCCTTGAACCGTTCGGTGTTAGCTATCCAACATTGCTTGGTATTTGTATTTCCACAACATTTATTGCGGTTATGATTACTGCCTTTATTATGTCGACCTTTACGAACAATGATTTGTCTTCTGATCCTGTTTACCAAGAACGTTTGGCAGCAGGCTATGTGGCACCACCTCGTGAAAAGAATGTGGATTTCCATTTAAAACCAGGTGCGAAAAAATCTGTATTAATCTTCTTAATCGGTATCATTTGTATCGTATTCTATGCAACAGCGATTTCCAAGAATATCGGTATCATTAAACCGGTTATATTTGGTCGAAACGATGCCATCGTCGGATTCATGATGATTATTGCAGCGGCTATTACATTCTTCTGTAAATTAGATACAGCACAACTTGTCAACACAAGTACATTCAAATCTGGTTTATCTGCTTGCGTCTGTGTTCTCGGCGTAGCATGGTTAGGCGATACCTTTGTAAAAGGTCATATCCCTGAAATTAAAGCCATGGCCTCTAGCATGGTAACGGCATATCCATTCTTGTTAGCAGTGGCCTTCTTCTTTGCTAGTACGCTTTTGTATAGCCAAGCAGCGACTACACAAGCACTTGTACCGGCAGTAATCCTTGCTTTAGGTATTACACCGGAAAATACGGGATCTGTATATATCATTATCGCATCCTTTGCGGCCGTATCTGCACTCTTTGTACTACCTACATACCCAACACTTTTGGGGGCTGTACAAATGGATGATACAGGTTCGACCCGAATCGGTCATCTCGTATTTAACCATCCATTCTTCATCCCAGGCGTACTTGCCATTGCTATTTCTGTAGCACTTGGTTTCGTTGTTGCTCCATTGATGTTGTAATTGGTGAAAGCTTATAAAATCCTATACTATGCATAATACACAGGGCCTAGTCACATACGACTAGGCCCTGTTAACTGTTGTGCGATGGATACATTGTTGGAAAAATGCTATACTATAGATAAGAGAGGGATATATAGTATGGTAGAGAAAGATTATTTAGGAGCCTATTATGTATACGATTTCTATCAAGCTAGATATGAATCGCATCCCGCCGCAAGCATTCGAGGCATTGAGAGAGAAGCATTATATCTGGTATAAAACATATTTTGATGCAGGAAAATTTTTAATGTTTGGCACAAGACCGGATAACTCTGGTGAAAGCCTTATTATCGCTCAAGGAACAGCAGAGGACTTAGAAGAGGCGGTACAATTTGACGCATATTATGCGGAGCAATTGGCAACCTATGAGATTCGCGAATATAAGGTAACATTGTTCAATGAAGCGATTAAAAACTATATAGATTAATATTAGATATCCCATATGAAAGGGCCCCTAGTACATTAGACTAGGGGCCCTTTTGGCGTTTTATCTGTGTTTACAGTCCTTGCAGATTCCCGCAATTTCTAGGTGATGCTCTGTTACTGTAAACCCTACATCTGTAAGTTCCTGTGGCATTTCTACGACGGGGCAGGTATGTAGAGGTATCATAGTTCCACATTTCGTACATACCGCATAGTGACGGTGCGTATGGGGTGTAATTTCGTAGTACGCCATGTCGCTACCCATGATGGTGGTACGTGTAACGATATCTTTTGTTTCTAATAACTCAAGGGTGCGGTAAATGGTAGACATCCAGGTGGTGCTGCCATCGCCTAATCGTTCAGCAATTTCGATGGCGGTAATCGGTTTATCCGTTGAGTTTAATACGGACCAAATAGCTTCGCGCTGTTTGGTCTTTTTTATGCCTTCTGGCCAATGTGTTGTATTCATAATAACGCTTTCTATTATGGGTTAACTATTAACTGTATGTACTCTTGTACACATAATATTTATTTACTAAATTGCATCCTCCGAATAATGGATTTAATATTCTTGATGATGAGTACTACCAATAGGATGAATACCGATGTAAGTGATACAAAGCCACCTGGTGCCACGTTAAGATAATAGGATCCGAATAGGCCGATAATCATGGCCAGTAAACTAAATCCAATGGAGCAGAGTAAGGTTGTTCTAAAACCTTTTTCCAATTGTAATGCAGAGGCTACCGGTAAGGCAATCATGGCACTTAATACGAGAACGCCGACGATTTTGATGGAAATGGATACGGCTGCCGCCATTAAGATAGCAAATACATAGTTAATCAAATCCACTTTTACACCCGCTACTCGTGCTGCCTCTTCATCATAGGCGATGTAGAGCAGTGAGTTGTAGAGGAAATACAAGGTTAACACAGATAATATGGTGAGCACTGCAATGCTAATCATATCTGTAGTATTTACGGTTAAGATGCTGCCGAAGAAGAACACGTTAGCGTTAGCTTTCAGCTTGCCCGAACTGATGAGGGTAATGGCTGTACCGATGCTGAGAGATAAGATGATGGTAAGAATCAAATCGAGGTGGTGAGAAAAGTATTTCCGCAAGAACTCGATAAGGGCGCCGCAGATGGCGGTGAATATGAAAGCCCCTAATATAGGGTTCGTATTGGTCAATAAACCGAGGGTAATTCCGGCGAGGGATGCGTGGCTCATGGTGTCGCCAATCATACTGGACCGGCGTAGTACCATAAATATACCGATGCATGGGCATAATAGAGAAATGCAGACTGCTACGAAGAAGGCATTTTGCATGAAATCATAATTAAACATGGCGCACCTCCTTAGATGTTGTATCATGAGCCTGAGCCGTCACATCTGTAAAGCAGGAACAGTTTTCATGGCCTACAGGATTGCATCCCGTGTTATGCATGATTTCGCAAGCATATTGTTCAGGGGAACAGAGATGACCTTGACCATTTGCAATGTGATAGATATTTGTCGAATTTGCAAGAGCCATTTCCAAATTATGCTCTACAGAAATAATGGTAATATGGTGTTCCTGATTTAGTGTGCACAAGAGGGCATAAATACCTTCTTGGCTCTTGCGGTCGATGCCCGTTGATGGTTCATCGAGAATGATGAGATCTGGGCTACCGATAAGGGCCCGTGCGATAGAAACACGCTGTGCTTGGCCACCTGATAATTTGCTGATGAGGCGGTCTTTAAACTCCGTCATATGTGTGAGCTCAAGAACGCGATTCACTTCATGCTTATCTTTGATGTTCAATAGCTTGCGATAGGAATCTAGAATTTCATAGACTGTAATAGGAAATCCAGCATGGGAAAAATCATTCTTTTGTGATACATAACGAATATTGTTCGTGTTACATGTGATGGAACCTTTTACAGGCGTTAGAAAACCTAGAATGAGGCGCAAGAGGGTGCTTTTACCAGAACCATTGTCGCCTACGATGGAAATATAATCGCCGCTATGCACCTCTACGTTTAAATCATTTAGTACATAGGGCGGTTGACCTTGGTATGAAAAATAAAGATGTTGAATTGATAACATAAAAACCACTTTTCTGATTGACAAAATTATTACTACGTTTATACTATAACTATATTACAAATGCAACTGAGTCGCAACTGCAATTAAAGAATACTATATATACTATAATAGCATGAGCACTCAGGATTTAGAAAAAGGAGGCCTACTATGGTCAAGAAACTGGTATTGTTAGTAGTTGGCGTGCTGATGGCTGCTCTATTTGCAGGCTGTGGTAATGATGCGCCAAAGGAACAAGCAGGTAAGAAAATCCAAGTGGTAACAAGTTTTAATGCTATGTCTGAATTTGCGAAGGCTATCGGTGGCGATAAGGTAGAGGTATCTACGATTATTCCAGATGGTACGGAACCACATGACTTTGAATTAAAACCAGAGAATATGAAACAATTAGCATCAGCGCAAGTATTTGTTTATAACGGACTCGGCATGGAACCTTGGGCGCAACAAGCGATTGATGCGGCTAAAAACGACAAACTTGTATCTGTGAAAGCATCTGACGGTGTAGAGGCTATTAAAAACACAGATCCTGACGAAATTAAAGAACATGGCGCAGAAGATCCTCATACATGGTTGTCTTTGAAAAATGCTAAGATCGAAGTTAAAAATATTAAGGATGCATTGGTAAAGGTAGATCCTACGAATAAGGATTATTACGAAAAGAACTACAATGATTATGTAGCAAAACTAGATGCGATGATTCAAAAATACGAAGGTCAATTCGCAAAAGCTCCACACAAAAACTTTGTAACAGGTCATGCTGCTTTTGCATATCTATGCCGTGACTTTGGATTAGAACAAAATAGCGTAGAAGATGTGTTTGCAGAAGGTGAACCAAATGCAGCACAATTGGCTAAACTCATCGAATACTGCAAGGAAAACAAGATTACCACAATCTTCGCAGAAGAAATGGCTAGTCCAGAAGTATCTAAGACATTAGCTCAAGAAGTAGGCGCTAAAGTAGAAACCATTTATACTATCGAAAGCAAGGAAGACGATAAAACATATCTTGAACGAATGGATGATAATTTGACTAAAATCTTAGGAAGTTTGCAATAACTTTTTATGAGTAAAATTAAACTATTTATAACATAAAAATATAATAAAATTAAAAGCAAGGTATATTCTATACCTTGCTTTTATGTTATAATAAATGAGCATTTCATGAAAAGGCGCACTGTTTGTGCCCGTGAATGCATACTTTGTATTGTGTTGTATTAATAAGTATTAAGAGGACATATGATTGAATTTTTTGATCGATTAGTAGGGCCTATCGATACGGATGGCGTACGTATATATCGTCAACGTACCAGCATAACTCAATTAATCGTGATGATGGTGCTAGCTGTTATATGTTACCAGTTCACCGCTATAGGTGATTCGGTATATGCGGAGGCTATGAAAAACTTCATCATGAATCCTACAACATTTATGAAAATTGAACAACTACCTGTGGTTAACATCATTGAAATAAATGGATTGTTACAAAAGTTGAGTACGACGACACCTCTTTGGGATGTGAGTAGATGGCTATTGCTGATTGTGAAAGCTTTAGTTATGGCTATACTCATCAGTGGTTATGCATTATGGCGTGCCCGTCATTGCTATACGATGACTATATTAACAGGTGTATTCCACTGTATTGCATATGCGCAAGTGGTTATCGGTATCTACATGTTGAGCATTGGTGTACTCTTTGCTTTCGCTAAAGCGCCTGTCGTTCTCGTGTTGTTATTGGGCGTATTCCTTACGATTATTTGCCTGCTTCTTACCATGTCCTTAATTACCGTGGCAGGACGTATTGTGGGGGCCTCCGTTTCGGGCAATGCCTTTGAAGGACTTCTCGTTATATGCGGTGCGTACATCATCTGGGTAGGCATAAAATTTTTAGGCATACTACTATTTTAAAAAGACACATTCCGTTTTTTGGAATGTGTCTTTTCATCGTTATATAGCAACTACGCATGATTTGTCCGATAATTCTTATTTGTCATGGTTGTTGTTTTCATATTCATTAAATAAGAATGCTACATTATCTTCATCGTATTCGATTTGTTCAGACCATCGTCTGATTTGTTCTGGCAGGTTACCGAATTGATGTGTTAGCAATGCGATGAATACTGTGGCGTCAAAGGCGTATCGCACAAGGCTTTCTAACGAGTATTCTGCAAGCATATCAATTTGGCGGTATAAGATGTATTGATACACCTTGTTGAGTGCGGATACATCGATGGTGTCGGCCTTAAGTAAGTCCATCGTAGTTGATGCCGTTGTCGAAGACAGCATGGCCTCTAAATGGGCTAGTTGTTTTGTCCATTCCTCATCGATAGGCTCCGTTTTTTTATATACAGTAACTAACTCTTGGCAGTAGTGGATAGAATGATTGAGTGTAAACTGACAAATAGCAGGATTAATACCTAATGCTAAAAGATCAAAGATATTTTCTAGTACGGGACGATCGTCTGCGGTAAACTCGCCGTCATCATCTTCAATGGTGAATTGCAATTGGTCGCCTTCGGTAGCTAGTAACTTTTCTACCGATTCTTCGCAGGATAGACCTACGCCACATAGCTCGAGGTCTTCGATATATTTATAGAACCGCGGATGCATATGACAGGTATCGCATAAACTATCTTCGCCTAGTTCTAAGACCACGCGGCACAATCCATCTTCACGTAGCAATGGACAGGTGGGATGTTTGTCGCTAAACATGAAATAATAGCCTTCGTCATCGACGGTCATAAATTTCCGTAGGTCTTCACCTAATGGTGTAGGCAGTGTTTGATATAATTTAGCCGTCTCCTCATCTACATCGATAGTCCACTTTTGACAACATGTATGATGACATTGATTGGCTTTGCATTGAAATGTATGGTAAAAGGTTGGATATAAAGAAATCATAGTACTCACTTGTATATATTATTAACTACTGTTTTACTAATTAAATTGTAACATATGCTATCTATTCGTGGGTGTTATTTTAGATTATGATTTTGTTCGTGAAAGTCTTAATTATTGTGTATAATAATAGTATATGGAATATTTACTAATACTATTTATGTAGGAGGAACTTATGAAATCTATGTTCGTAAAAGGCGGTATTGCATTGGCACTAGCAGCGGCATTTGGGGTAAATGCACCAGTTGTTGATGCGGCTAGTATTGTACCGGTACAACCGACAGTAGCAGTTGTTGATCCTAATCATGCAGCCATTGTAGGCGCTAATACATTGCTTAATGCTTTCATTCAACAACATCCAAAAGCAGCGATTACAGAAATAGCCTTTGATGGTGAAGATGGTCAAATTAAATACGAAGTTGAAGGCTTTGATTCAACAGGTAAATATGAGTTGAAATACAACTATAATACAAATCAAATTGGTGAAACAAAAGAAGGCGCATACAAGGTTTCTTTAGAGAAAAAGGCCTTTGATCCTACTCGTATTTTAACGCCAGATGCAGTTGTAAACTTTGCCTTTGCTCAAACAAAAGGCCAAGCAACAAGCCTTAATAGCTGGTCTGTAAAAAATGAAAAAGGTCGTTTTGTATATGATGTAAAATTTGGTGCCGCTAATCATCAAGAAATTGAAGTGCATGTAGACGCTTTCACAGGTGAACTTGTATCTGTAAAAGGCGTAAAATAGGTGTATTTGACATCTTACTGCAATAGGAGTAGGATGTTACTATACACATGCTGGTATAGCTCAGTTGGTAGAGCGGCTCATTCGTAATGAGTAGGTCGTAGGTTCGAATCCTATTATCAGCTCCAATGGCCACAAGGTTAACGCCTTGTGGCTTTTTTGTATGTGCGGAGTTTTTTCTAAAAATTTACTCATGAATTATCTAGCTATCTATCATATTGGAAAAATTAGTATTTACTAATATGGGAGAGATTACATAGTATGGGCTTTTACAGAAATTAACGGCCATAATATGAATTGATGATTCATGAATAGGGGTTATAAAAATTCTATAGAGATTTAGCTGAATATTCATATATATTTCATACAATAAATTGGGTAGGCCAGATATCTTAATTTACATCTCATACGCGGTGGCTAAGATGGTCTCAGTTAGCCGCCATAGGCCTAGGTGGTAAACAGATGTGATTGCACATAGGTTATATTCCATAGCTTATATGCGATTAACTATTTGAATCTTAGGAGGACATGATGAAGAAATCTATCGTAAGAACTAGCCTTGCATTGGCAGTAGCTGGTGTATTAGGCACTAGCGTAGTTGCTTATGCAGCAGAAGCCCCACAAGTACAACCTGTGCCGGTAGTAAAAGAAGCAGTACAAACTGCACCAGTAGTAAAACAAGAAGCAACAGCACCAAAAATTGATGTGTCTGCAGCTATTAAACCTGTAGTAAATGAAAATACTAAACCTGTAGTGACTGAAACTGCTAAACCTGTAGCCCCTGAAGCTGCTAAACCTGAAGCTCCAAAAACTGTAGCGACTGAAACTGCTAAGCCTGCAGTAAACGAAACTGCACAACCTGTTGTAGTTCCTGCAGCAGAAAACCCTGCAGCGGCATCCATGGATGCTGATACAACTCCTGTAGTTGCAAAAGCAGATAAAAAGGATGCAAAAACAACAAAGGTTGTAAAAGCGGATACAAAAGACCATAAAACAACTAAGGTCGTAAAATCCAATAAAAAAGCTCAATCTGCTCCAGCTGTAAAAGCTGAAAAAGCAGATAAAGCTCATAAATAATCTACTATACCAATACACATACATTGCGCCATCCCATCGGCGCGTTGGGGTGCATACATCTCCCAGTGCACCCAGATACGGGCCCTTTGGTGGATCAGACAAACATTGACTCTCTCCTATGCCGTCTGTCTCCTTAGGGCCTCCTTATGAAGGGTTCCCTCCCAATTCATAAGTATATACATGATGTATATAAAATATCTCTCTCACAACACACAATACACACACAACACACACAATCCATATGTGTATGGTATAGGAGAATAAAAGCACCACCGAATTTCGGTGGTGCTTTTACTTTTGTGGATGACAATAGAATAAATTGTGTCATCCTCTTGTGTTATATGTATTGTCTTGGCACGCGATCAGAGAAGCCACAGAAGATTTCATAAGGAATGGTGGAGGCGAGGGCTGCGATTTCAAGGGCAGAGATGCTTTCATGACCTTGAGAACCCAATAGTACAACCTTGTCGCCTGGTTTAACCGTAATCGTATCAGGTACAGCCACCATGAATTGGTCCATACAAATACGTCCTACTACAGGGCAACGGGTACCTTGGATGAGGACGGTACCACGATTGGATAGGCTGCGTGGATAACCGTCGGCGTAGCCTACAGGAATAGTAGCGATTGTCATCGGCTCTGGAGTAATATAGGTAGAACCATAACCAATGCCTTCGCCTGCTTCGAGATGTTGCACGTGTACGACTTCACTGTGGAGGGATAGGACTGGTTTGAGGCCTAATCGGTTTGGTACATCGAGAGATGGCATGATGCCGTATTGGATGATACCTGGTCGTGCATCTGTGAATAGACTATCCTTTACGGATAATAGACCGGCACTGTTGGCGAGGGAGAATCGATAGTCCGCATCAGGTCTAAAGGCGCGAATTTCATCTACCATTTTATGGAATTTTTGAGCCTGTCCATGAGCATGGCTTTGATCCGCCGCATCAGCATTACTCATGTGTGAAAAGAATCCGTCTACTGCAAGATTTGGATAGGATTCAACGCGCTTAATGAATTCTACCGCATTTTCTGGTTTAATACCTATACGATGCATGCCTGTATCGACGGCTACGGCAACGCGGATAATCATATCGTGATTGTCCGCCACTTTGTTGAGGGCCTCTAAATCGGTAGATTCGCAAACAGCAGGAATGGAATTCGTATCCGCTACAAGTTCAAAGGATTGTGGTCTCGTTAGGCCTAATAGGTAAATAGGCACCATAATGCCAGCATTGCGAAGTGGTACAGACTCTTCTGGAATGGCGACGGCTAAGGATTCATAACCTTCTTCAACAGCAATACGCCCCATCATAACACTACCGTGACCATAGCCATTGGCCTTGATAACAGCTGTGGATGTACTCCATTCAGGGAGGCTGTCTTTTATTTTTCGTAGGTTCTCGCGAACCAAGCTTGTATCAATCGTTAAATATGTTGGTCTCATGATCATTTCACTCCTAAAATACATTACTTTTATTGTATAACTTTTAGGGAATTAAACAATAGTTTTTGTGAAAGTTTATGCTAAAATTTCATTTATACTTAGATTCTAGGAGTCATTAGACAAAATCAGCATAGGAGATAATGAATATGACGTATAATATGTAGGATTTAGTAGTATAATTAGTATATAAAATGATTTCACTTATGATAACAATCGTGAGGAGGATATGATGAACGAACGAGTTGTAGTGGTTAATGCTGGTAAGATGAATTATGATCACTTGCTAGATTTTTCTGTATTATCAAATGATGTACAAGTGTATGACGATAGCACAAATGCTGAACTTATCGAACGCATTCAAGGTGCTACTGTAGTGGTAACAAAAGAAATACCTGTAGGGCCAGAGTTGCTTTCACAATTTCCTGAATCTGTGAAACTCATCGTAGAAGCTGGTACTGGATATAACAACATCGACCTTGATGCGGCGCGTGCTAAGGGCATTACGGTGTGCAATATTCCAGCTTATAGTACGGAACGTGTAGCACATACAGTGATTATGATGCTTCTAAATTTTGCATCTACCATGCAACAACAAATCGGTATGATTGCTAGAGGCGATCGTAGCAATTTTACTAAACATTTACAAGTGCCTCACACCGAAGTTAATGGTAAAACATTAGGCATCATCGGTGCAGGTCATATCGGCATGGCTGTTGTAAAGGTAGCAAAGGCTTTAGATATGAATATTCTAATTCATACGCGTACGCCAAAGGAAGATGGCGATGGTATTCGTTATGTAAGCCTTGATGAATTACTAGCAAATAGTGATTATATTACATTACATTGCCCATTGAATGACCAAACTAAGCACATGATTAATAAAGAAACCATCGCTAAGATGAAACCTAGTGCAGTCATCATTAATACAGGTCGTGGTCCTCTTATTAATGAAGCCGATCTTTGCGAGGCATTAGCAGCTAAACGTATTGCAGGTGCAGGTCTTGATGTACAAGAGGTAGAACCTCCAGCAGAGGATAGTCCTCTTTATACATTGGATAATGTTATTATTACGCCTCATATGGGCTGGAAGGGCCTCGAAACGCGTCAACGTTTGGTAGGTATTATTCGAGATAATGTACAAGCCTTTTTGAAAGGTGAACCGATTAACGTCGTTTCCTAATAGATACACAAATAACCCCTGACCGGTTGTGTGGTCAGGGGTTATTTTCGTTTAGGGCTAGTATCATAGATCAAGTTTTTAATATATATTATATATATATCAAGGGAGGTAGTTATCCTCAAACTTGATTATGATTAGTTTGTGTTTTGATGGGACTCCACCAATGTCTACGATATGCTTTGATGCCTTCTACAACGGTTTTGCTCGCTTTGGCGGCTAAATCCTTTGTAGCGGCTGGGATGCCATCAAGGCGGTAGGTAATACCTAATTCCTTGTATTTGGCAACACCCATCACATGATATGGTAAACAGTCGACGGCTTGTAAGTTGCGTAGTGAGCCTAAGAAAAAGCCTAGCCTATAGTGACGATCTGCGTTGTCTGTAATAGTAGGTACCACCACGTGACGCACCCAAATCGGCACATTTACATCAGCTGTCAGTTTTGCGAATTGAAGGATTGGTTCTAAAGGCTGTGCGGTTAGCCATTTGTGAATAGTAGGATCGATGTCCTTAATATCCAAAATGACGAGACTCGTTACGCTCAGTAACTTACGGTATGCCACCTCTTGGTGGGGATCAAAACAAATTCCACTTGTATCTAAACAGGTATGGA
>ERZ772779.316-NODE-316-length-23841-cov-5.093374_pt1 | contig 23841 bp, 28 predicted proteins | sample MGYA00511360_ERZ772779 | MGnify/ENA primary metagenome ERZ772779 (study PRJEB29015, sample SAMEA2738112) | human oral metagenome | biome: human oral; feature: human-associated habitat; material: saliva | place: China | collected 2231 ...
GGAACCAAGTGGTGGTAGTTCGTATCGAACCACTTAGTCATCTCCAGGGGCGCAACCTGCGCATTGCCGCGAGCGAGGGCAAAGTGCAGATCCAAACCTTCGAAAGAGCGGTAGCGCTCGGGAACCGCGCCCAGAAGGGTGATCGCGTCCAGAACCTGGTCGTAGAGCGCGAAGGTTTCGGGGATCGACGCGTCATCCCTGCCGAGGCCGAGCTCGACAAGTCGGTCATGCGTGGTCTTGCGCAGCAGAGCTTCCGTCGCGCGAAGTTCCTCGGCGGAAATGCGGCCCGCCCAGTAGGCTTCGAGCGCCTTCTTCAGCTCGCGGCCACGACCGATGCGCGGGTAACCGAGGATGGTCGCCGTAGGGAATTGAGTCATTTACTTATCCTTTGTCATCGTGAAATGGACGGGTCTAAATGGCTTGCAGAAACAAGTCCAGCGGCATCGAGCACATCGAGAGCAGGTGCCGCTTTATTAAAGGTATACATGTGGATGCCCGGGGCTCCCGCTTCATGCAGATCCCGAGCCAGCCGTGCTCCCAAAGAAACACCGACTGAGTACATTTCTTCGACTGACTGAGCGCTTTCCAAGCGTCGACGCAAGTACTCGGGGAAAACAACCCCGGTCAGCTCTGTCATTCGATTGACGCGCTTAATATCGGTCGGAGGCAAAATTCCGGGAACGATCGGGATTGTTACCCCGTTGCTCCGCGCTTTCTCAAGGAAGTTCACGTAGGTATCTGTCTCCCAGAACAACTGCGTAATCGCGAAAGAGGCGCCCGCGGATTGTTTGACGAGCAGGCGTTCAACTTCCTGATTGGGAGAGGTACCCGCTGCGGGGTTTCCAGCAGGGAATGCGGCAACAGCGATAGTGAGAGGCTTGAATGCGGCACGCAAGGCGGCACCGGGGTATTGCGCACAGCGCGCGGCCTCGATGGAGCGGATCAGAGTGACAAGTTCGGTTGCTGAGCTCACTCCCCCGGGCGCAGGCTGCCAATCCGGGCGGCCGACAGGAGGATCACCGCGAAGCGCAAGGAAGGTTCGCACTCCGGCGTCCAAGTAGTCCGAAACGACTTCCCCAACTTCCGTTGCAGTTGTTCCCACGCAGGTCAGGTGAGCAATGGGCTGAACGGGACTGTCCTGTACGAGAGAACGCACAACATCGCGCGCACTGTGGCGGTCTTGTCCTGCGGCGCCGTAAGTCACCGACAGGAAATCGGGGGTAACGGAGAGAAGACGCTGGACAGTATCCCAGAAAGGTTTAATGAGGTTTTCTTTACGAGGAGGCATGACCTCGAAGGACAAGGTCGTGAGGTCACTAGAAGATTGGGAGGGCTGTGTCATATAAGTCCTTGGAAGTCGGCGCGAAGCGCCACGGTCGGATGCGCGGAAAACTCAGGCGCACATTCGAGCGCGGATCGAACCCACAAGGGCACTACGTCCAGAACTTCTTTCAAGCATGTCTGTATTATCCGTTGTTTTCTTTTGATGTGCACAGCCGGCCCAGAGATTGGGAAAGTGTGACGGCTCGCGCCATGTACACTATGTAGGGCTGGCCAGAGCCTGGCTAGCACGCCTCCGTAGCTCAATGGATAGAGCAAGGGCCTTCTAATCCCGAGGTTGCAGGTTCGAGTCCTGTCGGGGGCGCAATCCTACAGGTGTAGGCATTGGAGCATTGTCACTTACTAGATAGGCAACCGGCACGCCAAAAAGATGTGCAATTGATTCAAGCTCATCGAGTTGCCAGCGCGTCATTCCGCGCCAGCGCTGATTAATCGCAGGCTGTGACATTTCAATTGCGCGTGCCAAGGCTGACTGACTGTACCCACGACGCGCCGATTCTATCCGAATATTTTCGGCAACGATTTGTTCAAGCGGACGATCAAGAATTGCTGTAGCCATGCGCAAATCATATTAGAAAATCTGAACTCTTGCAATGGCATTGAACACGCTATCAGCAAATCTAATTGCTTCCTATTAGCTTTATTGATAGTCTTTCAGCATGTTTGATTCCCAGACTTCCATAAACCGCCTAATCAAGCGGTTCATGAACGAACAGCACGTATCACAAAAAGCTCTAGCCGCTGATCTTGGTATTACTCAATCCGCAGTTTCGCATCGTCTATCAGGCATCACACGCTGGTCACTCGACGATCTGGATCGACTCATTCAGCTAGGTATCCCCGTCGGTTTGGATATGTTCGGCGCTGCGCTCACCGAAGAAGGTGAAGACCGATGACGTGCCCGAATGAGGGTAAGCCGGGAATGCTCCCGTTTTTTCAAGCTATTGAAATTTTTGAGGGCACGGACGCGGCGCGTTATATGCCCTTCGTGCCGCGCCCGTGCTTTTGCCACTTTTCAACTTCCGCGCTTGTGAATTTCCTGATCTATAGCCAGCGCATAGACCGGGGCATCAGGGTAGAAAAGGTGGACTGTCCCACCGTTTGCAAGCCAAAGCCACGTCCCGTGCGGGTCTCCGACGTGCGCCGCAATGATGTCGACAATCTCGCTAACAGTGTGCTTGTTCGCATCGAGATCGTAAACGACACCTTGCCAATTTAAGCCAATGTACATGCTTCACCTCCCTCCGGTAACACCCTCGAATTCTAGAAAGCCCCTGTCATGAAGATCAATAAGCCCTTGTTCGCATCGTCAATCATCGTGTTTTTGATGCTCTTATCCGTTTTGATCGCGTCGTTCACCGTTGAGGTGTATCGGATGAATTGGCCGCATACTGCCGCGTTCGCGATCGCTCTCACTTGGTACGGCATCGAGTTGCACCGGGAGACGAAGTGATGATTGTTCACCGCGCCCGCAACGATGACGAAGTTAATTATTACCTCATCTCGCTTATGCACCTCACTCGCTACGACAGCGAGATTAAACCTGAAAAGCTCGACGCTTTGCGCCGCGTCGCCTCTACATACAAGCGCTACATCATTAATCCTCTGACCTGGAAATTGGGAAAGCAAATGAATAAGCCGCTGCACGAAATCAAGGAAGATGAACAGCTTGAATTCCTCATTGAAGCTATTGATCAAATTGATTATGAAATTACCCTCTATCAGGCGAAACTCGCCTACTTCTTTGACGATGTGGAAGACGCTGACAGCGCATTGATGCATTTACGCCTGTTAATTGCGAACTTCGTTCGCACTGGCCTGGGCATTATCGACTATTCCGAAGGCGAAGACAATGAGTAACCGCCCGCGCATCGAACTTTCGCGTGATCTGAAGTTTCTGTTGTTGAACAATGCTCTTAATCATGCGATGGAGCAATTGGATCATGACTATTTGCAACTGCGTCAGTTTGTAAGGAATGTAGAAGCTCTTCAAGAAGAATATGAATCTTCTTTGGCTTATCTGCAATCGCTAATTAACGACCTGTTCCACGAAAATGGGTATGCAGAATGAGTAATGCAGGCATGACGTCCTATCAGCTTGTGGATGCTTTGCGTCGCGCTGGTTGGGGTATCTTACGAGGCTCTGAGAATCGCTGCGCACGCACGCTGCTGGAGACGCTCGCAGGCACTATGCGTACTCTCAAGACAGACGCACGGGGATATATGACGATCACGGCCTCGCAGCTCGCCGATCGCGCCGGATACTCAGAACGGCATGTGCGCCGCTGGCTTCCAATCCTTGAGGATCTCGGTATTCTCTCGTGGTCGCGTGGATGGATTGAAGAGGGTAAGCCTCAGCCCGGCTCGATGAAGATTAACAAAGCCGTTCTCGTCGATTACGTGCAAGACGCTCGTATTCAGTATGACGAAGCAGTGTTGCCGCTGAGGGCTGCTAAGACAGCCGCGCGCCTAGCTAAGCTCCGTTTGCTCAGAATTAAGCCCTATCCGCGACGCGGTCAGGGCCGTGCGGACATCGCGTCTAGCCTCTCCTCTTACGAGAGAGCGACCGCGCGAAGCGGTTCGCGCTCTCTCAATCTTTCCATTCCACCAACGAATAAGAGCAACGCTGTTAGCGTTGCCGCTGTTAGCGAGGCAAAGCCCATGACGATGATGATCACCTATCAAGCTTACATGCAGAAGAAATATCCCGGTACACCGTCTGCTCGCTGGATTGACCTTGTAGATATTGATCCCATTGCAGAAGAGCTAGCAGTATGTGGAGCTCTTAGCTATGAGGATCTACGCAGGCTTGAAACTGATATGCACGCGGAGCACGTGAATCTAACGGGAGTAGGTACACGGCTATGAGCAGTGAAGATGATCGTTACCGCATTAAGCTCGCTATTCACGCTGTTCTAGACAGCATCCTTGATGCTAAACACACTCTGCCTGATTCCCCTTACTCATGCTCAGGCACGCAACTACAGCTACATACGCAGCTCAATGAAGCTCATGACCGTATGTTGCACGCTCTCTATCTCACGAATCAGGTGGATTAAATGCAAACGACAGCATGGACCGAGGAAGAGTGCGCATCGTTCTTACAAGTCGAGCCGGAGTATCTGCGAAAGCTTAGGCAGCGAGGAGGAGGACCACCGTTCGTGAAGGTAGGCAGGAGAGTTCGCTACATTCCAGCGCACGTGTCTCGCTGGCTCGATCAAGCAGCGACAACTACAACGCGCTCAGCAACGCCGGTGATTGTCTCATGAGAGCACAGCGCCGGGACGATTGGACGAGCCTCTCGCATAAGCATAGGAAGGCTTTCACTCTCGAGCTGATCCGCATCTATGGCAACCTGTGTTGCTTGTGTGGATTGAGGATCAAGCGAGGGGAAGAATCATGCGAGCACTTGATCCCACGGAGCAAGGGAGGCAGGACAACTGTTGAGAACTGCAGGCCCGCTCATATTAGATGCAATAGCGCGAAGCGTGATCGTGAGTATAAAGGCCCGGCATCGGTGATCTATGACGCTACAGCGAGATTGTTCACCGGTTAGTGCGTTTTTTCTGGCTAAAAGCACGGTGTTACACCGTGCGCTAGCCGAAAAGTCCCTCCCCAAAACACTGAAAAAAAAATGGAGTTTCACCTCAAAATGGACTTTATCGACGTGCCTCTAGATAGCGATATTTTTAGGCAAAATAGCGGGTATTTAGCCGAGAATCCCGGAGAAGTCGAGAAATCGTATCGCATTCAGATTGATTCAATGAAAGAAGCGGGATATCTCGACGAGACACACACCGGATTGATCTCCCTCGTCCTCAAAGCAGCGCGCGCCGTGGACGACATTAAACCTACCGACGCAGCGAGCGGACGCGCGCAACTATTCAAGGCCCTAAACGACATCGCAGACAAGCTCCCGAGGCCCGCAGAGCAAGCACACGACCCTCTGCAGAAGCTCACAGAGGTTCTCGACTCCGTAATTATCCCTATGCCAGCTGATCCCCGCGAAAACTAGAATGTTTACTCATTTCCCGCCTCCCGCTTTCGGTCCTCGCCGCGATCCGTCATATCTAAGTGAGGAACCGAAGCTGACTGCGATCTCGATCGCTCTCGGTAAGATGCCGCAGCCGTGGCAGCGGTATGTGTGGGATGTGGGCACTCAGTACAAGCTAAACAGTCGAGGAGAAAAGCTATACAAGTATTCAGATGTCCTCGTGACTGTCCCTCGACAATCCGGAAAAACGACGCTGCTTAGGCCTATCCGTATTCTCCGTATGCTCGAGAATCCGAGCGCTCACCTCTTTGCGACCGCGCAAACAGCGAAGCACTCGAGTCTACGTATGCTCGATATGATCGACGCAGTAGAGCAGTCCTCGCTCTCGAGCTATTTCAAGCCTCGCCGAGGGAAGGGAGATGCTGGCCTCGAGCTACTCGCTAACGGTGCGAAACTCTCACAGTTCACTCCAAACGAGGAAGCGATTCACGGTGAGACAAGTATTCACGTTGATATGGATGAGATTTGGTATTTCTCCAAAGCTCAAGGGGATGCAATTCTCGGAGGTGTGCGACCGTCCGCAGTGACGCTCGGACCGCGCGCGCAGCGCTGGTACACCTCAACGATGGGCACACTGAGCAGTGAGTTCATGAACGATCTTGTGGAAAAAGGCCGCGCAGGTACGAAAGCGAGCATGTGCTATATCGAGTTCTCGCTCCCCATAGGTGAGGACTACCGCGACCGCGCCGCATGGTGGAAGTTCCACCCAGCTTTAGGGAATACGATTACCGAGCAAGCGCTCAAAGACGAACTCGAATCCATGAGTGAAGGCGAGTTCATGCGAGCGTACATGAACCGGCTCACCGACGTGCAGGACACGTTCATTCCTCTGCAGATGTGGGATGACCTCGCAGATACGGAGATTATCGCTCCCACGCTCGATGACATCACTGTAGCGTTCGAGGTAGCGCCGCAAAACGCGTGCGCCGCAGTCGTGGCATCATGGCAAGGAGAGGCAGGACCGTGCACTCGAGTGATCCACCAAGCGCCGGGGACCGCGTGGCTAATCCCCTATCTACAAGATTTGCACGCGCGTGGGATTACGCGTCTCGCAGCGGACGGAGCAGGGCCCGTGCGCCGCATCCTCGACTCTATCGGAGACACTCTCCCCGTGAAGGTACTCGAGTTCCAAGAACGCCGCCTCGCCGATCAAACGTTTATCACCGCCGCGCGCGACGATCACACTCTCACTCATGACGGATCCGACGTGCTGCGACAAGCACTCTCCGCCGCGCAGGTGCGCCGCGTGAATGGCCTCGAGCTACTCGATCGGGAAAAGAGCCTCGCTCCTATCCCCTCGCTAATCGCCGCTAGCGTTGCTTTGTATGCTGACACGCACCGCGAAGATAACTACGTACCGGTACTAGTCTCTTAAATGGGCTTGTGCGACCCGTGAACGCCCCTGTATGACCCAAACGGTGCCGATTAATAGACACACACCGGCCCGCGCGCGTTTTATCGTCATATGGGATTTTCAGCGCGCCTCCTCGCAGCTATCGGGATCGAAGCCCGAGCGACTGCCAATGACCCGCATGTGACGACGCTCGCCTCGAGTGGTCTTAGCAGCGTGCGCAGCGCCTCTGATCCCGGCACACTCTCTCTCGAATCCGCAGTGAGCCTCTCAGCCGTCTACCGCTCAATCAGCATCATTGCTACCGCTATGCGACAGCTCTCACTCGTCGTGGAAAAGAAAGGAGAGCAGCTAGCAGCATCCGATGTCCCCTCGATCATACGCCGACCAAATCTTCACCAATCACGCGGGGATTTCGTCGAGACTGCGACTATCTCCCTCGCCACAACTGGAAACGCCTATATCAAGGTCGAGCGTTTCGGTGATAGCGTCGATTCCCTTACCGTGCTCGACCCGTGGCTCTGTCACGCAGTGATCGACGAAGCAACCGGGGTAAAGACAATTGCCTACAAGGGTAAGAGCTACAGCACCGACGAGATCCTACACGTGCCTCTGCTCACGCTCCCCGGTAGCGCTACTGGCCTCGGCCCGATCCAAGCCTCCCACACGGAACTATCTACCGCGAAGGACATCCGCGATTTCGCCGCAGGATGGTTTAAGAACAGCGGACAGCCGAGCGGGATCCTCTCGACCGATCAGAAGGTTAACCCCGAGGACCTCATTGCCATGCGCAATGCATGGAACTATCTCGATGCAGACGGGAATCCTCTCGACATGTCGGCTAATCCCTCGAGGATCCGAGTATTCCCGCACGGCATCTCCTATAGTCCTATCCTCATCTCTCCCCGCGAAGCGCAGTGGATCGAAGCGCAGCAGTTCAATACGACGCAAATCGCGCGGATCTTTGGTATCCCCGCTCCGCTCCTCCTCGCAGCCGTCGAGGGAAACGCACAGACATACAGCAACGTCGAACAAGAGTGGATCGCGTTCACTCGGTTCACACTGCAGTCCTACATTACGCGCCTCGAGGACGCTCTCACGTCGATCGTGCCGCGTGGCCAGCGAGTGAAATTCAACGTTGAAGCACTGTTGCGCTCCGACACGACCACGCGCTACGCCGCTCACAAAACAGCGATTGAGATGGGCCTCTACTCCGCAAAGTATGCCCGCGAAATCGAAGGAATCCCCGCCTCCGCCGCTCCAGAAAGCACAGCTAATGAATCTTGAAACGATGCAGACACGCTCCCTAGAGTGCCGCGCGAAAATCGACGGCCTCACAATCGAGGGAATCGGAGTCCCATTTAACCGCGAGATCGCGTTCGGAAACTGGTATGAGCAGTTCGCTCCCGGAAGCATCGACGATGCAGGAGCAATCCTCCGGTATGGACACTCAGAGCCAATCGGAGTGATCACCCACGCTGAGGACACCGCAGAGGGCCGCAAGATCACCGCGCGCATTTCCGATACCCAGCGAGGCCGCGACATCGCGCAACTGATCCGCGACGGAGCCCTCACAAAACTATCGATCGGCTTTGAGCCTATCGAATACGAAACTCGAGACGACGGAGACAGCACGCACATCACGTACACGAACGTACGAGCGCGCGAGTTCTCGGTAGTCGAGTTTCCCGCGTACAGCGACGCGACAATTTCCGAAATCCGCACCAAACCCGACACGACTCAACCCGAAAGGCCTCAAATGAACCCCGAAGAAATCCGCTCTCAGATCAGCGACGCGATCGCGCCGCTCACGACCGCAATCGACGATTGCGAGCGCGAAATCCGCTCTATGCGCACAGCGTCCGCATCGACCGAAAAGCCGTTCGAGTACCGCTCGTTTGGAGCCTACGCGAAGGCACTCGCAGCTCGCGAAGAAATGGCAGTGCGAGCCTACGAAGGAGCGACCCTCGCTCAGGCCGTCGCGCGCCCCGCATGGCTCGGATCTCTCGAAAAGCGCATGCAGGCTAAGCAGGTAGTAAGCAATCTGTTTACGCACACGTTCGATCTTCCCAGCGAGGGCATGACTGTCGAGTATGCAGTCAAGAAGGGAGCGAGCACGATCAGCGTGGACTCTGACCATAAGGAAGGAGAGGCACTCCCGACCGGTAAGCCCGCGCCCTACGAAATCAAGACCGCCACTGTCATGACCTACTCCGGAGGCGCTGAGATCAGTTTCGAGGCCGTCGAGCGCGCCTCGATCTCGCTCCTCGATGACATCCTCTATGATCAGGCATTCACCTACGCTACCGCGATTGAGACCAAGACACGCGAGCTGTTTAACACGGCTGTGACCACCGCTGAAAACACTCCGCTCAAGACGATCGCGAACCTCAACTCCGCAACCGTTAATGACTGGACGGATTTCGTTCTCGCCCTAATCGACGCGTACGACGCCACTCCCTACGTCCTCGACGGCCTCGCAGTCTCGCCTCAGGTTTTCCAATCTCTCGCCGCTCTCGATCGCTCCCCGAAGGCACTGCAGTTCTCGAGTGCTCCCGTTGACCACCAAGGCACGATCACTCTTCCGACCGGTCGAGGTGATTTCGCAACGATCACCGTGCAGCGCGTCCCGAACTGGACCGGAAAGCACGCGGTCGGATTCTCGAGCGAAGCAATCCGCGTGCAGGAAGCTCCCGGTGCGCCCTACCGTCTGCAGGACTCGCAGATTTTCTCGCTCACGAAGCAGCTCGCAGTCTACGGGTACGCAGCTCACTACACGCCGCGCCCCGAACTGATTAAGGCAGTGAAGTTCAATGCCTGACATGACTAGTGCCGTCGCGGCATACGTGCACGGAGCCGCTGCGGATACAGCGTTTATCGAAGAATGCACCGAATCCGCGACGGCCCTAGTCGATCGCTTCATAGGCAGCAGCCCGGTTCCGTTCGCTGTTCGCCGCTCAGCAATCCTCGAGGTAGCCGCGAACCTCTTTAACCGCCGCTCATCCTCCCGTGATTCCTCAACCGCTCTCGACGCAGACTCGACAGCACAGTTTTTCCGCCCCGCTCTCGATCCTCTCACTCCCGCCTATCCGCTCCTACGTCCGTACATGAAAGCGTTTTTCGCATGAGTTTCTACGACATCGAGGACATCATCGAAGCATCGACGATCCCCGGCCTCACGTTGATCACCGCTCCTGATCTCCTACGTCCTCATCTCGCAGCCGGTGAAACGTGCCTCTGGATCGGAGCGCCGGAGTCAATCGAGTTCGAGGGATACGGACAAGGAACATGCTCGTGGAAAGCCGCTCTCGTACATCCAAAATTCCGCGATCACCTCGCCGCGTTCCCCGAACTCCTCGAATACGCGAGCGAGCTCGAGCCACGCCTCTCAGTAAGTTCGATCCGCCCCGACACAATCGACCTCGCCGGGACACTTTACCCGGCTCTCGAGATCAGTTTCGAGACAACATTTAGAAAGTGAGTCACTCTCATGGCACCGCAGACAACCAAGTTCCCTAAGCTCGGCCCCGGACGGCTTCAGTTCGGAGAAACCGCCTCCGCACGCGAATTCTCCGCACGCCTCTCCTCGGTAAAGTACTCTCCGACAATTAAGGACGAGGACCCCGTTCCTCTCCTCGACGGAAGCGAATTTGTGCCCTCCGGTGAAATCAGCGGAGAACTCTCCGGAACGTTCTATCAGGACTTTGACAAGAACGGCCTCGTTGCATGGACCTACGCTCACGCAGACGAGATCATGCCCTACATCTTTGTTCCGAACAACGCCGAAGAGATGACCCTCAAGGGGAAAGTCAAGATCAAGCCCGTTGCAATCGGAGGTGAAGTCAAGAAGGAAAACACGACTGACTTCACTTTCAACACCGTCGGAGGCCTCCCCGAAATCTCGTACGGTCCCCTCCCCGCCTAATGGGAACCGGACGCGGCAAAAGCCCCCTCGTCGAGGTGACGAACGCGCGAGAATACCGCCGCCGCATGAAAGCCGCAGGCGACAGCCTCGATGACCTCAAGCAACTGCATAAAGACATTGCAACGCTCGTCGTCGCCGAAGCTCAACACCTCGTACCGCGAAAAAGCCAAAAGCTCGCAGGAACAATCCGCGCCGCAGGATCTAAGACCGCCGCAACGGTAAAAGCTGGCAGCAAACGGATCCCATACGCGGGAATGATCCAATGGGGACGCAAAATCTGGCCCTCCACGCGCGGCCCGAAGCCCGCTAGCGGACGGAAAAAGCACCCCTCTGTCTACCTCCCCTCTCTCTTCCTCACAGAAGCAGCCTCAGAAACCGAACCGGACTGGGTAGGTTTCTACATCACCGCACTAGAAAACGCACTAGCCGAAGCAACCGGAGAAAAATAATGATGAAGCGCCTGTTTATCGATTACGAACTCACAGACGGGACCGTAGGAACCACGCGCGTTTACGCCGCCGATAAGGTCCTCGCAGAAAAGACATGCCGCATGCACGGCTGGCCCGTCGAGGACGGCCCACGCCTCATGACGATCATGCTCTACTCAGCCCTCAAGCGCACGAACGCCATTACCGACGATTACGAGACGTTTGTTGACGCAACTCTCGTCGATTATCAAGCGCGCACCGAGGACATGGACGAGGAAAACCCTACCCGGTCGGAGTAGCAACCGCTTCAGTTGTCGCTCTAGCCATGCGCACCGGCATCCCCGCCTCCGTATGGCTGAGTGAGCCTCCGGAAATCTTAGAGACAGCTCTCCTCATCATCAGTAACGAAAGCGAGTAACACTCATGGCTGGTAAAAGCGCGATTCTCTCCGTGAAAATCCTCGGTGACGCGTCGAGCGCCGTTAAAGCCATGCACGAAACTGAGGACGCAGGCGGAGGGCTGTTCTCGAAGATCACCGGAGGCCTCCCCTCAGCGGCAATGATCGGAACCGCGATCGCAGGTGCTGCAGTTGTCGCCACTAAGGCCCTATGGGATATCGGCACGACATTTGATGAAGTCGAGGACACGATCCGCGTAGGGACCGGAGCAACCGGAGATGCCCTCAAAGGGCTTGTAGATGACGCGCACGCAGTCGCGACAAGCATCCCGACCTCTTTCACGGATGCCGGTAAAACGGTAGCCGATCTGAACACTCGCCTCGGTCTTTCCGGAGAGCAACTGCAAACCGTTGCTAAGCAGTATCTCGAGGCTGGCCGTATCCTCGGTGAAGATGTCGATATCAACAGCACGACGGCTGCGTTTCATGCATTCAATCTCACGAATGATGAAGTCTCCGGAGCGATGGATAACCTGTTTAGGGTATCGCAGGCAACCGGAGTGGGGATCAACGATCTTGCCGGAAAAGTTACTGCAGGGGCGGAGACGCTTTCCGATCTTGGATTTAGTTTCGAGGAGAGCGCTGCTCTCGTAGGTTCGCTGGATAAAGCCGGTGTAGACTCCGCCGCGACGCTCGGAGTCATGAAAAAAGGCATGCTCGCCGTTGCCAAGCCCGGTGAGGATATGCAGGCGGCTTTCTTCCGAGTCACGCGAGAAATCGAGGAGTTTACGCAGCGAGGAGATACGGCAGGTGCTCTCGATCTTGCCGGAAAAGTTTTCGGCACGAAGGGAGCTGCTCAGATGGTGCAAGCCATTAAGAGTGGCTCGATCAATCTTGATGATCTCATGGGCCATATCGGAGCGACCGGCGATTCTATCCTCGAGGTCGGAGCCGAGACTATGGATGCCGCCGAGAAATGGGAGATCCTCAAGAATCGCGGGATGGAGGCGCTGCGTCCTCTCGCAGAAGGACTGTTTAGCTTTGTCGGAGATGCTCTCGGTAAGGTCATGGACTTTATCGACGGAATCGATTTCACGCCCGTCACAAACGCGTTTGCGACGGTTGGACCGTGGGTTAGCGGAGTAGCCTCACAGCTATTCTCGCTCGGACAAGCCATTATTAATATGGCAACCTCTGCTTGGCAGTTCGTTCAGCCGATTATTGCCGCGTTCATGCCCGCTGTTTCCGCAGTCGTCGAAACGGTTAAAACGTATCTCGGTGATCTCATTAATGTTGTACATAGTGTTGTGGATTTCTTTTCCGCGCTGTTTAGCGGAGATTGGTCCGCCGCTTGGGATGCTGCGAAAAACGTCGTCTCAAACGTCGTTAACCTTGTAGGCAACCTTGTTGGCAACCTGTGGAACGTCATTACGAACATCTTTAGCGGAATCAAAAATACGCTAGGTAATCTCTGGTCCTCAGCATGGGAAGCGGTGAAAAACGCAGCCTCTAACGGAGCGTCTGCCCTGTGGAACGTCATCAGCGGCATTCCCGGACAAATCCTCTCAGCTCTCGGAAACGTCGGCTCGCTCCTCTATTCCGCAGGCCGCGACGTGATCCAAGGCCTGATTAACGGCATTAAGAACATGGCCTCGGCACTATGGGAAGGTATTAAGAATACCGTCTCGGGAGCCGTTGACGGGATTAAAAACTTTCTGGGAATTAACTCCCCGTCGCGCGTATTTAAGGAAATCGGTGTGTTCACCGGTCAAGGCCTCGTGCTCGGTCTGGAATCGCAGTCCGATAAGGTACATGACGCGTTCACGAACCTTGTAGAAGTCCCTCCCACTCCCACATTCAACGTGCCCATTTCGTCGTTTAACGGCAACTCTGCTTACCGTGAATATGGTCGAAGCCCCGTGACTGTCAATATCACCGTGAATGGAGCTCTCGACGCGGATGCCACGGCCCGCGAGATTCAGCGCGTGCTCCAGCGCTCTGACTGGCGTAATCATGGAGTGACGCTGTGACTACCGCGACATGTATCCTGTCTGTTTCCTCGAGGCGCGTCCCCGCTCTCGATCGCCTCACGATCACATGGGGACGCGACAACGCGGCAACTCAGCCCACTGCAGCGACGTGCACAGCGCGTTTTTTCGCAGATGACGCGGCCTCAGCTATGCAGACATACACGATCGGGAGGCCGGTAACTGTCTCCTCGGATATCACGACGTACACCACCGGCACGCCGATTGAACTGCCTCTCACAGCCGCGACAGCATTTGAGGGATCTCTCGCATCTGGAGCAGTACACGCGGACCCCGCCTCCCCGCGCGATATAGCGACAATCGTGTGTCCTCCCGCCGCGCACTCGGATAATCCCGCCGCGTGGGATGAAATGCCCACAGTCGTTGCGGGGACGCAGTGGACTCTCACCGCGGACATTAGTCTACCGACACAAGGCGTAATGTCGGTGTTCCCGGTTTATTTCCACGGCCCCGCAGCGCAGCCGACCTACGGCCCGCGCGTCGCGCGCACGGATACGAGCGGATCGCTCTCGGCCTCGTGGATTATCCCCGCCTCGGCCGCAGGCACGTGGGTAGGACTCGCGTTCCAATTTGCCCCTACCGGCCCCGCATGGGCTACAAGCCCGCAGGCGTGGGAAACAGACACGCGCTCGTGGATTGGCCTCAATACCGGATCTATCCGCCGCGTGACTCTGCAGAGGCCACGCGAGGCCGCGCCGATCCGCGCCGAGGTTTTCGCGGGAACAATTACTGACATCTCTCTCGAGTTCGACGAGGAAGCCCGCAGGCCTGTCCTCTCGCTGACCGCTGCTGATACTCTCGCTGACCTCGAGCACGTCTACCTCGGAGGCGAGGTGTGGGAAACGCAGTCTCTCCAATCGCGAATTGAGAAGATTACGCGCGCACTGCACTCATCGATTGCCCCAAATATCGTGATTGACCCCGTTCCCGCCGCGCGCACTCTGATTTGGCAGGACGTGGATAATCAATCTGCAGCGTCCCTCCTCAAGTCAGCTGCGACAAGCGCCGGTGCTGTTATGTGGGCAGCGACGCATAAGACGACTGGACCGTATATCCGCATGGAGGATCCCTCCACGCGAGGCGCGCTCGGCATCATCTCTCTAGTCGAGGGGAAGATCAAAACGACAGCGCTCAAAGCCATTCACTCCCTCTCGGCCTCGCAGCTCCTCCGAGCAGGCGCTCTCACTCAATCAAACTCCGACGCTGCTAGCGTCGCTCGCCTCACGTGGAAACAACCCGGCGTTGACAGCGACGGACGACGTACCTCGACAGATCGCACGATTACGATCGAGGACCGCGATCTCGTGCGCCGAATCGGTTACCGCGCCGTGAGCCTCTCAACCTCTCTCGCAGTGCAATCTCAAGCCGAAGCCGCCGCCGCGCGCCTCTTTAGGACATATCTGCCCGGAGGCTTTGCAATCCCGCATCTCACATGGGACACGCGTGTGCATCCCGATAAGACTCAGCCCGATACTCTCGCAGCTCTCCTCGACGCTACGCGCCGCCTCGGCCTCATGCTCTCTCTTACCGATCTTCCGGACTGGTATCCCGCGCGCACGATCACAACGTTTATCGACGGAGGTCGATACACCTACGAAAAACAGCGCTGGAGTCTTGAACTCAACGCCACAACGACAGCCGCGACCGGTCGCGGTCTCATATGGAACCAACTCCCGCCCGGCCTCACATGGAACCAAACGCGGCCTCTCTCATGGGCACACACATCGTCTCTCACCTACTAAGGAGAAAAGCATGCCAGCGACAACCACGACACTGAAACTCCCCTACCCGCTCGATAGCGATCGCCTCGAGGATTTCCCGACGATCGCTAAGCAACCCGCTCAGCTCATCGATCAAGCCGCAACCACAAAAGCCGTAGTGTTACCCGTGTTTGATGACGCGTGGCAGCATGATCCGGATGGAGGCCTCGTGCGCACGATCAACGGAGTCAACCACCTAAACATTTCGCTGCGACGCGTTAAAAATAGTTTTCACATGGATGCAAACGGTATCGTCGATATCTACCGTGTGAATGGTCTCGTGAAGGTGCCCTCAACGCGCGAGTGGGTATTCTGTGGCTCGATTTACGGCCCCGGGGCATGGCCTATGCCTGTTTTCCTCGATCAGGGCCTCGTGCGAGTGCTCTGCTATGGTCCTGTCGATTTCACGAAGGACTCTGTCTATCGTGGTCACGCGACATGGGTAGCGTGACGCGATGACAGATATCGAATTTCGACAGTGCTGGAATTACACGCGAGGCCGCGAAGGCCGCAGCCCGTCTAAGATTGTTCTTCATCACTGGGGAGCAGACGGACAAACTCACGAGGGAGTCGTCGATTTCTTTACGCGCGGTCCCGGCTCCGGAACGAGCGCGCACTATGTGGTAAGCGCCGGGAAGATCACACAGATTTGCCACGATTATGACACCGCGTATCACGCAGGCAATTGGAACGCGAACCTCGATTCTATTGGCATCGAGTGCCGTCCTGAAGCATCCGAGGAGGACGTGCGCACAGTCGCCGAGCTGGTCCGCCGTATCCGCGCCGAGTGGGGAAATCTCCCGCTTACCGTTCACAGTGATTACTATCCGACCGCTTGCCCGGGACGCTATCACTCTCTCATCGACCGAATCAACCAATTAGCACAAGAAGAGGAATCCGACATGCAACTCACTGACCGAATTACGCGACCTGATGGACATAACGCGAGCGTGGGAGACATCCTCGCATATGTAGACATGCGAGTAGAGCGCCTCGAAGCAGTCCTACTCGGAGGCGTGGAAAAGAAAGGCAAAGACGGAGCACCAACCGGCGCGCGCACGAACCTCTCGGACGAAGCAGCGTGGAACGCGACGAACTTTGCCCGCGTTTACGACTCTCTCGCCGCTTTGACGAAGCGCGTTGACGATCTTGTGAATTTGATCGAGGTAGGAGCCTCAAAGTGAATGACTCGCCTCGACACGCTGAAACTCCTGAGCATCTTCCTTGGCTCACACCGCAGGTGCGAGCATGGATTTACGGAGTCATTACCGCTCTCGTTCCTATCCTCACGATCTATGGAATCGTCGATCAGACGACTGCGCCGCTTTGGCTTTCTCTGGCAGCCTCAGTTCTAGCGACCTCAACCGCTTTCGCTCACACACCGCGAGGCGAGGGATGAACGCAGTAGCAGAAACGATCGCCGCAGCCGGAGGACTAGGAGGCCTCGCAGCGACTATCACCGGCATTGCGACGCTGTTTGCTGCTCGACGTACAGCGAGCCAGCTCGAGCCGGATCACGGAACGAGCGTGAAGGATCAACTGAATCGTATCGAGAGGAGTCTCGACGAGCACGGAGTGCAGCTCGATAATCAGAGCTCGCAGCTCCTACAGATCACGCGCCGAGTCGATTCTGTAACCGATCACGCTCACGACGCGCACAGCGAGATCTATCGCCGTCTCGCCAAGCTCGAAAAGTAACGGGTAGTGGAGGCCCTTATGCAGCGGCCTCCACTACCCTACGTAAAGCATCGTCTGACATCTGCAAATACACTAATGTCGTTTCAGGAGAGGCATGCCCGAGGACTTTCTGAACGGCAACTAAATCCCGCGTCGCTCGATACGCTCGAGTCGTGAAACGATGACGAAGCGCATGCATCGACACCCCGGCTGGCATCGCACGCGAGAGCAGCTTCCCGAGCCACTCAGGACTAATGTGCCCACCAATATTGCCCGGGAAAACGAAACCTCGATATTTACGCAGTTCGCCCGCTAATGACTCAGTAATAGGGATGACACGTGTCTTGCCTCCCTTACCGTGGACGATGAGTGCAGCTCCGTCGCTCGAATCGATGAGATCACGATCGACATTAACGCACGCGACCTCCCCGCGCCTCATGCCAAGCTCGACAGACAGACGAGCAGCGAGTTTCACTCTCCAATCCCGCGATAGTAGGCATGAAGCTACCGCCGCATCACTCGCAGGATGTGGAGACGGTACAGCCTTGCGAACACTCGGAATGATCGGCATGTGATCGGTGAGCCCTTGCCCGAGCGCCCACTGATAGAAGCTCTTGACAGATTGATGAGCGCTGCGACGTGTGGACTGCGACCATTCATGATGAGCACTCCACTCGACTACCGCTGTATCTTTCACGCTGAATGGTTCCTCGTCGATCCACCGCGCATAACGCGCTATCCAATCTTTCCTAAGCCTCACCGTCTTTGGTGAGCAGCCGCTAGCTAGCAGGTATGTTTCATATGAAGTGATCGAGTTTCTCCACTCAATCGAAATCGTGTTGACGGACATAAATAGATGATTACGCAGCAATTCTCAGAATGCATTCAGGATCGCTAGAAGCGTAACTAATCATCTCCCAATCCCGAGGTTGCAGGTTCGAGTCCTGTCGGGGGCGCTTTTCCGCACGCAATATACACAGCGCGCTTCTCATCCGCTCTAGCATGCTTTTCTTCTGAAAAACAGCCTACAGTTTGCCTTTATCCCGTACTTTCACCAGAATTTTTCCAAAAAGTCTCACCGAGATAGGAATTTAGGCCTAGAATCTGGCTAGGATCACCCACTCGCACTGTCGCAGGAGTAGCCATGTTCTCTTTGGTGAGCACAAGCTTTACGCCGTCAACGACGGCTATCGGCTCAAATGTTTTTCTAACGGCACTTGCCGGAATTCTTCCGCTCCTGCTGTTCTTCGTCCTTCTAGGCGCTTTTAAAGTCAAGACACACTGGTGCGCATTGATTTCACTGGTTGCTGCACTACTTATCGCCGTCCTTGGCTACAAGATGCCACTGAGCATGAGCCTTTTGGCAGCAGGCCAAGGCATTGTCTTCGCCTTAATCCCCATCATCTACATCATCATCGCTGCAGTGTGGCTTTATAACCTCACCGAGGTTTCAGGCCGCAGTAAGGATATGCGAGCTGTCTTCAACACAATCGGCAAGGGCGATATTCGAGTCCAGGCATTGATCATCGCATTCTCTTTCTGCGGTCTACTTGAGGGCCTCGCAGGTTTCGGTGCGCCCGTAGCAATCGTTGCCGCGATGCTTGTCTCACTTGGCCTTCCCCCGGTAAAGGCTGCTGTTGTGACCATCGTTGGCAACGCGATCAATGTTGGTTTTGGCGCAATGGCAATCCCAACAACGACTGCTGGCCGTTTGGGCGGCCAAAACCCCCTTGTGGTTGCAGCCAATATGGGTCACCTGTCCTGGATTTTCGCCTGCTTCATTCCTCTCCTTCTCTTGTGGATCCTTGATGGGGGCCGAGGCGTTGCCCAGCTGTGGCCGATCGCTCTGATTTCCGGCGTTGCGACCGCTGCCGGGCATTTCTTCACCTCAGAGTTCTCCTATGAGCTGACCGCTGTCCTTGCTTCACTTCTGGGATTGGCCGCTTCTTACATCTTCCTCTTGGTGTGGACCCCGAAGACGCCCGATGACTACCGTTCTGAGAGCACTCAAGAGGATCGTCCCAATGCCTCGCGTATTACCTTGGCACTTCTCCCCTATGTGTTGGTTGTTGTCGTCATTGCTATCACCAAGTTGTGGAAGATCGGCGTCGATATTGATGCCATCTTCAAGTCGACAGACATCAAGATCCCAGTCCCTGGATTACACGGAGAATTGGTAGATTCTGCAGGCAAGGCAGTTTCTTCGACGATCTACACCTTCCAGTTCCTCTCTAACCCCGGAACCTGGATCTTCGTCACTGCTCTCATTGTCGCTTTCGTTTACGGTCGCACCAGTTCGGGCGGTCGCTACCCCATGACATTCGGAAAGGGAATTGCAACTCTCTTCAAGACAATCTCCACCTTGAAGATTTCTATCCTCACGATCTGCTTGGTCATGGGCTTGGCATACGTTATGAACCTCTCCGGACAAACAGGGGCGATTGGTACTGCTCTTGCGACAACTGGCGTGTTCTTCGCTTTCCTCTCCCCCATCCTTGGTTGGTTGGGAACAGCTGTCGCAGGATCAGCAACCAGTGCCGGCGCACTTTTTGCCAATCTTCAGTCCACTGCAGCACAGATCGCCGGACTCGATCCATCGACTTTGCTTGCAGGCAACACGATTGGTGGAGGTATCGGCAAGATTGTGTCACCGCAAAATCTCACCATCGCAGCGACCGCAATCAACGAACCCGGAAGCGAAGCAGAGATTCTCAAGAAGGCTGCTCCCTACTCAATCGGTTTGTTGCTCATCTTGTGCATCTTGATCTTCCTCGCCTCGCAAGGATATTTGGGTTCCTACATGCCCGTTGCCTAAGATCATTGGGCTCGCAGTCTTGCGGCTGCGAGCCCAAGGTCTACTTGAAGAGAGAGGCGCTATGCCGAAGTCATTGCGATCCTTGGCAGTTCTCAGTGTCATCATCACGCTTCTGACGGGATGCATTCCCTTCGGTTCAAACGCCACACAATCGCGTTTACCCCAGGACCCACGTTTTGCCGAGTTCACCTACGAAACTGACGGCGAGATCAAGGTCCAAGAGCGCACCGATTCCTTCAACGAACGGATGCCCGGGCTTCATGCAACGCAAGGACACGTCGTGGCAGCCAACTTCCCAGAAGGGTGGCTCTTACCCTCACCCGACCATCACTTATGGGTAACAGGCGTCGCAAGTGTTCCTCCTGAGACAATCCAGATGCTTGCCAATGGAAGCGGCGGGAATAACGCACTTCTTCCCGGTATCTATCCAGGCCTCTACGAGTACGTTCCCCAAAACTGCCACTTTTTCACTGTTCCCTCCAATCATGCGAATACTGTGCTCCAAACTGATAAGAACAACACTCAATCGAACTGGGGGTCATTCGAAATCACAAGCTTTGCGGCTTCCTCGGACTGTAATCTCATCATCGTCACTGGCGAAGGAATCAGGGGCTAAGAGAACACTTTCCCAAGCTGAGCACTCTGTCGGAGTAAAGAGAAGCCCAACAGACTTCCTTTCGCAGATACGGGAACTACTACCCGGCCTCGTGAACCCACGAGGCCGGGTCTTTATTTTTCACGCACCGCAGCGTCGTAAAACTGAAAAAGGAAAGGACACTCTGTCTTAAGTCGCATTTTCGGCGCGACAAATAGCTCAAGAGAAGCCGTCATTTCAGCGTTCTAATTCTGCGACTTTTCCGCACGAATTCAACAATTCTGGCCACCACTAAGCAAAGGGCTCACACGTTATCCACCATTGGGACCTCAGACCCAGCCATACTTTGAGAAATAGCACCTACGAGAAAGGATCTCCCAGTGCGTATCGCTCTCTTCTCAACTTGCCTGGCAGACGTCATGTTCCCCCAGGCAGCCCAGGCGACAGTGTCACTGCTCGAGCGACTCGGCCATGAAGTCGTCTTCCCCGAAGGCCAGGTCTGCTGCGGTCAGATGCACGCAAATACTGGTTACTTCGAAGACGCTGCAAAGATCACGCGCAACCACGTCAAGGCATTTGAACCAGTTCTCGACGGAGAGTGGGACGCAATTGTGGTTCCCTCTGGCTCCTGCACGGGTGCTGCCCGCCATGAGCAAAAACTCGTTGCCGAACACGTTGGCGATGCACAACTTGCAAAGCGCTCCCAGGAAATCGCCAAGCACACCTACGATCTCACCGAGCTCATCACTGATGTCCTCGGTCTGGAAGATGTCGGCGCGTACTTCCCTCACACCGTTACTTACCACCCGACCTGCCACTCAATGCGCATTGCTCACGTAGGTGACCGCCCCTATCGTCTCCTGCGCGCCGTCGAAGGACTGACGCTCATCGATCTGCCCGACGCTGAAGTCTGCTGTGGTTTCGGCGGAACCTTCGCGATGAAAAACTCAGAGACCTCAACAGCGATGCTTGCCGACAAGGTCGCAAACGTAATGTCTACCCGCGCAGAGGTTCTGGTCATGGGTGACTACTCCTGCCTCATGCATGTTGGCGGTGGCTTGTCTCGTCTGAATTCGGGCATCCGCCCGATGCACCTTGCTGAAATCCTTGCATCAACCAAGGACCAGCCCTTCCTTGGCAACATTTCATTCGCACCGGAAAGCGCTCAGGTGATCTGATATGTCTGAAACCTTTATTGGTATGCCAGGAGTCGTCAGCAACGATTCCGACGCCACGGTTCACACCGGAGGATGGCGGACGACCGTCACTATCCCCGAGGACACGCTCCGTTGGGGACCGACTTTCCCCGAAGGCGCACACCGCACCCTTGCCAATACTCAGATGCGCCGCAACCTTGGCCATGCAACCCGGACGATCCGCGCCAAGCGCGGCCAGCGCGTTGCCGAAATGCCCGACTGGGAAGATCTGCGCGACGCAGCTGAAGCCATCAAGTTTGAGGTTGAATCCCGACTTCCTGAGCTTCTCGAAGAGTTCGAACGCAACGTCACCGCACGCGGCGGCATCGTTCACTGGGCTCGCGACAAGCACGAGGCAAATCGCATCATCGCCGACATCATCAAGTCCAAGGGAGTCGATGAAGTCGTCAAGATCAAGTCGATGGCAACCCAGGAAACGAACCTCAACGAGTTCCTCAAGGACGAAGGCATCTCCGCGCGAGAAACCGACCTCGCGGAAATGATTGTTCAGCTTGCTGACGATATGCCCAGCCACATCGTTGTCCCCGCAATTCACCGCAATCGTTCCGAAGTTCGTGGAATCTTCCTCGACCGCATGGAAGACGCGCCCCGAGATCTTTCCGACGATCCGCAAGAACTCACGGCCGCGGCCCGCGCGCACCTTCGTAAGAAGTTCCTCCACGCAAAGGTTGCTGTTTCGGGAACGAACATGGGCATCGCAGAAACCGGTACCGTCTCGATCTTCGAATCCGAAGGTAACGGCCGCATGTGTCTGACTCTTCCCGATACTCTCATTACCCTCATGGGCATCGAAAAGCTGGTTCCGCGCTACCAGGACGTTGAGGTCTTCGCTCAGTTGCTCCCCCGCTCGGCAACCGGCGAGCGCATGAACCCCTACACCTCGATGTGGACCGGCGTCACCCCAGGCGATGGCCCCCAGGAATTCCACATCATTTTGATGGATAACGGCCGTACAAAGACTTTGGCAGACCCGATTGGTCGCGAGGCTCTTGCGTGTATCCGTTGCGGTTCTTGCATGAATATCTGCCCGGTCTACCAGCACACCTCAGGTCACGCCTATGGTTCGGTTTACCCCGGCCCCATCGGCGCGATCCTCACCCCGCAGCTCACCCAGGGTTTGGATGAGAAGGACCCGGTTCACACCCTTCCCTTCGCTTCTTCCCTGTGTGGCGCATGCGGCGAGGTTTGCCCGGTCAAGATCAAGATTCCGAACATTTTGATCCACATGCGTGCACGCACCGTGGACGTCAAGCACAGCATCGTACCCGACGTGTGGGATTTGGCAATGGGCGTTTCGACTCCCGTCATGTCCAACGCTAAGGCTTGGGAGCTTGCAACGGCGGGCGTGAAGGCAACTCGCCTTATTGGTAAGAAGAAGGGCAAGATCGGCGCTCTCCCCTTCCCAGCCTCGCTGTGGACGGGAGCTCGTGATCTTCCGGTTGCTCCCAAGGAAACTTTCCGCCAGTGGTGGCGGCGCACTCACCCCGAATCAGATGCCTCTGCCCCGCGTACAGATGCACCGGCACGTGGCATTCCTTTGGCCAGTGAGCACGGAATGACTACTCACACGAACGATGAGGAGGCCTGAGATGGTTATGGATGCAAAGACCGCAATCCTTGCGCGTGCGCGCGAGGCCATCGAGCGCTCGCAGGAAGGACGCCCCGTCCGCGAGATCCCTCGTAACTACATCCGAGAAGGGCAGTTTGCTCCCGGCTCAGATGAAGTCATCGCCGATATGATCGAAAAACTCGAAGACTACTCGGCACAGGTGGTTGAGGCTCGCGATGACGAGGCCATTGCCGACGCTATCGCAAAGTTCCTTTCCGAGGCGAAGGCTTCTTCCGTGGTTGTTCCCACCGGCCTCGATGATCAGTTCAAGAAGGCAGCCGGACGCGACAAGCGCACGGTCCGCGAGGACTCGCGCGAGGAGGCTATTCCGACACTCGAACTCGATGAAATCGACGCGGTGGTCACTCGCTCGCGTGTTGGTATCTCGATTTCAGGAACGATTGTTCTTGACGGTGAACCCGATCAGGGCCGCCGTGCGATTTCCCTGGTTCCCGACACCCATGTGGTGATTTTGGAGCGCTCCGCGATCGTCCCGACTGTTCCTCAGGCGGTTGATATCTTGGGTCAGAATCCGACTCGCCCGACGACCTGGATCGCCGGCGGTTCGGCGACCTCGGATATCGAGTTGGTTCGTGTCAACGGCGTTCACGGTCCCCGCTTCTT
>ERZ772779.317-NODE-317-length-23800-cov-57.723100_pt1 | contig 23800 bp, 17 predicted proteins | sample MGYA00511360_ERZ772779 | MGnify/ENA primary metagenome ERZ772779 (study PRJEB29015, sample SAMEA2738112) | human oral metagenome | biome: human oral; feature: human-associated habitat; material: saliva | place: China | collected 2231 ...
TTTCGTTCGAATTTTTCCCGCCGAAAAACGAACAAATGGAAACCATGCTGTGGGATTCCATCCATCGCCTGCAAACCTTGCATCCGAAATTCGTTTCCGTAACCTACGGCGCAAACTCCGGCGAACGCGACCGCACACACAGTATCGTTAAACGCATCAAACAAGAAACCGGCCTTGACGCCGCCCCCCACCTGACCGGTATCGATGCCAGCCCTGACGAGTTGCGCCAAATCGCCAAAGATTATTGGGACAGCGGTATCCGCCGCATTGTCGCCCTGCGCGGCGACGAGCCGCCCGGCTACGAGAAAAAACCTTTCTATGCCGAAGATTTGGTCAAACTGTTGCGCTCCGTTGCCGACTTTGATATTTCCGTAGCGGCCTACCCTGAGGTGCACCCGGAAGCCAAATCCGCACAAGCCGACTTGATCAATCTGAAACGCAAAATTGATGCGGGTGCAAACAACGTTATTACCCAATTCTTCTTCGACGTGGAAAGCTATCTGCGCTTTCGCGACCGTTGCGTGATGATGGGCATCGACGTTGAAATTGTTCCCGGCATCCTGCCCGTAACCAATTTCAAACAATTGACCAAAATGGCCCAAGTAACCAACGTCAAAATCCCAAGCTGGCTGTCTAAAATGTACGAAGGTTTGGATGACGACCAAGGCACGCGCAACCTTGTTGCCGCCAGCATCGCCATCGACATGGTCAAAGTCCTCTCGCGCGAAGGTGTCAAAGACTTCCACTTCTATACCCTCAACCGCAGCGAACTGACTTACGCCATCTGCCATATTTTGGGCGTGCGTCCGCGTTAATAAAACAGACGGCCTCCCCATTCTGATTTACAATATCGAACATTCAGGCCATACCGGCCTGATTCAAAATTCCAACTAGGAGAGTTAACATGACAACATTGCATTTTTCAGGCTTCCCGCGCGTCGGTGCCTTCCGCGAATTGAAATTCGCACAAGAAAAATACTGGCGCAAAGAAATCAGTGAGCAAGAATTGCTGGCTGTTGCTAAAGACTTGCGCGAGAAAAACTGGAAACACCAAGCTGCTGCCAACGCTGATTACGTTGCTGTAGGCGATTTCACTTTCTACGATCACATCCTCGACCTGCAAGTTGCCACCGGTGCCATCCCTGCCCGCTTCGGCTTCGACAGCCAAAACCTGTCTTTGGAACAATTCTTCCAACTGGCCCGTGGTAACAAAGACCAATTCGCTATCGAAATGACCAAATGGTTCGACACCAACTACCACTACTTGGTGCCTGAATTCCACGCCGATACCGAATTCAAAGCCAACGCCAAACACTACGTTCAACAACTGCAAGAAGCCCAAGCTTTGGGCCTGAAAGCCAAACCGACCATCGTCGGCCCATTGACTTTCCTGTGGGTAGGTAAAGAAAAAGGCGCTGTCGAATTCGACCGTCTGAGCCTGTTGCCTAAACTGTTGCCTGTTTACGTTGAAATCCTGAACGCTTTGGTTGAAGCCGGTGCTGAATGGATTCAAATCGATGAGCCTGCTTTGGCTGTCGACCTGCCTAAAGAATGGGTAGAAGCCTACAAAGACGTTTACGCCACTTTGAGCAAAGTAAACGCCAAAATCCTGTTGAGCACTTACTTCGGTTCCGTTGCCGAACACGCTGCTTTGCTGAAATCCCTGCCTGTTGACGGCTTGCACATCGACTTGGTACGCTCCCCTGAGCAACTGGACGCATTTGCCGACTACGACAAAGTTCTGTCTGCCGGCGTTATCGACGGCCGCAATATTTGGCGCGCCAACCTGAACAAAGTTTTGGAAACTGTCGAGCCTCTGCAAGCCAAACTGGGCGACCGTTTGTGGATCTCCAGCTCTTGCTCCCTGCTGCACACTCCATTTGACTTGTCAGTTGAAGAAAAACTGAAAGCCAACAAACCTGACCTGTACTCTTGGTTGGCATTCACCCTGCAAAAAACCCAAGAATTGCGCGTTCTGAAAGCCGCATTGAACGAAGGTCGTGACTCTGTTGCCGAAGAACTGGCCGCCAGCCAAGCTGCCGCAGACTCCCGTGCCAACAGCAGCGAAATCCACCGTGCAGACGTTGCCAAACGCCTGGCCGATTTGCCTGCCAACGCAGACCAACGCAAATCTCCATTTGCCGACCGTATCAAAGCGCAACAAGCATGGTTGAACCTGCCTCTGCTGCCGACTACCAACATCGGTTCTTTCCCGCAAACTACCGAAATCCGCCAAGCACGCGCCGCCTTCAAAAAAGGCGAATTGTCTGCCGCCGATTACGAAGCCGCGATGAAAAAAGAAATCGCCTTGGTGGTTGAAGAGCAAGAAAAACTGGACTTGGACGTACTGGTACACGGCGAAGCCGAGCGTAACGACATGGTTGAATACTTCGGCGAACTGTTGAGCGGTTTTGCATTCACCCAATACGGCTGGGTACAAAGCTACGGTTCACGCTGCGTGAAACCACCGATCATCTTCGGTGACGTAAGCCGCCCTGAAGCCATGACCGTGGCTTGGTCTACTTACGCACAAAGCCTGACCAAACGTCCGATGAAAGGTATGTTGACCGGCCCTGTCACCATTCTGCAATGGTCTTTCGTCCGCAACGACATCCCACGTTCTACCGTGTGCAAACAAATCGCACTGGCTCTAAACGACGAAGTATTGGATCTGGAAAAAGCCGGCATCAAAGTCATCCAAATTGACGAACCTGCCATCCGCGAAGGTCTGCCTTTGAAACGTGCCGATTGGGATGCTTACCTGAACTGGGCCGGCGAATCTTTCCGCCTGTCCTCTACCGGTTGCGAAGACAGCACTCAAATCCACACTCATATGTGTTACTCCGAGTTCAACGACATCCTGCCGGCCATCGCCGCTATGGATGCTGACGTGATCACCATCGAAACTTCACGTTCCGACATGGAACTCTTGACCGCGTTCGGCGAATTCAAATACCCGAACGACATCGGCCCAGGTGTTTACGACATCCACAGCCCACGCGTACCGACTGAAGCTGAAGTTGAGCATCTGTTGCGCAAAGCCATCGAGGTTGTACCGGTTGAACGTCTGTGGGTTAACCCGGACTGCGGCCTGAAAACACGTGGCTGGAAAGAAACTCTGGAACAACTCCAAGTGATGATGGACGTAACCCACAAATTGCGTGCCGAACTGGCTAAATAATGTGAGTTAGATAAAAGGCCGTCTGAAAATTTTCAGACGGCCTTTTTTTTATTTATCGATATTTAAAACATAAAGATTACGACTTCAACAGCTTACAAAATTCCTGTCGTTGTATGATGTTCTTCCACTCCTGATGTATACACGTTCTGAGTATGGTGATACACAGTCTCTTTAGTCGTTTCGACAATATGGTTGGCTTCCGAAAGAACATCGCTCAATGCCACTTTACTGCCGGTCGTATTTACTTTTTTCAGTGCCGCACCGTTATGGCTATTGCCTTCAGAATACGTGTTGATGTCATTTTCAAAGCGCAGCCATGAATCATACAACTTGCCTTTAATGTCCGTCAGGATTTTGTTGTTGGCCACATTTAAAGATGCCTTACCCTTAGGGTTGGTACTGTGTACGTCTATCAATGCATCATTCAAATCACCGCCAAGTTTCAATGTGTTATTGGTGATGTTGTACTCTTTGGCATTGCTCTTTAAATAAGCAAATTCGACGTAGCCGGCAGATTCTTCACGCACGGAAATTTTGTTGTTGTGAATCGTTACCGCCCCATGCATAGCGACATTGCCATGGTGTTCTTCCACATAAACCGGTACCGCGCCTTTCATAATCTTGCCGATATCGGCATCATTGCCACTGATGGTAATGGTACCGCTGCCCATGCCGTTTTTCGATAAAACGCGGTCGTAGGTATCGTTGATGACGGCAATCAGATATTTGGTGGATTCACCGCTGATCTTGTTGTTTGCCATATTGAGCGTGTAATCCATTTTGCTTTCATGGTTACGGAACTCAATCGCGTAGGTCTGAATATTATTTTGATAAACCGTCAGATTTTTAATGACATTATCGCTGATATCAAAATAGCCTTTATCAGCCGAGTGCAAATCTCTGTATTGGGTATTGGTTTGCACCTGAATACCTGAATACATGTGGTAGTACTTGCCCAAGTCATCATCAACATCCAAACGGAAGCTCGGATCTTGAATAATGGTATTGCCGGTAATTTTGACCTTATCCATGGAAAACTGGCGGTTGTAGGCGACAATACCATACAGCCGGTCACCCGTTAACACATTGTTTTCAATGACAATATCTGTGCCATCATGCACATCCAAACCTTTGCGGTAGTTGTGGTCGGTCGTGTTTTTACGGTATGTGATGCCGTAATTGTAGCTGCCGGCAGCCACGGCCATACCGTACCCTGTCCCGCCGTCCGCTTCGTGGCCGTTCCAATCCAAACGGTTGCCCTCGCCGATAAAGTTTTGTTGGAAACCGATCAGCGCACCGGCAACGCGGTTGTGGTGTAGATACGAATCAACAATACGGTTGTTTTCACCCAAAGGCAGCGCTTCGTATTTTTCATCAATTTCGCCGCTTTGCACGCGCTCTTTAAAGGTCAGCTTATGGCCTTTTTCCGTTTCCAAAGAAGCGGTCGAGGTAAACATCACACCAGCACGGTTGGCACCGGAAACCTCTACTTTACTGATTAAAGTATTGTCCGCATCGTTGACCAAAATACCGTTTACCTTGCCAAAATAGCTTAAGCCTTTGCGGTAAAAATCAGGGTTGGTATATTGAACCGACAAATCGGCAATGGTTTTATTGTTTTGCCCATCGATCAAGATACCGGCAAATTCTCGGATATCGTCATGGTTGGTGTCCGGATTGAATTCGCCTGTTTGCGCCTTATCAAACGTTACTTTGGTTTTGCCCATGCCCGAACCAAACAAACCGCGCGCGCCGGAGACGGTTTTATCCATCACAATCTGATTGGAAATATAGTAAGTACCATCCAAGAAGACCATGGCCTTTTCTTTGTGTGCCGCCTCTAAAGCTGCTTTAAATGCCTGAAGGCTGTCTTTTTTACCCTGCGCATCGGCACCAAAATCATTCACACGAACGTAATTGCCATACTCTTTGGATTCATACACGCGGTATTTTCCGGATAGACCTTCCCTGCCTTCGGCATGGTCGTCAATTTTGTTTGCTTTACCCGAACTGAGGTGGCCGTCGTGGCTATTGATTGCTTTTTTACCGGAAGAAACGCCAGCTATTTTGTCATGGCCGTCTGAATCCTTCAGATTCTTTTTATGGACAATCTCAACGGTTTCTTTTTCTTCGGCAACTCTGTCTTCCGCCTCTTTTTCTTTACGTGCGGCTTCGAGTTTGGCTTTACGCTCTGCAGCCGCTTTTTCGACTGCCGCTTTATGCGCTTCTTTTGCGCGCTCGACAGCCTTTGCTTTAGCGGCGGCAGCCTCAGCTATTTTTTTTGCTTTGGCTTCTTCGTAAACTTTTTGCCTTTCAGCCAGGACTTTTTCCATCGATTGATTAACCGGTTCTTTTGAAACAACGTGTTTGCTCGCCACTTTAGGCGCAATGGTATGTTTACTGGAAACGCTGCTTACAGAAGCAACGCTGGCCCGTGCAACATGCATTTTGGTCACAAGGCCGTCTGAAGATGATGAAGAACTGTCAAATCTTGCTGCCTCCGCCACATGCACTACTTCTCTCGTTACCGTATTTTTACCGCTTAATTGCTTAAGCTCAGGAGAAACCGACGGCATATCCCCCCAATTGTGGGTATGTATCCATTCTTTTAGAGGAGAAGATGATTTGGAGTTTGCTTCAGGTATAGATGAGCCGTGACGAATGTGGGTACGGCCAAGAGGAGCAAGTTTATGTGACATAATCAGCGTATTTCCTTGTATCGAATATCGCCTTTCCTACCGCACAAGCGTGCGACAAAAAAGCCGATTGATTAAAGAGGTAAGACGGATTCTGTCGTAACAACAATTGCCTGTATAAAGGCTAAACTGAAGTTGGCCGCTTTGAGAAACTCGGCAGCGTTTCCCCTTCTGCCGGTTTTCTGATTGGAAACGGTCATGGTGTCAGACAGAACCCTTGGATGACTTTATATAGGCAATCTGTCCGCGTACCATGTGTCCGGTTATTTTTGACGGAAATGTATCAGAGTCCCTTTTTAATTGATTAGTTCATCCAAAGTTAAGTTATTTTTGATTTTTATAGCAAAATAAAAATGGTTTTATCTTGCATCGTTTTCCTTTTTGGCTTGACAGAGTGAATCCCGCGAAACCCAAAAGGAGGGAAATTCTAACACGATATGTTTTTAGCATTCCCCATTTAACTAAATTTACAAAATATACAGAATAAATATCTATAACTGTTTTTAACTTCTTCTAAAAATCAATAAAATTCGATATTTCCAATATGTATTTTTACAACATGCCTGCGCATTATATACCGATTATCTAAAAATACTACCGTTTGTTTAAAAAATTTAGCATTTTATTATCGTTTTCCCCATCAAAAAACCAATAAAAAAAGGCCGTCTGAAAAAATATTTCAGACGGCCTTTTATATTCACTACGTTCTACTTAACAAACTTCGACCAACCAACCGTGTTTGTCTTCTGTCAAACCGTATTGAATGTCCGTAATTGCCTTACGGATTGCATAACCGCGCTCTTGGCTCTTCACTTCGATTTCTTTGCCGTCAATCACGAAAGAAGTTACCGGAGAAATAACCGCAGCCGTGCCGGTCAGAATCGCTTCCGCACCATTCTCAATCGCAGTTTTCAGCTCATCGACAGTAAAGTTGCGCTCGGTAACGGTGTAGCCCAAATCTTTGGCAACAGTCAGTACGGAATCGCGGGTAACGCCGTGCAAGAATTCGTCGGTCAACGGTTTGGTAATGATTTCATCGCCGTTAATCAGGATAAAGTTAGACGCGCCGGTTTCCTGAACATCGCCATTCGGGCAGAACAGTACTTGGTTTGCACCGTGCTCTGCTTTGGCTTTCAATACCCAAGGCATGGCGGAAGCGTAGTTGCCGCCGCATTTCACGCGGCCCATATGAGGGGCGCAGCGGATGTGTTCGGTTTCCACCAAGATTTTAACGGGCGAACCGGCTTTGAAATAGTCGCCGACAGGAGAAGCCAGAATGTACAGCAAGGCTGTTTCGGAAGGAGAACCGGCTTTGCCGATCACAGGGTCGGTACCGATCAAAGTCGGACGCAGGTACAAAGCGGCAGGCGCGTCAGGGATTTCCTCGGCGGAGCGTTTGACCAATTCGATCAAAGCATTCAAATAAGCTTCCGTTTCAGGACGCGGCAGGTGCAGAATATCTGCGCTTTGCTGCATACGCGCGATGTTGGCGGTCGGGCGGAACATCACGATTTTGCCGTTTGCCTGACGGAATGCCTTCAAACCTTCAAAACATTCGCTGCCGTAATGCAGCGCATGTGCGCCCGGGGCGAGTGTCAGGTCTTTGGAAGATTGCCATTCTACCGGTTGCCATTTACCTTCACGATAAGCGATAACGGGCATTTCAGCGTGGAAAACGCTGCCGAATACGGCTGGGACTGGTCTGCTCATGATGATTGCCTTTCTTATTCTGATTTGTAAGATAATAACTAAAGACTGAACAATACGCCTTTCAATATGGGTTTGACAAGTACCCGTCAGCATTAAAGATACCCTTCCCATGCCGTCTGAAACATGCCGTCCTATCCGAAATCCGGCAAATCGTTTAAACTGATACCATTTTTCAGACGGCCTGCCCCAACCGCAGCCCACCCGGAGCAACCCATGAAACTCATCTATACCATCATCAAAATCCTGATTCTTCTTGTTTTCCTCCTGCTGGCCATCACCAATACCCACACCGTATCCTTCTTCTACCTGCCCGGCCAAAACATCAATCTGCCGCTGATTGTCGTGCTTTTCGGTGCATTTATTATCGGCATCGTGTTCGGTATGTTTGCCCTCTTCGGCCGTCTGCTGTCCCTGCGCAGCGAAAACAACCGCCTGCGCGCCGAAGTGAAAAAATACGCCCACCTTTCCGAAAAAGACCTGACTCCGGTCAAAACCGAAACACCGGCAACGGCTTCCGACACCGCTCCCAAAGCGTAACGCCACCAATCAATAAAGGAATACCATGGACAACGAATTGTGGGTCATCTTATTGCCCATCGTCCTCCTCCCCGTTTTCTTCGCTATGGGCTGGTTTGCCGCGCGCGTCGATATGAAGACCGTCCTGAAACAGGCCAAAAGCATACCGGCCGGCTTTTACAAAAGCCTTGACGCCCTCGTCGACCGCAACAGCGGCCGCGCCGCACGCGAATTGGCGGAAGTCATCGACCAGCAGCCGCAGTCATACGACTTGAATCTGACCTTAGGCAAGCTCTACCGCCAACGCGGCGAAAACGACAAAGCCATCAATATGCACCGCGCCCTGCTCGATTCGCCCGACACCGTCAACGAAAAACGCGCGCGCGTGCTTTTTGAATTGGCGCAAAACTACCAAAGCGCAGGCTTGGTGGACCGTGCCGAACAAATCTTCCTCGGTTTGCAGGAAGGCGACATGGCACGCGAAGCCCGCCAACACCTTTTGAGTATTTACCAGCAAGACCGCGACTGGGAAAAAGCCATCGAGATGGCACAGCTCTTGAGTCATGACGAACAAACCTACCAGTTTGAAATCGCCCAGTTCTATTGCGAAATCGCCCAAGCCGCGCTATTTAAATCCAACGTCGACGCCGCCCGCTACAACATCGGCAAAGCACTCGAAGCCAACAAAAAATGTACGCGCGCCAACATCATTCTCGGCGACATCGAATACCGTCAGGGTAACTTCCCTGCCGCCGTAGAAGCGTATTCCGCCATCGAGCAGCAAAACCACGCCTATTTGAGCATGGTCGGTGAAAAACTCTATGAAGCCTATGCCGCGCAAGGCAAACAGGAAGAAGGCCTCAACCGCCTCATCGGCTATATGCAGACCTTTCCCGATCTTGACCTGATCAACGTCATCTACGAAAAGGCTCTGCTGCTCAAAGGCGAAACCGAAGCGGCGCAAATCGCTGTCGAACTCGTCCGCCAAAAACCCGACCTCAACGGCGTGTACCGCCTGCTTGGTTTGAAACTCAGCAGTATGAATCCAGAGTGGAAAGCCGATACCGATATGATTCGTTCCATTATCGGCCGCCAGCTGCAAAAAAGCGTCATGTACCGATGCCGCAACTGCCACTTCAAATCCCAAGTCTTCTTCTGGCACTGCCCAGCCTGCAACAAATGGCAAACCTTTACGCCGAATAAAATCGAAATTTAATCGAGCGTTAAGCATTAAAAAAAGGCCGTCTGAAATCTTTTCAGACGGCCTTTTTATGACAACACAAATATCAAAGTGGCTCAAAATATAGTCTTACACACCAACAATATTTGCTCAACAACGCTGCTCTGCCCATGCCAAGGCCGCTACAACCTGAGCCTCAACATCGGCATTAAACTCGCCGGCACGGTACGCGTCGCGCAATTCCGTGCGACGGGTTTCATCTGCCGCAATTTGGTTCAACACCACTTGCGGAAACTCGCTAAACACAGGCCCTGCCTCTTCATGTCCGATTAAAAACAGCGCAGGGATTTTTTGGTTGGTGCGGACGATTTCCTGTTGGCGAGGATTATCGAAACGGCTGCTGTCGTCAAAATCACTGCGGGCAATATAGTTGACGCGGATATTGGGGTTCAACTCCGCCATTTTTTGAATAAACGGCACAAACACGCGGCAATCGGGACAATATGGCGCAGCGGCAAGCAGCCAGTTTTGCGGACGGCTGATCTTTTTGACCGCCGCTGCCGTTTGCGCCGACAGCTCAGTTGCCTGATAGAGCTGCTGCTGTTTCAATTTGTCTTCTTCGGTATCAAAATCCAAATATTCTGTATAAGTAGCCATGCTTTACTCCTGTTCTGTTGTATTGGTTTTACCTGCCGCGCTGCTCAAAAGCGGAACAAGCAGATTGACGACAAGGTTTTCAAATAGCGGCTCCTCAAGCGGCGATTCATCCGAATGACCAAACACCAGCTTCACTTCGGTATATTCTTTCTGACCTTTGCTCATTTTATTGCCGTTAAAAACATCATGGGCTTTTCTCAAGGCGGCATCCCAATCCTCTTTCTTGCCGTACTCCTCCGCCGCGGCAAGGCTGGTTTTGGCGAAAAACGGCAGGGGGGTATTTTGTCCGATTCGGAAATATACCAGCCATTCTTTCAAAAGTGCCCTCGCCGCCTCTTGCCCGATGGCGGCATAGGTTTCGGTCTGCCCCAAGCTGACGATATGGGTTTGTCGGTTTTCAACGGATTGAGGGGCAACGGCACAAAAAATCAAATGCTCCAATAAACGGGCAATGCGGTTGGGCGCATTGTCTTTTTGGTTTAGGAACACAATGCGGCCGCATTCGTAAAGATTGCCGATGGTGCCTTGTAAAACCAAGTCGTCAAAGTGTAATTCATAAGGTTCAGACGGCCTTTTGTTGCTGCGTATCAACTCGGCATCCACGTTTTTCGCAGATATCTGATACTGCTTCTGCCACAAGCCGCCCAACTCGCCCACCGGCATCAGGCTTTCTGCATTCAGCCGAATGGCCGTATCTTCAAAATCTTCACCTTTGCGCCGCGCATCCAAATAGGCATCGGCAATCCGGCCTTCATGTTGCGGCTCAAACGGTTCGGCAGATTCCCATGCGCCGTCCAAATACGGCTGATCCCAGCTTAAATTTCTCTTCAGCCAAACTTTGACAGGGTTGCGCCAAAAACTGATAAGCTCGCCCTGCTGAATGGTTTTGCCCGGCGCTTCCTGACTTAAAGCCTCAAGAAAAAACGGCTGCGCTTCCGCTGGCGGTTGGTTCAACGCATCGGCATAATCTTGGCGCGTACTGAAGAGGCCGTCTGAAAGCGCATCCTTTTGGAAATAACGGCGTGAAAACGCCTGCAACGGATGATGTTTCACCCATTTCTCCGACAACTCGCGCCCGCTTTTCCCTGTCATGGCGGCAATGGTATCCAGCAGCTCGCTGATTAACGAAGACGGCGCGAACTCGGCATCATTGCGTATATCGCGGCCAATATAAGACAAATACAGCATTTCGCGCGCGCTGATTAAGGCTTCGAGGAAGAGATAACGGTCGTCGTCGCGGCGGGCGCGGTCGCCTTTTTTCGGATGTTTGGCAATCAGGTCGAACATCGCCGCTTTGGTATTGCGCGGAAAATCGCCGTCATTCAAACCCAGCAGGCAAACCATTTTAAACGGCAGGCTGCGCATCGGCACCATACTGCAAAAAGTAATGCCGCCGCTCAAAAATCCGGCTTGGCTTTCACTGTCCAAAAAACGACGGATATGGCGGATAACGGTTTTACACGGCAACAATCCGTCAAATTCGGCCAACTGCGCCTCTTCCTGCCATTTCGCCAAAGACTGCTCAAACTGCTGTTTCGCGTATTGGTCGTCCGTATCCGGAGCAAACAGTTTCTCCAGCAAATCGTGGCAACGCTGCACCCAGCCTTCCACATCGGCAGGCTCTTGCCATTGCGCCGCCATATCGGCCAAAGTACGGATAAATTCGGCAAAACCGCTGAACACGTCCAACTGGTTGACGTTGCTATGCCACGCGCTCACGCCCTGCCACATACCGTGGCCGCCTTCGGGCAGCATCCAGCCCAAGGCCAAACGCTCTACCGCCTGCTGCCAAGTAAAGAGGTTGTCTTTACCCTCGCGCATGGTTTGGTCCAAACCCCAATGCACATTCAATCCGGCAACAGCCTCATGCAGCAGCGGCACATCTTCCTCGCTCAAACCGAAGCGTTGCAGCACCAACCGGCTTTCCAGCAAAGGTAAAACCTTGTCCACTTCAAACCGGCTCTCCAACAAGTCCAAAGTTTGCGCCAAAGCATACAGCAAGGGCTGACGGCGGCTGAGTTTTACATCCGAAATCGAATACGGCAACGCCTGGCTGCCCGCCTGCTCCTGTCCAAAAACGGCTTCGATAAACGGGCTGTACGGCTCGATGTTCGGCGTCAAAACGGCAATATCGTGCGGCTGCCAGTCGGAATTATTTTGCAACACCAGCGACAGCTCTTCTTTCAAAATCTGCAGTTCGCGCAAAGGACTGTGGGCCGCGACGATTTTGACCGAGCCGTCATTTAGCAGCTTGTCCGGCTCGACACACACCGGATTGCCGTCCGCATCGTGGACTTGAACCCAAGCCGGCTGCGCGCCTGCTTCGCTTTCTTCCTGTTGGTATAAGCGTTCAGACGGCATGATTAAGTTTTGGATATCGTTTTGCAGGCAATGTAACAGGGTATCGTCTTTTCCCTCTTCATAAACCTGAATATCCTGCTCGGTTTCCACTTCCGACAGAAAATCAAAGAAATCGCGTCCCTGCTTGCCCAAAGAAGCCAACAGCGGATGTCCTGCCTGTGACAAATCTGCCTCATCGCCCCTTTTCAAAATCTGCGCCTCGTCGATGACCTCGCCCCAATATTGGCTGCTCGGGTTGAGCGCAAACACAAACACATCGCAATGCTTGGAAATTTGGTGCAGCAGTTGCAGATACATCGGCGCCATTGTCGAAATGCCGAATACGAACAACCTTTGCGGCAAGACCGATTTATCCAACTGCGCCAACAGCTTTTCCCACAAGGCCACGCGGTGCGGCGCCGATTGGCTGCCATCGTCCAAATAACGCCACAACCGCGCCTGCCAATCCTCATCATCGCCCAAACCCAGCAGCTTCCCAGCCTGCCACGCATCAATCCAATCCGGCCGGTACACCAAATATTGGTCGAAAATATCCGCCATTTGTCCGGCAAGCTGATAATCTGCCGATGCCGAGCTTTGTAAATAACTTTCCAGCTTCAAGCGTACGTTTTCGTATTCCGGGGCCGTCTGAAATGCTTCGCTGCGGAACAAATCCAGCAAACGCCAACGCATGACCTCAGGCGAAAACGGGCTGAGCGGCGGCACATCGGGAACCAATTTACGCATCAGCTGCCACGCCAAACCGGCCGGCAGGCTGAACTTCAAATTCGCCGCCACGCCGAGTTTGCGCGCAAAAAACACATTCAGATACCGCCGCATCCCCTGGCTCTGCACCACCACTTCTTCCTGCGCCAATACCGCATCCAAAGGCAAGGCCTGATGAATATGCGCGCACATTTCGGCAAGCGCTTCCAAACGGTCGGACTGATAAAGATAAAACATAGCAGACAATCTAAAAAACAATTGCCCACATTATAATGCCATTAGGACAAATGCTTCAGCAGAAGCAGCAAACAAAAACACAGGCCGTCTGAAACACGCTTCAGACGGCCTAAAACAAATCCATCGGCAGCCAATTATTAATTATTTATCGACCCCCTGTACAAACCGGCCTCTCCTATCCTATAATTCCCCACATTCGGAATGTAGCGCAGCCCGGTAGCGCACTTCGTTCGGGACGAAGGGGTCGGAGGTTCGAATCCTCTCATTCCGACCAAATACAAAACCTGCTTGAATCCAAGCAGGTTTTTTACATTCGGCAAGCCTATACTTCCGGCGGAGGGAAAGGCGCGCCTTCGGGATGTTTGTAGCGGTTGTACATAAACAAATATTGTTCCGGAAAACGGCGTATCCAATATTCGGTATTTTCATTGATCACGCGCGCATCGTTCTCCTTATCGCCGTTCAACTCGCCGCGCAAAGGCTCGATGTGCAAGACAAAACCTTTACCGTCGGGCAGACGCTCGCCGCAGAAAAACAAAGCCTTCACGCCTTTAACTTGCGCCAGCTTGCCCGCCAACGTCATGGTGTAGGCAGGTTTGCCGAAAAAGTCCACCCACACGCCGTCGCCCCCTTCCTCTGGAGACGGTACATGGTCCGGCAACACAATGGTCGCTTCGCCGCCGCGCAGGGCCTTGATGATTTGTTTGACACCCTGAATACTGGTCGGCGCAGTCTTACCTTTACCGCGCACGCGCCCTGCCTGCATCACCGCATCAAATGCCTTGATTTTCGGCGGTTTGTACATCGCCGTCAGCGGAAACGGCAGCTGCTGGCTGATGTAGCGGCCCGCCAAATCATAGCTGCCGATGTGCGGCGTGATAAACAGCAAACCTTCGCCCGCGCTCAAGGCCGTCTGAACATGTTCCCAACCGTTGACGCTGACAAACAGGTTTTCAATTTCTTCAGGCCGTCTGAAAAACGCCACCGGCAATTCCAAGCCGCCTTTTGCCGTTTCACGGAAAACTTTTTTCACTGCCTCGTCCGTCGGGTTCAATCCGGCAAGTTTCATGTTTTCGAAAACACGCCGGCGATCTTTCGACAACACGCGAAAACCCAAACTGCCGAGCAGGTTGCCTAATTTGTGCAACCAAGCCAAAGGCAGCGCGGCCAAAAATTTAAAAACAAAGGTAACAAGCGTTTGCATAAGGGTTTACCAAAATGAAGTGGACAGATTGTAAACGAAACAGGCCGTCTGAACAAAACAGACTTCGGGCAAATATATTGCGGCACACCTGCTTTTCTGCTACTATCCGCGCTGCATTAAGAGTTGGGAATTCCATGCCAACCTGCTTTTCAAACGGAAAGGTAAGGTGGACGGTTGAAAAACCGATGTGGCTCGCCAGAGCAATCCAAACCCGCTTAATGCGGGAATTTTTTTGCCTGTAAGAAACGCGCAACAGGATTCCGAAACAGCAGGCAAGTGCGAATGTTTCTCACTTGTATAGAGAAAAAGCGGAGTTTTTGTTATGATTTCCGCTGTCCGAAATAAAAGGCCGTCTGAAAACACAGTAGCCTGTTTTTAATGAAAGAATAGCAATGAGCGAATATCTGTTTACTTCCGAATCGGTATCCGAAGGCCATCCGGATAAAGTTGCCGACCAAGTATCCGATGCAATTTTGGATGCCATCTTGGCGCAAGACCCCAAAGCGCGTGTCGCCGCTGAAACCTTGGTCAACACAGGCTTGTGCGTATTGGCAGGCGAAATCACTACCACCGCCCAAGTGGACTACATCAAAGTCGCACGCGAAACCATCAAACGCATCGGCTACAACTCCTCCGAGCTGGGCTTTGATGCCAACGGCTGCGCAGTCGGCGTGTACTACGACCAACAATCCCCCGACATCGCCCAAGGCGTGAACGAAGGCGAAGGCATCGACTTGAATCAAGGCGCAGGCGACCAAGGTTTGATGTTCGGCTATGCCTGCGACGAAACCCCGACCCTGATGCCGTTTGCCATCTATTACAGCCACCGCCTGATGCAACGCCAAAGCGAATTGCGCAAAGACGGCCGCCTGCCTTGGCTGCGTCCTGATGCCAAAGCGCAGCTGACCGTGGTTTACGACAGCGAAACCGGCAAAGTAAAACGCATCGACACCGTCGTCCTGTCTACCCAGCACGATCCGTCTATCGGCTACGAAGAGCTGAAAAACGCTGTTATCGAACACATCATCAAACCGGTTCTGCCGTCTGAAATGCTGACTGATGAAACCAAATACCTGATCAACCCGACCGGCCGCTTCGTTATCGGCGGCCCGCAAGGCGACTGCGGTTTGACCGGCCGCAAAATCATCGTCGATACCTACGGCGGCGCAGCTCCGCACGGCGGCGGCGCATTCTCCGGCAAAGACCCGTCCAAAGTGGACCGTTCTGCCGCCTACGCCTGCCGCTATGTTGCGAAAAACATCGTTGCCGCCGGTTTGGCAACCCAATGCCAAATCCAAGTTTCCTACGCCATCGGCGTTGCCGAACCGACTTCGATTTCCATCGATACTTTCGGCACCGGCAAAATCAGCGAAGAAAAACTGATTGCTTTAGTTCGCGAACATTTCGACCTGCGTCCTAAAGGCATCGTCCAAATGCTCGACCTCTTGCGCCCGATTTACAGCAAATCTGCCGCCTACGGCCATTTCGGCCGCGAAGAGCCTGAGTTTACTTGGGAGCGCACCGACAAAGCAGCCGCATTGAAAGCAGCCGCAGGCATATAAAAAAGCATGGAGGTCGTCTGAACGGGAGTTTCAGACGGCCTTTTTTACATCTCAATATTCAAAACCTTTTTACGAACGACACATCGTATTTTCACAAAACAGCGTAACAAATTTTGGATTGCTATGCCGCCTTTGTGAATCTACATAAATAAAATTGAAAGAATGCATCATGAAAAAATGGCTGCTGGCTGTTTTGCCTGCCACCGCACTGGCTGCTCCGCCTCAAGGCTTTTATCAAAATTACCAAGACTGGGACATTGCCTGCGACAATACCGGCACCTGCCGTCTTGCCGGATATCAGGCAGATGAAACAGAAACGCCGGTTTCCATCTTGTTTACCCGAAAAGCGGGGGCGAACGCTGCCGTAGCCGGCGAAGTTTCCCTGCTGCCGTTTAACGACGATGATAGGCAACTCGCCCGTGTGGCAGCCCGCAGCGAATTAATGCTGAACGGCAAATCACTGGGCAAATTGGCGTTGAACAAAAAAGGCACAGGCAAATTGAGCAGCGCACAAACCAACGCCTTGCTCGAAGCGTTGAAAAAAGAAAGCAAAATCAGCATCCGCGCCGGCAAATATGAATGGCACTTGTCCGACAAAGGCGCGGCGGCGGCAATGTTGAAAGCGGACGAATTCCAAGGTCGTCTGAACACGCCTTCCGCGCTGATACGCAAAGGCAACAGCACTCAGGCAGTCCTCAATCCTCAACCCAAACCCGTTATCCGCGCCGTTGCCGTACCGAAAACAGCAGGCGATACGTTGGAGCAAAACACGCCGCGCCACAATGCCGTCATGAAACTGCTGCGCAACAGCAACCGCGTTTCCGAAGGCGACGATAATTACTGTTACGCCCTGCACAATAAAGAGCAAATGGATTGGAACCGCAACCTGTATGTCCATCCGCTCAACGATCGTCAGGTGTTGATTTCGGCCATCTGTATCGGCGGTGCTTATCAAACCAGCGGCTACTATGTCATTGCCGACAAAAAATTAACCAAAATCGAACAAGTGCTGCCACCAATGACATACGGCGGACACGGCGGATTCGATGAGAAAACAGCCACCCTTAGCGGCAGCTTCAAAGGCCGAGGGATCGGCGACTGCTGGTCGGGCAATGCGGCGGTGTGGGACGGTAAAACGTTTGTCCGCAGTGAGGAACACACCACCGGTTCTTGCAAAGGCTTCACAGGCGGCGCATGGCTGATGCCTGTTTTTGAAGCCCGTGTTGAGCGTTAAAAGACACGGAATATTTACGATAGAAAGCACAGGCCGTCTCAAAATTCCCGTTTTCAGACGGCCTTTTTCCTTATACAATAGCCACTTGAATTTCTATATACATTCTGAATAAAGGATACGGATTATGTTCGGCAAACAACTTTTTGAAGAAGTCAGCTCCAAAATCAGCGAAACCATCGCCAACAGCCCTGCCAAAGACATGGAAAAAAACGTCAAAGCCATGCTCGGCAGCGCGTTCAACCGCATGGATTTGGTAACCCGAGAAGAATTCGACATCCAACAACAGGTTTTGATTAAAACCCGTACCAAGCTGGCCGAATTGGAAGCCCGTTTGGCCAAACTCGAAGCCGCCCAAGAGCCTGAAGAAGCTGCTTTAAAAGCTGCCGAAGCCGCTGCCGAAGAAGCGGTTGCCGAAATCGTACAACAAACCGAAGCCGCCGAATAAGGCCGTCTGAAACATGTCGCTTGCTTTGGTTTACAGCCGCGCCTTAAGCGGTATGAACGCGCCGTTGGTCGAAGTGGAAGCCCACCTTGCCAACGGCTTGCCACATTTCAATATCGTCGGTTTGCCCGATACTGAAGTCAAAGAAAGCCGCGACCGCGTACGCGCCGCCATCATCCAAAGCGGCTTTGACTTCCCCGCCAAGAAAATTACCGTCAACCTCGCACCGGCCGACCTCCCCAAAGAATCCGGCCGTTTCGATTTACCGATTGCCTTGGGCATTCTTGCCGCATCGGGACAAATTAATCCTGAAAAGCTCGCGCAATATGAGTTTGCCGGAGAATTGGCGCTGTCCGGGCTGCTGCGTCCCGTACGCGGCGCGCTGGCCATGGCATGGCAGGGAATGCAGGCCGGCCGTTCGTTCGTCTTGCCGCAAGAAAATGCCGAACAGGCTGCCGTCATGCGCGGTATCGCGGTTTATGGCGCGCGTTCTTTGGGCGAAGTGGCCGCCCATTTAAACGGCATCGAACCGTTGACACAAACCGAATGCAAACTGCCACAAAGGCCGTCTGAACAAAGTAAAATACCCGACTTAGCTGATGTCAAAGGCCAACATACCGCCCGCCTCGCCTTGGAAATCGCCGCGGCAGGCGGACACAGCCTGCTGATGATGGGGCCGCCGGGAACGGGCAAATCCATGCTTTCGCAACGTTTGCCCGGTATCCTTCCGCCTTTGACCGAAGACGAATTGGTCGAAGTCTGGGCATTGCGTTCGCTCCTGCCCAACCATCAACAGCAACTCGACAGCAACCGTCCTTTCCGCAGTCCCCACCACAGCGCCAGCTCGGCCGCCATGGTCGGCGGCGGTTCCGACCCGCGTCCGGGTGAAATTTCATTGGCGCACCACGGTGTGTTGTTTTTAGACGAATTGCCCGAGTTTGACCGTAAAGTATTGGAAGTATTGCGCGAACCTTTGGAAAACGGCGAAATCTATATTTCCCGCGCCGCACGCCAAGCTGTTTATCCGGCCAAGTTCCAGCTCGTCGCCGCCATGAATCCCTGTCCTTGCGGCTATCTCGGTCATCCGTCCAAACCTTGCCGCTGCACGCCTGAAAGCATCGCCCGTTATCGAAGCAAAATTTCAGGACCATTACTCGACCGCATTGATTTAACCATCGAAGTACCCAGCCTTTCCGCCGCCGAGCTGATGCAACAAGAAGCCGGAGAATCCAGTGCCGCCGTATTAGAACGCGTTACCGCCGCGCGCAAAATCCAATACGGCCGACAAGGCAAAGTTAATGCCGAATTGAGTGTCAGCGAGCTCGATGGCAAAGCCCGTATCCAAAAAGAAGCGCAAGAAGCCTTGGGAACCATGCTCGAAAAACTGTCCCTTTCCGCTCGAAGCTTCCACCGCATCATGCGCGTCGCCCGTACGCTGGCCGATTTGGCAGGCGACGAAGAAGTCAGTAAAACCCATGTGATGAAAGCCATCGGTTTCCGTCGCGCCCTCTAACTTTTCAGACGGCCTGAATCTTTATGTTTAAGTAAAACTAGAGTAAACAAAGCATCAGGATTTTGCCGTCCATAACGGTTATTGATAAAATATCGAATTCAAACTCAGACAGTCTCCCTTCAGGCCGTCTGAACCCATTATTACAAGGTAAGTCATGAAAAAATCTACACAATATGGCAAAGGCTTGGCCGGTTTCTTTTTCGGTCTGATACTGGCAACAGGTATTATTGCCGGTATTTTGTTCTTCCTGAACCAAGGCAACCAAAACGTTTTCAAAGAGCTGACCCAGCCCAAACAAAGTGAAGAACCTGAAATCCTGAAGCCTCAAGACAAAGCAGAGAAACGCCCTGCCACCGACAATTCGTCCAGCCAAGCAGATGAAGAAAAAGCCAAAGCTGAAAAAGAAGCGGCGGAGAAAGAAGCCAAAGCAAAAGAAGCGGCTGAAAAGGCTGCCAAAGAAGCTGAAGAGAAAGCGGCACAAGCAGAAAAAGAGGCTCAGGAAAAAGCCGAGCGCGAAGCCAAAGAAAAAGCGGATAAAGCTGAAGCAGAAAAAGCCGAACGCGAAGCCAAAGAAAGAGCAGACAAAACTGCCGCCGACAAAGCCGAACGTGAAGCCAAAGAAAAAGCTGCAAAAGCGGAAGCAGAAAAAGAAGCCGCCAAGAAAAAACTGGCCGAGAAAAAAGCCGAATTAGAAAAAAAACGCGCAGAAAAAGCCAAAGCTGAAAAAGAAGCTGCCGATAAAACTGCAAAAGACAAAAAAACGGCCGACCAACTGACCGACAAACAAAAAGAGCGTGCCGAGCGCAAATTGGCTGAGAAAAAAGCAGCCGAAGCCAAAAAACAAAACAAGCCGACACCTGAGCAAATCCTCAACAGCGGCAGCATCGAAAAAGCACGTAAAGCTGCAAATGCCTCTGCAACAAAAGAAAGCAGCAACGCCGCTGGCAAACAATCGGCAGAAAAAGCCGAAGCAGCTGCCAACAGCGGTAAAAAGGCATTCCTGCAACTTGGTTCATATGCAGACCGCTCCAGCGCAGATTCACAACGTGCGAAATTGGCTATTTTAGGTGTGTCTTCCAAAGTGGTTGAGTCGCAAAACGGCGACAAAACCATTTATCGAGTTCAAAGTAACACCATGCCGCAGGAAGCCGCTGTGAAACTGCAAAAAAACCTGCAAGGCCATAATATCAACAGCTTGATTCGTTCTACCAAATAATGGAATCACTGATGAAGCAGCGTATGAAACAAACTATTGCCGCACTCAGCCTGAGCCTGCTCAGTCTGAGTGCTCAGGCTGCTACCGAAGGCGTGGACTATACCGTTCTTAATCGCCCTATCCCGCAGCAGCAAGCCGGAAAAATTGAAGTGCTAGAATTTTTCGGCTACTTCTGCGTCCATTGTTACCATCTCGATCCGGTTTTGTTGCAACACAGCAAAACCTTCGCCAAAGATGTTTCCTTACGGACAGAACACGTCGTTTGGATGCCTGAAATGTTGGGCTTGGCTAAATTAGCCGCTGCCGTCAATCTTTCAGGTTTAAAATATCAGGCCAATCCAGTCATCTTCACAGCCGTTTACGAACAGAAGATTAACTTGGCTGATGCAAATGTATTCCGCACATGGGCCGGTAAACAGACAAGTTTTGACAGTCAAAAACTGCTTCAAGCCTATAACAGCCCTGCTACCACATCGGCTGCTGCAAAAATGCAGCAATTGACGGAAACTTATCGAATTGAAAACACACCAACTGTCATTGTCGGTGGTAAATACAAAGTCAATTTCAACGGTAGCGACTGGAAAGCCGGTATGAAAACCATAGACGAACTCATCGTCAAAGTCCGTCGCGAACAATCCTCAAAACCACTTTAACTAATCAACAAAAGAAAGACGGCCTCAAGGCCGTCTGAAAACTTATGGACATTCTGATTTTATTTAAAGCACTTATTCTCGGTATCATCGAAGGTTTAACCGAGTTCCTCCCTATTTCAAGTACAGGCCACTTGATTGTATTCGGCGACTTGATGAATTTCCAAAGCAACGGAAAAGTATTCGAAATCGCCATCCAGCTCGGTGCCGTATTAGCCGTCGTATTCGAATATCGCCAACGATTTACCCATATCATAAAAGGACTAGGCAAAGAGCGAACAGCCAATCGCTTTGTGCTGAATTTATTTATCGCGTTCATCCCCGCTGCGATTGTTGGCCTCTTATTCAGTAAACAAATTAAATTGCATCTTTTCAACCCGATTACCGTTGCTACCATGCTGGTATTAGGTGGCTTTTTCATTTTATGGGTTGAAAAACGCCAAACAACAGCCAAACCTACAGTCAACCATGTCGATGATATGCGCCCAATTGACGCATTTGTTGTAGGATGCGCCCAAATTTGTGCCCTTATCCCTGGGACATCACGTTCAGGCAGCACCATCATGGGCGGTATGCTGTGGGGGTTGGAACGAAAAACGGCTACCGAATTTTCATTCTTCCTTGCTGTACCAATGATGATTGCGGCAACAGGTTACGACATCTTAAAAAATTACAAACTCTTTACCTTGCAAGATGTCGGACAAATTGCCATCGGTTTTATCGCAGCATTTATCGCCGGTTTGTTAGCAGTAAAAGCTTTGCTGAAATTTGTTTCCAGTAAAAACTATGTTCCTTTTGCCTACTACCGCATCGTATTCGGTGGTCTGATTCTCCTTACTTGGATACTAGGCTTAGTTAGCTGGAACGAATAATCGCTCCCTTCATTCTCCTCAAAGGACGTGTACCCCACGTCCTTTTTCTTCTCCTTTATCCATTCCACCCTATTGTTACCCCATAAAAGGCTTACACTCCGCATCATTACCCCTAAATATCTCCTCGCCGTCCGTACAACTGCCCTTCCCCTTCATCTTCCTGCACACCACCGCCGTCAGCGACTCGTTCAAGCGCAGCACCCTCGGTTCCGCCTCCCTGTCCAGCGCCACCGCCTTCAGGGTAAACTTACCCTCCAGGATGCCCCTAGCCTGACCGCTCATCCTGATACAGAAACCGCCCGCCTCCTTCACCGGCAATTCCGGCCACTTCGTCGACGTCAGCTTAAAGCTGCCCTTTTTCGCATAGAACTGCTCCATAAAGCGCGCATTTTCCAGCAACGCGGCATGCGCCGCACGCAGGTTGGCCGAGCGGACCGATTCCCGATAGACCGTAAAGGCCGCCGTCGCCAAGATCGAAACCAGCAGCATCACCACCAACAGCTGTACCAAAGAATACCCCCTCTGCACAGTTGCCCCATTCCGTTTTCCGTCAAATGCCTTTAAGTACATATCTTTCTTCCCTTTATCTGTTATATCTCTATCCAATAGGCGTCCTATCCGTTTATCCCTTTACCCAACGGAAGCCCCCACTGGTTCAAGCTCTCATCCCCGCCCCAAACAAAGCCGCCCCGGGGCCCAACCGGCAAACGGTTCGGCCGCAGGGCGGCATACAGGCAGAGTCCGGCTTATTTTTTCACGGCAGGTTGGGCGGCCTTAGGCGCGGCAGAAGAAACCGTCGCCTCCGCTTTCAATTTGTTCAGCACCGCATCACCGATGCCCTTCACGTTTTTCAGCTCCTCCACCGATTTGAACGCACCGTTCTTCTGACGGTATTCCACAATCGCCTTCGCCTTAGCCGGGCCAATACCCGGCAATGCCTCCAGTTCCGCAGAAGAGGCCGTATTAACGTTCACGGCAGCCAAAGAGAACGCCGTACACACGGCGGTAACTACACCAAATAAAAATTTCTTCATCAGGGTTTTCCTATAACGTGTCAGATTGAATCAACCGGGCCGTCTGCAGGACAGTTTTCCCCACCCCGCCGACACTGCCACATCGACAGTAGAACACGGCCCCATTCCATATAAATGCATACGACATATTAACGCAAATACCGTTCGATTTCAAACATTCCAAACGGTTAACCGTAACTTTCGGTACTTTTGTGCAAGAATAACAACAGGGTAAATATTTCCGATTCCAATACCAATGTTTGACCCCAACACCCGTTATCCCAATTCTGCCGCCAAACCGACAGAAACGACAGGCATGTAAAAAGCCCCCGACATCAGTCGGGGGCTTCGGAATGGGTGTTTGGCGGTGACCTACTTTCACATGGAAGAACCACACTATCATCGGCGCTGAGTCGTTTCACGGTCCTGTTCGGGATGGGAAGGCGTGGGACCAACTCGCTATGGCCGCCAAACTTAAACTGTTACAAATCGGTAAAGCCTTAATCAATTATTTGGTGATGACTGAATCAGTCAGTAAGCTTTTATTATTTGAAGTTCTTCAAATGATAGAGTCAAGCCTCACGAGCAATTAGTATGGGTTAGCTTCACGCGTTACCGCGCTTCCACACCCCACCTATCAACGTCCTGGTCTCGAACGACTCTTTAGTGTGGTTAAACCACAAGGGAAGTCTCATCTTCAGGCGAGTTTCGCGCTTAGATGCTTTCAGCGCTTATCTCTTCCGAACTTAGCTACCCGGCTATGCAACTGGCGTTACAACCGGTACACCAGAGGTTCGTCCACTCCGGTCCTCTCGTACTAGGAGCAGCCCCCGTCAAACTTCCAACGCCCA
>ERZ772779.318-NODE-318-length-23767-cov-12.281377_pt1 | contig 23767 bp, 21 predicted proteins | sample MGYA00511360_ERZ772779 | MGnify/ENA primary metagenome ERZ772779 (study PRJEB29015, sample SAMEA2738112) | human oral metagenome | biome: human oral; feature: human-associated habitat; material: saliva | place: China | collected 2231 ...
GCAGGTCCAGCTGGAGGCGGCAGCACATCGAGCGGATCATGTGCGGGTCCAGGTCGGAGTTGATGAAGTTCTGGAAGTAGGGCAGGCCGTACTTCGCCGTCATATCGAAGAGCGCGTCGACATTCTCGCCCTCCCAATCGAAGTCGGGCGTGATGTTGTAGGTCGGGATCGGGAACGTGAAGACGCGGCCGTCCGCGTCGCCGCCCGTCATGACCTCGATGAACGCGCGGTTGATGAGGTCCATTTCCCGCTGCAGCTCGCCGTAGGTGAAGTCGACGACCTCGTCGCCGATGAGGGGGTGCTCGTCGGCCAGGTCGTCCGGGCACGTCCAGTCGAAGGTGAGGTTCGTGAAGGGGCACTGGCTGCCCCAGCGCGAGGGCACGTTCAGGTTGTAGATGAGCTCCTGCATGCACTGCACGATCTCCTCGTACTCCATGTCGTCCAGGCGCACGAAGGGCGCCATGTACGTGTCGAAGGAGGAGAACGCCTGGGCACCCGCCCACTCGTTTTGGAGGGTGCCGAGGAAATTGACGATCTGGCCGCACGCCGACGAGAAGTGCTTGGGCGGGGCCGAGGCGATCGCGCCGCCCACACCGTTGAAGCCCTCCTGGATGAGGCGCTTGAGGGACCAGCCCGCGCAGTATCCGGCGAACATGTCGAGGTCGTGGATGTGGTAGTCGCCCTCGCGGTGCGGGGCGCCGATCTCGGGCGTGTAGACGTGTTCGAGCCAGTAGTTGGCGACGATCTTGCCCGCCGAGTTCAGGATCAGGCCACCGAGCGAATATCCCTGGTTCGCGTTGGCGTTGACTCGCCAGTCGGAGCGGTCGAGGTACTCCTCAACGGTTGCAATAGCGTCGACGTCGTAGCGGGGTGCGCTAGTCATGTTCCTGGTCCTGTCTTTTCTGCGTTTCCGCATGTTTGCTGTGTGCGCTTGTTGTTCGTCTCGGCGCCGTGGGCCCTGCACTCCTGTGGGCGGCGAGTCCGGTACTGCTGGACGCGTGTCCGACACGTCGCGGACGCTCCCCCCAGGCGGCACGAGGCCGTGGCACTGTGGGTGGTGGTGGTTTCCTCCACCCGGCGCGAGCCTCCACTAGATGTAGGGCACGTCCGCCACAAGACACTAGATCTTGTGTTTCGAACGAACAGTCACCACAATATCTAGTGTCATTCGAGTGACATGCACCCATCTCGCGAGTCGCCCTGTTCCCCTCGCCACGAGCTCACTTTTTCAGAAACTTTCGGGGACCAACGTCCCGTGGCAAGGTGCTGGACCAACGGCGCAGCACGCCACCCGCCAGCCTCCTAGCTATCGACCAGAAGCTGCCCACCACCGACCGCCCCATACCTCGGCCTCGCACCCAAAATTTCGCACGTAATTCGTTTGCTTGATCATTCAACAACCGCCACAAACGTTGCAATTCCAACGACCGGATTTCAATGTTTGAAAGATGCGCGTGGGAATTACGTGCGAGATTATTGGGAAACCACGAAACGCGACAGCCCCACCATCGCGACAACCCCGACACCGCGACCGCCCCCACGAAGCGCGGAGGCCGCGACCGGAAACCCGGCCACGGCCTCGTCGACGCGAATCAGATGAGGAAGGGCAGCTTCTTCACCAGCCCCAGGCCCTTCCACCACGAACCCAGGCCGAGCGTGTCGCCCGCGCTCGTCAGCGGAATCAAGATCAGCACGAGCGCGTACACCAGATGCTCGTTCACCACCGGATTGAGCGACCCCCACACCCACGGGGCCACCGCCGCGTACATGAAACCCAGCATGACGACGCCCGCGACCGCCGCGAGGCGCGTGCCGATACCGAGGACGAGGGCCACCCCGATGCCGAGCAGGCCCACCATGAACAGCCAATCCATCGCGGGCACGGCGAGAGACTCGAAGAAGGAGGCCAGCGGCTTACCGGTCGTCGCGCCCGTCAGGTAGCTCTGCGCGGGCGTGCCGCCGTTGATCCACGCGCGAGAGGGGCCGGTCGAGTAGTGCAGGCCGAACGTCTTATCCAGGAACGACCACAGGAACACGAAACCCACCGCGAGACGCAGCAGACCCAGGACCACACGCGCGGGCTTGGAGGTGACAACAGTAGAGGCGGGACGAGGCATGCCGGTCCTTTCGGGGCGAATCTGCGACTGTAGGGGCCCAGGGCGCGGCCGTCACAAGTGGGCCCGTCGGCTGGGCAGCCGATCCAACGGCGTTTCCCATTATCCACCGCCCACGCCCCCGAAGGGCAGGGGCGTGACTATTCGCCCGCGAGACGGTCGACCTCGTGGATGATGAGGCCGCAGATGCCGCTCACCCACGCGATGGCGGCGACGCCCAGAACGCGCGACCGCCACGGCCGAATCTGGAGGAAATGCTCGAAGCCATAGCCGGACCCGGGGGACGCGGCGGACATGCTGAAGCCCCACATGGCGGCCAGCGTGGCGAGGACCGCGACGCCGAGAAGGCCCAGGCACACCCACACCATCGCGCGCTGGATCGAGGCCCCATGCCGCGGCCGTCGCTCGATGGGCGACAGGGCGAGGGCCCACGCGCCCGCGATGAGCGCGGCGGTGATGACGTCGGATGGCCGGTGCCATCCTTCCATCATGACGGACACTCCCATGAGCGAGGTCCACGCCCACCCGATCCAGGCCGCCGGGCTGCGGAACCACTGGGGCGCGACCACGATGAGCGCCAACGACAGCGTCACCGCGACGGTCGTGTGACCGGAGGGCAGGGAGTTCCCGGCGCCGGTCGTCACCCCCAGGTTGGGCCGGGTCAGAATGTAGTCCTTGAGGATCTGCGTCGTGATGTTGGCGCCGACGACGGCGCCGAGGGCGCGCCCGGCCAGCGTGAGCCGACGCCTCGCGGCAGCGACGAGGGCGACGATGGCGCCGACGACTCCCATGACGGGCACGGACACGATGCCGGTGATGAGCGTCGAAAAGCCCTCGAACTGGCTGGCCGATCGCATCATGCCTTCCATGAGGATCGTGTCGATCACCTGACCGTAGGAGGTGGTCAGCGCAACATGGCTGATGAGCCACGTCGCCAGCAGGCAGATGGCCACGCCGGCCAGGCGGCGGGCGAGCTTGAGCCGATACCACCCGTCGGAGCTCAGGCGACGAGGCGTGGGAGCGTCAGCGGCCGCGGCCTCGGCCTCGCTAGGCGCGGGGTCGACTGTGCGCGCACGGGCGGGGCGATCCTTGGCGGGGGCGCCGTCCTGCCTCGCGTCACGTTCGTCGGAGTCTGCGCGCGCGCCGGAGCGGGCGCGGGGGCGAGCGGGACGCGAGCTCTTCGTGTAGGACTCGTCGACGCTCGGGTCGGAGGGCAGGGCGGAATTGGGGTCGTCCATGTGTTCCTCCGTTCGTGTCGATGCGTCTCCTGCATACCCACTGTAGTGGAGTGTGGCGTGCCTTCGCGGATTGGGCGTGCATGCGGACGGGTTGGAGACGCGAATCAACAACCGAAACAAGCTACTTCGGGGTGCACAGGCCCCGACGCGCGCCTCGCCGCACGATCGGGAACGCTCGAGATCGGCTGAGGGAGCGCTCGGGGAGCGCTCGGAAGGCGCTCAGGGTGAGCTCAGGGTGGGCGAGCGCGTGACGGAGGCCTCGGTTACAGTGGGGGTGTCCGATTGTGTACGTTTAACGCGGGAGTTGTCAGTGGCCTCTTCTTCACCTGTCAGCACCGACCGTATTCGTGATTTGCTGCGCTCCCGGGACGTGCGTTTCGGCGACTACAACGAGGGCGAGCTGGCCTACCTGACGCCCAACGCCGCTTTTTTCTGGAATGCGACGAATCCTCAGATCCTGCAGCTGCGCGCCCAATGGCGGGGGATCGCGCGCACGCCGGAGCAGTTCGGTGAGCTCGCACGCGAGGTCGCGGCCTGCAACGCGACCCGCACGGGCCCCAAGGCCTACCTGGCCCCGCTGGAGGACGGCGCACAGTACGGACTGATCGCCGAGTGCAACATCGTCGTGCTGTCCGGCCTCACCCAGGCACAGCTCGATCATTTCTTCGAGACGTCGATGGCGATGATCATGGGATTCTTCGCGGACCTTGAGGTGACGCTGCCCGGGTTCGTGGATTGGGATGAACAGAGCCAGGAGGCGGCGCAGTGAACGTTCCTTTTGTGGTGCCCGAGGACGATACGACGCCCTACCCCGCGAACTTCGAGCGCGTCATGGCCGCCGTTCGCGCGATGGGCTACGCCCTTGACGTGATCGAGCCGGGACGCGCGGGCGGGGCGATTTTCGACCGCGTGCCCTTCCTGGTGTCCTTCGATACGGCGGGGCGTTTCCTGTCGATTCGGGCCCTGTGGGAGCCGGATATTCCGGCGGCCAGCGCGGAGCACGCGATGTTCGCGACAGCAGACAACTGGAACCGCGAGAAGTACTTCCCGACGGTGTACACGGCGACGACCCCGGAGGGCACGCTCGGCGTCTACGCGGATTTCGTGGTCGACACGGAGGCGGGCCTGTCCAACGATCAGCTGCGCGACGCTATTTCGTCGGGCATTTCGACGGGTATCGCCGCGATGGAGTACGTGAAGGAGTCGGCGTCCGAGACGCTGGGGTGGGTGAACCCGGACTCGGATGAGCGCTGACCGCTCTGCCTCTCCCGACCCGCACGAGGCCGGGGCGGGCGCACGCGAGCACGCGCGGTTCGCCCCTGGCGCGGGGCCGTCCGCGTCGCCTGGGGATGAGGCGCCCGATCACGCGCCGTCGAGCGACGTGAGCGCGCCCACGTCGCCTTCTTCTCCTTCCCCCGCCGACCTGCTGGCCGTCTTGGAGCGCCTGAGTTCCGGGGACGACCGCCTGGTCGGCCACGTGACGCTCCCGGGGCGCCCGGAAAGAATCGCGGATTGGCCGCAGTGGGTCTGCCCTGCGCTCGTGGACGCGTGGGCGCGCCGGGGCGTGGAGCGCCCGTGGCTCCACCAGCGCGAGGCCATGGACGCCCTGCGCGAGGGCCGCGACGTCGTGCTCGCGACGGGAACCGGCTCGGGCAAGTCGCTGGCCGCGTGGACCCCGATCCTCTCCGACTTGGTCGAGGCCGAGGATTCGTCGCGCATTTCCGCGATTCATCGCCGTCCGACGGCCCTGTACCTGGCCCCCACGAAGGCCCTGGCCGCGGACCAGCTGGCCTCACTCATGTCGCTGCTCGGCCAGGACGTGACCCCCGAGGACGCACAGGGGGACGGGGACCCGGAAGGCTGCCCCGGCCTCGTCGATGAGCGGCTGCGCCGCGTGCGCGCGACGACCGTGGACGGGGACACGCCGCGCGAGGCCAAGGAGTGGGCGCGGGCGGGCGCCGACCTGATCCTGTCGAACCCGGATTTCCTGCACTACGTGATGCTTCCGTCGCACCAGCGCTGGTCGCGTTTCCTGGCGTCGCTGCGCCTCATCGTCATCGACGAGGCCCACCACTGGCGAGGCGTCACCGGCTCGCACATCGCGCTGGTCGTGCGCCGACTGCTGCGCGTCGCCCACCACCTGGGCGCGGACCCGCGCGTCGTCATGCTCAGCGCGACGGTGCGCGACGCTGGGTCTGTGGGACGCGCACTGACGGGGCGCGACGCGGTCGCCATCACCGAGGACGGCTCGCCGGCCGGCGCCCACGAGCTGGTCCTGTGGCAGGGCGCCATCATGGCCGACGAGTCCGAGGTCGACATTTCCTCGTTCCTGGCCGCTCTCGGCGCGCCGCCCGGCACGGCCACGCTCAAGGTCCCGATCATGCGGCGCAGCGCCGGTGTCGAGGCCGCGAACCTGGCCGCCGCCTTCGTCGAGGAGGGGGCGCGCCTCCTCGCCTTCGTCCGCTCGCGCGCCGGGGCCGAGGCCGTGGCCGCCCAGGTGCGCGACCGCCTCTCATCGCGGGGTTCCCCGAACGCGGGCCGGGTCGGCGCGTATCGCGGCGGATACCTGCCCGAGGAGCGGCGCGCGCTCGAGGAGGCGCTGCGCACCGGCGCGGTGCGGGCGCTCGCCACGACGTCGGCTCTGGAAATGGGCCTGGACGTCTCGGGGCTGGACGCGACGATCACGGTCGGCTGGCCGGGCACGCGCGCGTCCCTGCGCCAGCAGATCGGCCGAGCCGGGCGCGCGGGCGCTCCGGGAACCTCCGTGCTCATCGCCTCCGACAACCCCCTCGACGCGTACCTGGTGCGCCACCCGGACCACATCCTCGGCGAGGTCGAAGCCAGCGTCATCGACCCCTCCAACCCGTGGGTGCTCGCCCCACACGTCGCCGCCGCGGCAGCAGAAATACCGATCACTCCGTCCGATATCACCTACTTTGGGCCGGAACTGCGCGGCGTCGTTGGGCGGCTGGTCGCCGACGGCTACCTCAAGCGCAGGCCCGCCGGATACTTCTGGGACGCCACCAGGCCCGAACGCCCCTGTGACCTCACCGACCTGCGCGGCGCCGCCGGGGACGTCCAGATCGTCGACGCGGCCACCGGCACCGTCATCGGCACCATCGACCAGGCCTCCGCCGACGCCCACGTCTTCCCCGGCGCCATCTACATCCACCAGGGGCGCACCTTCCACGTGCTCGCCCTCAGCCCCCTCACAACGCCCACCGCACCCGCCGCCCAAGGGTGGCCGCGCGCCCTCCTCCCCGACGCCGGGGGCGGCGCCCGGGGAACCGAGCACTTCGGGGGCGGGCGGCGGGAGGGAGCCCCAGCCTCGTCGATCATCATCCCGCCCGCGCGGGCGGACGACGCGCGCGTCGCCATGGTCGAGGAGGTGCGCACTCCCCTGCGCACACGCTCCGCGACCCACACGAGCGTCGACGTGTGCGCCATCGAGCAGACCTACGTGTGCGAAGACGGCACGGTCACCTGGCATCACGGGCCGACGAACGTGTCAACGAGAGTCACCGACTACGACCTGCTGCGCCTGCCCGGACTCGAGTTCATCCGCAACATCGAGCTGTTCCTGCCCACCCACACGCTGCCCACGAAGTCCACGTGGTTCACCCTCACCCCGGCGGCGCTGACCTCAATGGGGATCGACGCCGCGGACCTGGCGGGCACCCTGCACGCCACCGAGCACGCGATGATCGGGATCCTGCCCCTCGTCGCGACCTGCGACCGCTGGGACCTGGGCGGCCTGTCCACCGAGCTGCACGACGACACGGGCGCGCCCACCGTCTTCATTCACGACGCGTTCCGGGGCGGCGCCGGGCACGTGCTCGCCGGCTTCAACAGCGCGCGGGCGTGGGTGGCCGCCACACTCGAGGCCGTCTCCTCCTGCGACTGCGAGTCCGGGTGCCCGCGGTGCGTCCAATCCCCCAAGTGCGGCAACGGCAACGAACCCCTGTCCAAGCAGGGCGCGATCACGCTGCTCACCTACCTCCAGGACCGTGCCCCCGGCGCGTAAGGACAGCCCTGAATGCCGTTCAGGCACCTGTCAGCCAGCGCCCCGTGCCCCCGGCGCGTAGGGACAGCCCAAGTTCATTTCAGTTCCCTCCAGTTACTTCAGGACCGTGCCCCCGGCGCGTAGGGACAGCCCTCTCCAACAGACGCATGCAATTCCCCCAGGCCAGTGTGAGTTGCTCTCACAAACGTTGCAATTCCGACGATCTGACTTCAATATTTGCAAGAGATACATAGAAATTACATGCGACTTTGTTGGGGAACTACGCCCACGATGCCTGGGTTATCTAGATTCACCTCATACGACAGTGCATTCACCAGAGCCCCGCGCGCGCTGATCGGAGGACTCCTCTCATCCGCACGCTAACCCGCTATTCCGAAGCTGGGTCCCTTCATCCGCACGTTAACCCGCTATTCCGAAGCTGGGCAGCCACGCCCACGTACGGGACAGGCGGCCCACATGCGGAACAGGGGGTTCACATGCGGGATGCCTTGGAGTCCAAGTCGTTGTCGCACGCGGCCAATCCGTCACGAACCATGGGACAGCCACACACCCACGATGCTTCAGTATTCACATAATCGAGGCACACACGACCGACTAAAATAGTGAATTTCCCGCGCTGCAAAGCCGAAAAGTCACCGCAAAACCAACACGTTTTGTCCTTTAACCCTTGTCTTTTACCCCTATAACCCCGGGTTAACAGGCTGCACGATCATGTTCCGGTGGAGGAGCGCTTGTCTTTTAACCTTATAACCCCAGAGCGCCGTCGCGCTGCCGGGTTAACAGGCTGCACGTACTCGAAGGGGCCGACCTTACGGTCGGCCCCTTCGAGCATCCCATCAACACAGTGCAAGTCTCCCGATGCGCTCCCTTTCCCGGATCGCCTCTGTCAGCGATTCCTTTAGCTTGATGACTCCTAATGTAGAGTCCCTACCTGTGGGAAGCATTGAACGCACCTGATAGTTTCCTGAGAGTTTTTCACTGTTCCTGACCGGCGCGTGCTTTCGCGCGAATCTCGACAGACACTCCCATGATCCTGACGAACTCGCTCACAACCACCCGGCAGTCACTGTCAAGCACTTCGCACGATTCAACACCGACCCGGTTGACGGCGGCGACGGACGCAGCCGCGTCGCAGGGTGCCGCCCCGACGTCCTCCCAGGGGGAGGTCGCGGAACGCTCGGCCCCCGCGAGCGCCGCTAGGTCTGCGACGGCTTGCAGTCGCACGGCAGCGGTGCGCGCGGCACCGACTCCCGCGAGGAGGAGTGAGAGGGTGATCGCCAGGGCGATGAGTCCGAGGCTGTTGACTGTCCCGGACCCCTCGTCACCGAGGCTGTCGGGCGGCGCGTCGAGTGGGCGGGTCACGGCAGGTCCCCCTCGTCGATGGTGGTGACCGTGCAGTGTGCCTGGCCCCCGATCCATCCGGCGGCACCGCGATACGGGGCGCTGCCGGTGACGGTCACACGGCCATTCCCGCGCTCGACTGTGTAGGAGCCGCCCGGATACGAGGCCGTGGCCGCGTCCTGTGCGTTGTCTTCCCCAATGGAGGCGGCGCGAGCGCCCTCGCGGACGGCCTGGCACAGGGAGGAGCCGGTCAGGCCTGCCTGCACGGTCGCGGCGATCACGCCGATAACGAGGGTGACGGCGGCGAAGCACACGGCGTGTTCGACGGTGACATATCCTGCGTCGTCGCGTCTCATCGGGTGTTGAGCGCCTCCTGGATGACGGATTCGAGGGCTGCGCGCACCGCGTCCGATTTGAGGATCACGATGAGCAGTCCTGCGAATCCCGCGGCGGCGATGGTGCCGATCGCGTATTCGACGGTGGTGGCACCCTCCTCGGGGTCGCGCGTGCCGCGAGCCGAGGTGTCGTCGCGCGGCCCTTGGAGGCGTTGGGCGGCATCGCGCAGGGTGCCCATCGCGGCGAGCTGCGCCCGTGTAGCGGCGTTGTCGATGCGTTCAATAATCGTCATTGATCTGTCCTTTCTACGTGCGCGCGGGTGCGCGCAGGGCCAGTGTGCGCGGCTGTGTCTGCCGCATTCCAGCCGGAAACTTGCCCCTGTGGATAGCGCTGCGACACGAGAGGGGGCTGTGGATAAGGCTCGTCTCAGCGCATCCCTGTGGATGGGGGTTGCCGTTGAGATCAGGGGAGGGACCGCTACATCTGCTACGTCTACCGGTGAGGTGTGACGCCGAGCACTGTCCGTGCGTCACTGCCCGCTCTGGCGAAAGGGCCTAAGCCTCGGGCCTCGGCCCGAGGACGATGAGGCGCTGCCCCGGAGAATCGGGCCACGGGCACTACATCTCGCGCCTGCAAGGAGTTCGCTCTCACCTACCCTCCGATGCCGGTCATGAGGTGGGCGAGGAGGGGCGCGATGCCGAGGAGGAGGAACGCGGGAAGGAAGAACACTCCGAGGGGACCGACGAGGCGCACGGAGAGTTCTTCGGCTTTCGTGCGCGCGTCGATGAGTCGCGTGCGTCGTTCCCAGGTGGCGCAGCGTGCGAGCATTCCATCGGGCGCGGTGCCGGCGGTCCACGAGGCCTCGAGCGCATCGCGCAGGGGCGTGGCCCAGGTGGGTGTGTCCTCCCAGGCCTCCTCCCAGGTGGCCCCCAGGCGCAGGGCGGCGGCGGTCCACGACAGGGCTTCGTGCGTGCAGGCGTGGGCGAGTGCGTCAAGCGCGCGCGGGATTGAAGCGCCGCAGGCCAGGGCCGAGGCGACCAGGTCGCACGCGAGTGCCGCGTCGCTTCCCGGGCTGTCGGCCCGAATGGGTGGACCCGCACGACCACCACCCGCGCGACCCACACCCGCATCCGCGCTCCGACAGCGGGCGAGGATCCGCCTGCACGAAGCGATGCCCGCTCCCCACGCGGCCAGCCCAACGACGGCGCAGGCGCTCCCAGGCCCGCCGCCCGTGTAGAAGGACCAGGGGGAGGCCCCGAGCGCCAGCGCGGCCACAACCCCCACGAGGGGCAGCGCGGCGAGCACGCGAGCGGACATGAGCGGCCCCGCTGATGCGACGCGCCGCGCCTCCTCGACGGCCTGCGCGTCGTCGATGGCATCCCCGATCGCGTCGAGAACGTCGGCCAGGGGCGCGCCGAGGCTGTGGCTGAATCGACAGGCCACGATCACCGAGGCGGCACTGGACAGGGCGGCTGCCGCCTCCGAGTGGTGCCCGCCCGTCAGGAGGGCACGCCACCTGCTCGGTTCGCGCGCCCACTGGTCGAGGACGGGCGGGTAGACGTCGTCGATGCTGCCCGTGCTTCCCACGCCGATGCGCGCCAAAGCCTGTCCCCATGCGGACGAGGCCGGGGCTCCCGCGCGGAGACGCGTCGCGACTTCTGCGACGAGGAGGGCGATCTCACGAGGAGAGGGCGTCCCCTGTGCGCGACCGCGGTGGTGTGCGGAGGCATGCCCGAAGACGTGGAGACCAGCGCGCAGGCGAGCAATCACAGACGGAGGCGAGGTACCGCCGCGTCTGATTGCAGGGGAAGGCCCGGACCACGCCCGCACGACCCGTCGCTCGCGGCGTGCGCGCAGGAGGCGGGCGACGCAGCACGCCAGCAGCCGCAGCGCGCACGCTCCGAGCGCGGCACCCACCAACGCAACGATCAGCAGCCAGGCTCCCCCGTCGGCGGCAACGTCAACAGGAACGAGGCCGTCCCAGCCCCTCGGGAAACCATCCGACGCTACGCTGCAACCACGGATGCTGGCGGTTCCCGCCAGTGCACGCGCAACCCACCTCATATCCCAGCCTTCCCGGCCAGGGTGGCCCAGGCCTCGTGCTCGGTGACGCGCCCATCGACGCTGACGCTAAGGGCGGGCACGCACTGGAGGGCGGAGGATGTACGCGTGAGGACGCCGACCTCGGCGACCCAGCGGTGAGCGGAGGTGGAGCGGCGCATGTGGAGGACGGCGTCGAGGGCGCTGGAGGCTTGGGCACAGACAGCGCTTTCGCTCATGCCCGCGAGCGCGCCGAGCGCCGCGAGCCGCGCGGGCACGTCACGCGCACTGTTGGCGTGCAGGGTCGCCCAGCCGCCGTCGTGTCCGGTGTTGAGGGCGGTGAGGACGTCGCGCACTTCGGGGCCTCGGCATTCCCCGAGGACGAGCCGGTCGGGCCGCATGCGCATGGCGGCGCGCACGAGGTCGGGCAGGGTGACGGCACCTCGCCCTTCGACGTTGGGGGCCCGTTCGACGAGATGGACGCAGTGCGGGTGGGCGGGCGCGATTTCGGGGACTTCTTCGATGCAGACAATACGCTCACCCGCAGGAACAAGTGCGAGTGCGGCGCTTAGGAGGGTCGTTTTACCGCTGCCGGTGGCCCCGGAGATGAGGACGTTCGCGCGCTCGGCGACGAGCGCGCGAACGAGGGGACCCACGGGTGGGGTCAGCGTCCCGCACGCTTCAAGGTCACCGATTCCGAGGCGGCGAGTGCCGAGCACGCGCAGGGAGATGAGAGTGCCCGAGCCGGACACGGGTGCGAGCACCGCGTGCAGGCGCACTCCCCCTGGTAACGTCCCGTCGGCGATGGGGCTCGCGTCGTCCAGACGCACCCCGCATGCGCTCGCCATGCGGATTGCGGCGCGGCGCGCGTCCGCCTCGTCGGGGATGCCGACGTCGACGCGCACCAGTCCCCCGCCTCGATCCACCCAGGCTTGTCCTCCGTTGATGAGGACATCGGTGACGCCGGGCGCGTCCACGACCGAGGCCAGGGCGGGATTCATGCCGCGCTGGCGAGCGCGCAGTTCGTCGAGGATCGAGGCCGCCTCTGCGGCACCGCACCCCGGGCGAGCGGCGCGTGAGACGGCGCGGGCGGGTGGATCGCCTCGCGCGAGGAGTCGCAGGGGGATAGTCACGTCAGGCCTCCAGGAGGAGGGAGTCATCCCGCTCGTCCGCCCTCTCCCGGGGGCGCGCGGCGGACAGGTCCAGTGCGTCGAACCACTCGGGTGCGCCCCGGGACGAGCATCCCTGGGAGCGATCACTCGGGGACCGACCACTCTGCGATCCGCACGCCTCCAGGGCCCGGCGCAGTGCCCGCAGGTGGCGACCGCGGCGAGTGGGGGCACGAAGGATCGATCCGGGCGCGCACTCGACGAGGCCGGGGCTGCGTTCCGCTCGTTCCCCGACCACGAGAGTGAGCGCGGGGGCGGGCGGAGGAGCGACCGCCAGGCACGCGGCCATTGCGGCGGCACCCTCGAGGTTCCCGTGGGTGAGGAGGATGATCGCGTCGGCGCGGATAACCTCGGCGAGGCGAGCAGAGCGGCGATCCCAGCGCCCTGCGTCGACGATGAGGGGTGCCCCGATGGAACGGCACGCGGCGGCCACGCGCGGATCGTCGGCGCTCGCTCCCCCGCGCTCGTCGCCGACGAGGGCGGGCACCCCGTCGATGATGGGCAGATGGTCTGACAGGGCGGGCAGGTAGGAATCCTCGCAGGCCTCCAGGTCCGTCCACCTGACGCCCGGCAGGTCATGGTCACGGGCTCGCGCGATGCCGAGCACCGACCCGGAGGCATCGACAATGATCGGGCAGGGAGTCCGCACTCTCTCGCCGCAGTGATCGGCCTCGTCCCCCCGCCCCAGCCACGGCCTCGTACCGAAGCGATGACGCCCGCTCCCCCAGCGCCGCCACCACGGCGGGAGCGCAGTCGACCGCGCGAGCATGCGCACGAGCGAGGTGACCCCGAGGCCCCCGGCGATCCCGGCCACCATCCAGACGGGGCCGGTGCGCACGCAGCGCCAGGATGCCTCGGCAATGAGGGAGACGAGCAGGGCAGTGTCCCCGGGCAACACGACCTGGCCACCCGCGCCGACGCGCACGCACGGCACCAGCGCGGGGACGGGCACGCCCGGTGCCGCCAGAACCAGGATCGCGCTGGAGGGTTCGGAGCATACGCGCGCGCCCGCCAACGTGACGGCGTCACGGGCGCGCTCGCAATCACGCGAGGTCAGGCCGATGAGGGCGACCGAACCCCTAGCACATTCAGTGTTTGTGTCCATCTCCCAACGGTGCGCCCGGGAACGCGCGGGCGTCTACCGGCGGATGCACCCCTGTGGACAACGCCGACACGAAATGCCACCCTGTGCATAGAGGGATCCGACGGCGGACCCCTGTGGATAATCCCGACGCTGGAGTAAACGCGATGGTACGTGCGGCCTTTTTTGACCTGGATAAGACGATTCTGGATACGTCGTCGAACGTGGCGCTATCGGGTCCGTTTATCGAGGCCGGTCTCATGAGTCGTCGCACCGCAATCACCTCATTCCTCGTACAGCTGCCGTACCTGCTCTCGGGAGCGGACGAGTCGCGCATGGGGCAGATGGCCGAGGCCATGGGCCGCATGGCCCGCGGCTGGAACGCCGCGTTCCTCGAGGCCACGGTCGAGGATGCGCTCGAGCGCACGATCGAGCCGGTATGTTACGCGCAGGCGCTGCGCCGCATCGCCTACCACAAGAGCATCGGTGACGTCGTGGTGATCGCGTCAGCGTCGGTGGAGCAGGTGGTGCGCCCGATCGCGACGATGCTCGGTGCGGACGAGGTCTTGGCGTCGAAAGCCGCCGTGGATGAGGACGGATGTTTCACGGGCGAGGTCACGCACTTCAACCAGGCGCAGGGCAAGGCGGACGCGTGCGAGGCCCTGGCTCGCTCGCGCGGGTGGGATCTGTCCGAGTGTTCGGCGTACTCGGATTCGGTGTCGGATGCGCCACTGCTGCGCCTCGTCGGCCACCCCTACGCGGTCAATCCGGACCGCGCGCTGCGCGAGATAGCTGAGCGCGAGGGCTGGCCCACGCTCACCTTCACGTCCACGGTGCGCGTCCTGCCGCGCCGCGTACCCATGCCCGCGAAGATCGCGGTGCCCTTCCTGGTGGGCGTGGCGGTGGGCGTCGCGGCCAGCTCGCTGTTGCGCCGCTGAGCGGCCACGGGCAGCTAGGAGAGCCTGCCCGCCTGCACGTGGCGGGCGACGTCGCGCCCGACCTGGGCACCGTAGACGACGCCCGCGCAGTAGTGGGTGATCCACCGGGCCAGGCCGGCCTCGTCGGCGCTCACCCATCCTGCGAGGGAACGCCCCGCGCGCGCCGGGTCGAGCGCGTCGTAGGCGCTCGGCACGCACACGCCGGTCGGGTCGACGCCGCGGGTGACGAGGATCCACCGGGCCAGTCCCCCTCCCACGACGGACGAGGCCTGGGCGAAGACACGCCGGAATCGGAAGTGGGCGGTCAGAGCGGCGGCGACGGCCAGGGCGGGCGCATCGCAGCGCGCGTAGCCCAAGGCGGGGGCCAGCAGGGCGGGGTCCGTCGGCACTGCAACCTCACGCGGCGGGGTCAGACCGGTGGCGACCAGGCCGGAACAAGCGTCCCTGTGCAGCCCGGCGATCAGCGCGGGCAGGGGCGTGGGGGCCACGCGTACACCCCCCTGGGAGCGCGTATTAAGGGCAGGAAAGTGGGAGGCGAGGTTCCATTGCGAGCGCCAGATCCCCAGGGCAAGCGCGGCACCCGGGTCCGAGGCAGCGCCTCCTTCGTCCGCCATGGACAGGGCGCGCACGTCGTCGACACTGGTGCGGGCACCCTCGATGATGGACAGGGCGGCGGCTTCGCGAACGGCTGCCTCAGCGCGGGCCTCCTCCCAGCCTCGTCGCAGGCCCTCAGAAAAACGCAGGTCCGCAAGCGCGGCGTGCGCCTCGTCCATGGCGGATGCGACGTCGGGGCGCGCGGCGGCGGCACGCAGCACGGCAGGAGCGGGGTCAACGAGGGCTTCGATACTCACCCCTCTACACTAGGGGCATGACGCTTTTGCAGCATCGAAGCCTCTCCGCGCGCCTGCGCTCGGGTCTTTTCGCGTTCGTGTTCGCCCCCATCGCCCTGGTGTTCCTGGGATCGTCGATGGTGGACGTGCAGGCTCTGGCAGCCGTAGGCCAGCCCCTGGCCTCGGTTGAGGGACTCATCGGCCTGGCGCTCGCCTCCCTGCTCCTGGCGCTCATTGCGCTGAATTGCGAAGAGTCCAGCACGGGAATGGTCGTGACTTTCGCGTGGTCGCTCATTGTGGGAGCCACCCAGTTCTACGGTGTGGCGCGCATCCCGTTTCTCATGAAGTCATCGGTCGAGCCCGACGACATGTCCGCGGGAGTCGTATGGAGCCTGTACCCGGTGTGTCTGTCCCTGATGCTGGGGGCGTGCGCGCTGACGATCAAGTCTGTGCGGGTGCGCGCCGGGCAGTCGACGCGCATGCCGCTTGCGCGTGTGCACCGTCACGCCTTCGGCACGACGGTCGCGATCCCCGCCGCCCTCGCCGTCGCCGCGCTCATGATCGGTGCGGCGCCCTCGAATACGACGAGCGTGGCGGCACTGGGTCTGGAGGGTGTGCTGAGGGGGCATTCGATGGGCCACGGTCTGGCGGTTGGGGCTGGGCTAGCGTTGGCGCTTATCGTGGTGAGCGCTCGGTGGTCGATCACGGGCACGCAGCTGGCGACGTGGTTGATTCTCGTGCTGCCGACTTACGTGGTAGTGCCGGTCTGGGCGTCGCTGACAGGCAACGTCATCGTTCCAGGGTCGTCGATCCTGACGAAGGTGGCGCTCGCGTGTCCGACGTTGGCGGCGCTCGGGATGGCGACAGGGTGCGCTTCGCTGGGTATCCTATGGGCACGTATCCGCGCGGTGAGGCGCCTCGATTCTGTAGAAGATGCGACTTACAATCAGGGGCCTGCCGCAGAGTAATGCGCACATAAGGCCACTGAAAACGTAATATGTGGGCAGGTATAAAGGAGGAAGCATGTCCGAGAACGAGTCCGACGTCCAGCGCGAGCGCGCCACGGACGACCGCGACAACGTGGTCCTAACCGGTGAAGAGATCGAATTGCCCGGTGACGGTTCCGATGCAGCCGCGATCATCGGCGAGACCAGCGAACCGATCAACACGGGCGAGATCGAGTCAGTTGCAATCGGCGGCCTGACGGGTCGCGTGCCCGGAGCTGCGCCGCTCAAGCCCGCCATTGAGGACAAGATCTCTACCGGCGAGCTGCCCGTCGTCCCCGCACCCGCCGTTGAGTTCGCGGACGAGGCCGACTCAGATCTCGCTTTCGAGGATCAGCTTGAGGATGCTTCCTTTGATGCCCCCGAGGTGGATGGATTCGCCGAGCAGGAGGCCGCACTCGCCGACGATTTCACGGTCGACGATGAGGACACGGAGCCTTCGCGGGTGGATGTGCCCACCGCCAAGGCACCGGTCTTCGCGGAACCTGTCGCGGAGGAACCCGTGCACTCCCCCATCATGACGCCCGCACAGGCAGCCGCCGCGCTGGGCCTAAACCTGGATTCCGTGCGGGAGGACCACGCCCCGGTCACGCGCGAGAATCACAACCTCGCCGAGGAGGCAGTCATCGAAGACAACAACACCGGGGATCCCACGTACACGGTCGGCGGTGCTGCCGCTGAGGCCACCGAGGCCTCGTCCCCGTCACTATCCTCACGCCGATCCATGATCTTCGGCGACGACGAGCCTTTCTCCCCGTCGATCCCGGCACTCAGCCCCGCCGCTCAGGAGGCGCGCGCCGCCGCTGAGTTCACGGCAGACGCCGCCGAGGAGCATTCGTCCATCGACGTGCCCACGACGAAGCTGCCGAAGCAGAGGGACGAGGAGAGCGCTTACACGGACGTGCCGACGCGCCAGCTGTCCACGCGCCTGTCCGAGCGCAGGGCCGCTTCCCCCTACTCCTTTGAGGACCAGGATCAGACTGACACCACGACCGAGGCTAACCTGGACGGCGCAGCTATCGCGGGTGCCGCTGCGGTCGCGGGCGCCGTGGCAGGCGCAGGTGCAGCTGCGGCCAGGGACGAGGGGCCCCGCCGCCGCTCCCTGCTGAATGCGCAGGACGACGAGCGCGACGCCGCCACCCTGGCCTCGATTGCTTCTGCGGGACGCGAGCGCTCCGAACAGTCGGCCGCGGCTCGACTGGACGAGGAACTCTTCGGCCCGATGCCCACGGCCACCGAGATGCCCTCGCGTACCGGCGCGTACGCCCTGTCCTTCCTGCTGTTCCTGTTCCTCGCACCCCTCGGCTGGTACCTGGCTGCGGACGCGGGTGCCCGCATGACGCTGGCCGAGGATGCACCCATGTTCTCGGGCATCGCATCGCTCTCGGCGCTCGGCGAACTGCTCGGCACAATCGTTCTTTCCATGATCCTGTGCGTGATCGCCCGCCGCTCCTCCCTGGGTGCGTGGATCATGGGCCTCCTCTTCCTGCTCATCGGCATGCCTTGGGTCCTTGCTCCCGGCATCACGGCCGCGGTACTTCAGGCACCGCTGACCGCGCTGTCCAGCGCCAGCCCCTTCGGCGAGAACCTCATGCACCACCTTCAGGCTACCGGTTACTCGGGCCGCTTCGTTCTGCTGGGTGTTCTCCTGATGGGCGTGGGCTACATCAGCCACTCCGCGCGCCGCGATGGCCGCTCCGAGGAGGCACTGCGTACCTCCATCGAGGCCGTTAATCCCGCGGGTGCCCTGTACTCCAAGCGCGCCCGCAAGAAGGCCGCGAAGGACCTGACACGCAAGTGAAGAATCTGATCCCCGCCAGCGCGATCGAGTTGGAGGGTCCCTGGACCCATCGGCACGTGAGCGCTGGCGGAGCTGCATTTCATGTCGCCGACATGGGCCAGGGCATGGACCATGCGTTGGTTCTGCTGCACGGTTTTCCCGAGCACTGGTGGTCCTGGCGCGAGGTCCTGCCCCTTCTCGCGGAGTCGACGTCGCGCGTGTTGGCCCTCGATTTGCGAGGCTTTGGTACGTCCGATCTAACGCGAGGGGACTGCGACCTGGCTCAGATGGCCGATGATGTGATCGGCGTCGTGCGTGCCCTCGGTATCGCGTCGTTCTCCGTGGCGGGGCTGGGGCTGGGAGGTACGGTCGCGTGGATGATCGGCGCGCTCGCGCCGCTCGAACTGCGCTCGGTAGCGGTCCTGTCGGCTCCTCACCCCCTCGGCGTACAGCCACTCATCGGACATGCACCCTGGGCGGGCGGTCGCGTCCTCCAGGGTCGATTGGCACTGCCCACGGGCCGGGAACGTGCCCTGCGCTCCGGTTCGCTTGTGACGACCGTCTACCGCGCGTGGGCCTCGCCAGCAAACGTGGACGGCCTCGTGTCACAGTCGGGACCCTACCGTGCGGCGCTTCGCCGCCCGTTTGCCGCCCACACGGCCTTGCGGGGACTACGCGCCACCCGTTCACCGTCGCGCGAGCTGCGCCGCACCCTCGCGGAGCCGGTGAAGGTTCCCGTCCTCTCACTCGTGGGGCGTGACGACGGCGCATGGTCGGCGCTCGATCACGCGGCTGACGCGCAGTTTGTCGATGCACCCCTGACCCAGATCGTCATTCGCGAGGCCGGGCACTTTTTGCCCGAGGAGGCACCCCAAATGGTCGCCGAGGCCTTGGCGCAGCACGTCGACGCACACGACATTTAGCTTGTGTTTCATTAGACAGCTCACACAAATCGCAGAATGAAACATGTTTCACCTGATAAATAGGGCATAATGGTGTGATACGCGGTACCTCCTAGTGATCGATATAACGCATGGGGATCGCCGCGCAGCCTCAAACGGAACGCCCGAGCAATCGGGCACGAGCGGAAGGAGCTCCGCACCATGATCGGTGACGGCAACTTCATCAGCCAGGTGCCGCTGTTCGGTGGCCTTGATGATGCACAACAGGTGTCCCTCCAGCAGAAGATGGGTCATACGACCCTGCGTCGCGGTGAGACACTCTTCGACGAAGGCGATCTCGGCGATCGCCTTTACATCGTGACCGAGGGCAAAGTCAAGCTCGGCCACACCTCGAGCGACGGCCGCGAGTCCCTCCTCGCCGTCCTCGGCCCCGGCGAGATCATCGGTGAGCTCACGCTCTTCGATCCGGGTCCGCGTTCAACCACCGCGACCGCCGTGTCCCCGGCCTCGCTCCTCTTCCTCGAGCACGAGGATCTCATGCACGTGCTCGACACCAACCCGACGCTGGCGAAGCACATGCTGCGCGCCCTCGCACAGCGCCTGCGCCGCACCAACGAATCTCTCTCCGACCTCGTCTTCTCCGACGTGCCCGGCCGCGTCGCCAAGGCCCTCCTGGATCTTGCTGACCGCTTCGGCACCGCAACCGACAAGGGCGTCCACGTGCCTCACGACCTCACGCAGGAAGAGCTGGCCCAGCTGGTTGGCGCCTCCCGTGAGACGGTTAACAAGTCGCTCGCCGACTTCGTGTCGCGCGGCTGGATCCGCCTGGAGGGTCGCGCCGTGACCCTCCTCGACGTTGACCGCCTGGCGCGCCGCGCCCGCTGATTTCTCACGCGAGTGGGGTCCGATACTGAAAGGTATCGGACCCCACTCGCGTCTCAGGATACGGAAAAGGCCACAGCCACTCACACACCTGAATGCGCGACGCCTGCCACGGCCTCGTCCATGATCACCGACGCATCGGTCAGTTCTGAATCGCTCGCTCAGCCCTCAATCGGACGCTTGAGGTAGGCGACCAGGTTCTCTGCGCCCGTCGGTCCCGGGATGACCTGGACGAGTTCCCACCCGTCGGCTCCCCACTGATCGAGGATGGCTTTCGTCGCATGCGTGAGCAGCGGAATCGTGGCGTATTCCCATTTAGTCATGAGTTCATCCTACCTGCCATCTGGGGGCGAACGTAGGACAAAACCCGAGGCACATGCGGACTGCGCAACTCCCTGGCAAGCGAATCATCCGAGGAACGCAACCACTCCAGCCAATCCTCCGCATGCGGATAATGGCGCAGAATCGCGCGACGCTCCCTCTCTGTCAGGCCACCCCACACGCCGTAGTTGGCCTCGGATTGCAGGGCATCCGCCAGACACTCGATACGAACCTCGCACTCGTAGCAGCGCAAGCGAATCTGACGCTGCGATGCACCCTGCACGAAGAGCGCGTCCGGCTCAGTAGACGCGCACAGTGCGCGCGCGACCCAACTCTGGTCGTCGCCGTGAGCTGACATCGTCGATCTCCACCTCACTCTACTCCGAGTCCTACATGTGACCATACACACATACCATTGTGGGTGCAAACGGTGCGACTTGCTATTAGTGCGCCAGCGCATGCACGATCAGGCGATTGTCACGCCTCGCGAGGTGTCAGATGAGCCAGGCGGCACGTAAGCTAGGAGCATGTCGCACTCTCATTCCCGCGCTGTCCGGCCAACCCAGCTGTTCGCCCTCCTCTTGGCGTTCCTGAGCGTCTCAGCTCTGATGGGTGTCGTCGGAGCAGGCATGCTCGTCCCCATCGCGGGGCCCACCGCGCTTGTCGCGAAGTCCGCTCCCTCGGTGTTCAACGAGCTGCCGGGCGACCTGCAGACTGTCGCCCCGGCTGAGGAATCACAAATCCTCGACTCGTCGGGCGCGGTGATTGCGCACTTCTACGACAAGCAGCGCATCGTCGTTCCCAGCGCGAACATTTCTGACGTCATGAAGAAGGCGATTATCGCGATCGAGGATAAGCGCTTCTACGAGCACAACGGCGTGGACGCCACCGGTATCGCCCGCGCGTTCGTGACGAACCTGGGCGACTCCGGCCGTCAGGGTGCCTCCACGATCACCCAGCAGTACGTGCGCAACTCGCTGGCTGAGCGCGGCTATCTCGAGGGCGACGCCGATCAGGTCAGCGCCGCTACCGAGCAGACCACCGAGCGTAAGCTCCGCGAAATCAAGTACGCGCTGGCACTGGAGAAGACCCAGTCGAAAGATGAGATCCTCACCGGCTACCTGAACATCGCGCCCTTCGGCCCCATTACCTACGGCGTTGAGGCCGCCTCGCAGCGCTACTTCTCGAAGTCCGCCTCCGAATTGAACTACCTCGAGTCCGCCCTCCTGGCTGGCCTCGTGCAGTCCCCCGTCCAGTACGATCCCCTCGTTCACCCCGATGCCGCTAAGGAACGCCGCAACACGGTCCTAGCCGCTATGCTCGAGCAGAACGTCATCACGCAGGAAGAGTACGACAAGGGCATCGACACGACCATCGACTCGATGCTGCACCCGACCGTTTCCTCGGAAGGTTGCTCCGGCGCGGAATCCTCCAAGGCCTACTTCTGCGACTACGTCTTGGCTCAGTTCCTGGAGGACCCCACCTTCGGTGAGACCCGCACCGAGCGCGAGCGCATGCTCAAGACCCAGGGCATCACGATCCGCACCACGATGGATCCCACGATGCAAAACGCCGCCTTCTCCTCGCTGACACACACAATTCCCGTCGGCGATGCCTCCGGCCTTAACGATGCGCTTGTCTCTCTCGACCCACGCTCGGGCCGCGTCCTGGCCATGGCCCAGAACACGACGTACGGCATTGAGAGCGGCGAAACCATGTCGAACTACTCGGCCGATGGAAACTTCCAGGTCGGCTCGACATTCAAGGTCTTCACTCTGCTCGAGTGGTTCAAGGAGGGGCACTCCGCCTACGAGACGGTCGGCTCCAACAACACGTTCTACGGCAACGGATCCTTCAAGTGCGGTGGTCGCGCCATCTACACTGATGGCTACCAGGTCAACGACCTCGCGGGTAAGACCGGCACCATGAATGTCGTGCGCGCGACCGGCCAGTCGGTCAACCAGGCGTTCGTCAACATGGCCTCGCGCGTGGACTTCTGCGCGATCTTCGACACGGCCTATAACATGGGCATTACCGAGGACGGCGAGGTCCCTTCGCCCTTCCCCGCAAATATCCTGGGTTCTGTGTCCTCCTCCCCGCTGCAGATGGCCTCCGTGTTCGGAGCCATTGCGAACTCCGGCCAGCAGTGCACGCCGCAGTCCATCGAGTCGGTAACCGACCGTGACGAGAACGTCCTCAAGGAGTTCTCCGCGGACTGCAAGGAGGTCATCTCCGCCGACGTCGCCAACAAGACGGCTGCCCTGCTGACTGCCTCCGCCGGCCAGTACTACACGTCGACGCGTCTGGGCGACGGCCGCCCCTTCGCCGCCAAGTCGGGTACGACCGACGGCCACGCAAACACCTGGCTGACGGGCTTCACCCCCTCCGTCGTCACGTCCGCGTGGGTGGGCCACGGCGCGAACTCCTCGCAGGAAGTCGGTTCCGTGACCATCAACGGCAAGTACTACGGTGAGATCTACGGTGAGACCTTCGTCGGCCAGAACATCTGGGCACCCTACATGACGCAAATCCTCGCCGGAACGCCCGTTGAGAACGTGTCCAGCGCGAACATTGGCTCATCCACGAGTCGCTCGAACCCAACCCCGGCTCCGACCAGCAGCAACTGATATGACACCGACACTGACCGATAACGCTGCCTCGTTCTCCCGACGAGGCCTTGGGGTCCTGCGCACTGCAGGTGCCGTCATCGGGGGGCTCGGACTCGCCGGGATCGCGGCGGGTGGTGCCGCGCTGGCATGGGGTTCAATTGAGCGAACTATGCCCACCCTGCGCCGCTACGATGTGCCCATCGAGCGCGACGTCCCCGAGGTGACGATTCTCCAGATCGCTGACCTCCATCTCTTCGCCGGGCAGGAGTTCCTGCTCCACTTCCTCTCCGATGTCGCCTCCTCCGAGCGCTTCGACATGGTCGTGGCGACGGGCGACAACTTCGGGTCGCTTGATGCTTTCGACATGGTGATGGACGCCTACCGGCCGTTCCTGTCGTATCCAGGTGCCTTCGTCCTGGGGTCAAACGACTACTATTCGCCGATCCCCAAGCCCTGGACGCGCTACCTGATGCGTTCCACGCCGCCTCCCGCACGCGTCGTCCCGGACCTGCCCTACCTGCCGATGGTTCGCCAGATGCGCGACGCCGGATGGGTGGATCTATCCAACGCGTCGGGCACGCTGTCACTGCCCGGCGGGACCGTCTCGCTCCTGGGGACCGACGACGCGCACATTTTCCGGGACCGCATGGTAGCCCCAGCCTCGTCGTGGGAAGAACCCAGGGCGCTACGCCTGGGCATTACGCACGCGCCCTACACGCGCGTCGTATCTGCGCTCACCAGTGAGGGGGCCGACCTGATCCTGGCCGGTCACACGCACGGTGGTCAGATCGGCATCCCTGGCATGGGGGCGATCATTACGAATTGCGACATCGCACGTCACTACGCCAAGGGTCTGAATCGTTGGGAGGCACCCGACGGCTCCCAGGCATGGCTGCACGTCTCGGCTGGTCTGGGCACGTCACCCCACGCCAAGGTGCGCATCGCAACGCGACCCGAGGCCTCCCTCATCCACGTGCATCCCGCGTAGCTGAGGCTCAGTGTGGGCCACTCACCGCACGCTCATCTTTGCGGCGTGGCACACACTTCCCATTGTCCGCCGATCTCGGTTTGGGTTTTCCGACGAGGTATGGCTATACTCATTGGGCACCGGGGTGTGGCGCAGCTTGGTAGCGCGCTTCGTTCGGGACGAAGAGGCCG
>ERZ772779.320-NODE-320-length-23692-cov-21.752168_pt1 | contig 23692 bp, 25 predicted proteins | sample MGYA00511360_ERZ772779 | MGnify/ENA primary metagenome ERZ772779 (study PRJEB29015, sample SAMEA2738112) | human oral metagenome | biome: human oral; feature: human-associated habitat; material: saliva | place: China | collected 2231 ...
GCGATCTTAACGTCTACTCCGAGATTGTTCCTTGTGATATTTCCGCAGATGAGCTTCGTGAGCTCAATCCATCTGCGCTTATTTTGTCCGGCGGCCCTGCTTCCGTTTACGCGGAGGACGCGCCAAAGATTGACCCAGAGATTCTGGAGCTTGGCCTTCCTGTCTTTGGTTTCTGCTATGGACAGCAGATTATGGCGGTTACCCTGGGCGGCACCGTTGGACACACCGAGAAGGGCGAGTATGGCCCAGCTCATCTGACTCGCGCAGGGGAGAGTCGCATTTTTGACGGCACCGCTGAGCAGCAGACCGTTTGGATGAGTCATCGCGATGCTGTGTCTGAGGTCCCAGAGGGCTTTACCGTTACCGCTTCTACTGATGTTTGTCCTATCGCAGCTATGGAAAATGCTGCTAAGAATTTGTATTCCACGCAGTTCCACCCAGAGGTTAACCACACCGAGTGTGGTTCCCAGATGCTTTCAAACTTCCTGTTCAATATCTGTGGTTTTGAGAAGACATGGACCATGGATAACATCATTGAGCAGAAGGTAGAGGAGATTCGCCAGAAGGTTGGTGAAGGCCGCGTTATTTTGGCACTTTCCGGCGGCGTTGACTCTTCTGTTGTTGCGGCACTTGTTCATCGCGCTATCGGCGATCAGCTTACCTGCGTGTTTGTCAATCACGGCATGCTCCGTAAGGGCGAGCCAGAGATGGTCGAGCAGGTCTTCCGCAAGCAGTTTAACGTGCCTCTGATTCACGTTCACGCAGAGGAGCGCTACGCAGAGCTTTTAGCTGGCGTTACCGAGCCAGAGATGAAGCGTCGCCTGATTGGCACTGAGTTCTGGAAGGTCTTCTTTGACGAGGCTCAGAAGCTGGACGGCGTTCAGTTCCTGGCACAGGGCACCATTTATCCTGACATTATTGAGTCGGGCGCTCGTAAAACCGGCGGCAAAGCTGCAACTATCAAGAGCCACCATAACCTGATTCCATTCCCAGAGGGCGTTCACTTTGACCTGATTGAGCCTCTGGATCACTTCTTCAAGGACGAGGTCCGCGCGCTGGGCGTCTCTCTTGGTCTGCCAGAGAATCTTGTCTACAGGCAGCCATTCCCAGGTCCTGGTCTTGCTATCCGCATCATTGGCGACGTTACTCCAGAAAAGCTTGAGATTCTCCGCAACGCCGATGCTATTGTCCGTGAAGAGATTGACGCCTACAATGCTCAGCTCTTTGACGAGACAGGCGATCGTAACTCCGAGCACAGTGTTTGGCAGTACTTTGCCGTGCTACCCGACATTAAGTCCGTTGGTGTAATGGGCGATGAGCGCACGTATGCTCGTCCTGTTATCCTGCGCGCCGTTGAGTCTAGTGACGCTATGACCGCTGACTGGGCAAAGCTTCCTTACGAGCTGCTGACCCGCATTTCTTCTAGGATTGTCAGTGAGGTTGCTGGTGTTAACCGCGTGGCCTACGACATCACTCCAAAGCCACCTGCGACTATTGAGTGGGAGTAAGCTAAACTCCTGTTCAACGGCCTGAAATTCCGTCTGTGACGTACCGTGTGATGTCGCCATGTACGGAAAATGTAGTAAACCACCAGCGTTTTAGGTGACTAAAAACGATGGTGAACACCGGTTTCATCATGAAATCGGGGGTTCTTTTATGCCCTTGACCTGCTTGTTTGTCTGCCTTTACTCCCAATTGCCGTACGCAGTGGACGTGGCGGCACGCTACGGACGGGGAGTAAAAGGCTTCTTAGAGGAGTAAATTGTCACAGTAGCTTGCTTCAGTGGGCTGAAAAGGTACCCAAAACTCAATTGACCGAAAATAGGAGACTTTTTGGGAAAACACCAGGTCAGCATAAGGTAGTTAAAATTTACTCCGCTTTGCGGTTTTGGGTTAACTGCATATTAATCTACCATGCATTGGCGACAAAGAAAAGCAGGCGATTTACTCCCAATCGTGGGTGCAAACCCCTGCCCGATTTTGAGCAAGTGATTGTCCCTAGAACTTGGCCTTCCATTCGGCGTACTCGTCAGCTGTGATATCGCCCGACTGGAGCTGGTCGCGCTTCCCTGCCCAGACCTTGAGCATCTGGACGGTTTTGGGGGCCTGATCGGCCTTAAGGGACACCTCTAGACCGGTTCCATCAGAAGTCGGAGCGATGCCGAAGTCGTCCTCGAGCTGCAAGAGCAATCCCATGAGGTCCTTCGCGCTCTCTACCCCGTAGTCCTTGAGCGCCATGGGTGAGATGTCTAAGGCCTCTGCGATGGTGTCGATCTGCGACTGCTTCGGAGTCCTGAAGTCGGTCTCGTAGTGGCGAATAGCCCCTTCGGACACGCCAATCTTCTCGCCCAGCTCTCCCTGGTAAAGGCCACGGAGCTTTCGGAAGTACCTGATCTTCTCGCCTGTAGTCATGCGACCTCCTTAATGTCTAAACCTCGTAATTCTAACACCGTACGCAAACGTACGTAATTTGTTGACAGTACGATTTCGTACGATTATGATTTGTAAATACATATCGTACGTAACTGTACAATTTAGGAGGAAACATGGAACAAGACAAGAAGAAGTCTACGATACTTAACGCCGAGCAGGTTGTCGAGCGCCTGAACATGTCGAAGGGCTTTGCCTACAAGATCATCTAGGAGTTGAACGAGGAGCAGGTAAGGCTGGTGCGGGCGGTGGTCAAGGGTCGCGTCAGGTCCGACCACTTCGAGAAAAGATTCTTCGCAGGTGATAACGATGCCCGTCTATAGGAGTCAGAACGGGACGTTCTACTCCCAGTGCTTCTACCGCGACAGAAGGAGTGCCAAGAGGCACAAGGTGAAGAGGGGCTTCTCGACGGAGCTGGAGACACTCATCTGGGAGAAGGATTTCCTGTCGTGCCACAGCGGAACCATGGAGATGATCTTCGCCGACTTCGTTGGGGGTGTATGCCTCCGAGATCAGGCTGCGCCTCAGGGAGCACACCTGGATAACCAAGGAGTACATAATCAAGGACAAGATGCTCTGACGGAAATATAGACGATAGATAATTATTGTCAATATTGCCCAATTGTCGATGAACAATAGACTCTATTAATTCAGAGGTAAAATAAGTACTTTAAGAACGCTCGGTAATGAGGTATACACAATGAACGAACACGACATTAAGGTCGATGACATTTACTGCATGGACTGCATCGAGGGCATGTCCTCGATGGACGACAATAGCGTTGATCTAATCATCGCAGATCCCCCTTACAACTTGTCCAAGGGCAACTCGTGGATTTGGGACAACAGCGTTGTCCTCAAAGGTATGGGCGGAAATTGGAATAAGGTCATGGAGAGCTGGGATTCTCTCTCCTTTGAAGATTACTGGAAATTTTCGCTTGCCTGGATCTCAGAAGCGAAACGTATCCTAAAGCCTACAGGTTCGATGTGGATATTTGGAACCTATCACAACATCGGCATCATCAATACCGTACTCCAAATGACAGAGACGGAAATAATTAACGAAGTAATATGGTTTAAACGCAATGCGTTTCCAAATCTTTCGGGCCGTCGCTTAACCGCTAGCCATGAAACGATTCTGTGGTGCCACTCCGGCGGTAAAAAACGTCAGTACTATTTTGATTATGAATATTCAAAAAACGGAGTATTTGAAGGTGACCAAATCAAAGCGCAAGGAAAACAAATGCGCACAGTGTGGGACATCTCCAACAACAAGGTTAAACGCGAACTTGAATTCGGAAAGCACCCAACACAAAAACCTCTCAAGGTGATTGACAGAATGATTCGCATCTCCTCTAAACCTGGCGACATCATGCTTACTCCTTTTGCTGGCGCAGGAAGCGAATGTCTTGCGGCGAAGGAAGCAGGCTTGCACTTTATTGGTTTCGAGACGGAGAAAGAATACGTTGACATTGCTGTCAAACGTATTGAGCATGCACTGCCTAAAGAACGATTCGTGCTCCAAAATCCCAATCAATCATCTCTGTTTGAGTAAGGAGACTCATTGAAACCAGTAATCAAATGGAGTGGAAGCAAGCGATCTCAATCTTCTGCAATCAAATCTCTGGCTCCAGATTATAAGAACTATTACGAACCATTCATTGGAGGCGGATCGATGCTTTACGCATTCGCTCCATCTTCCGGATTTGCTGGAGATATTTGCGAACCACTAATCTCTCTATGGAACACGATTAAAGATAATCCTGGTGATCTTTCCGATTCTTACAGGAAAAACTGGCAAAGACTTCAGTCAGAAGGTTATGAAGTGTTCTACGAAATTCGTAATCACTTCAACCAAGAAAAGGACCCCGAATCCCTCATGTTTCTCTCCAGAACTTGCGTAAATGGATTGATTCGATTTAACAAAAATGGAGACTTCAATAACTCTCTTCATCACACTAGGCCGGGAATCAAACCCGATTCACTGGATGCCATTATCCATGATTGGTCTGGAAAAATCGCAACCACCACTTTTGTTTGCGCTGACTACAAAGAAACGACCGCATCTGCGGAGAAAGGCGATTTCGTCTATCTTGACCCCCCGTACTTCAATACAAAAGGTAGGTATTACGGGGGCATTGATTACGATGAGTTTTTTAACTACCTTGAGGAGCTCAACAATCGGGGAATCAAATTTGCGCTCTCTTTCGATGGAACAAGAGGCGAAAAAGAATACGAGACTCCAATCCCCCAAGAACTCTTCAGAAGGAAAGAATTGCTTCCTTCTGGCAATTCAGCTTTTAGAAAGCTGCAAGACAAAGAGAAGGAAGCAGTTTATGAGTCGCTATATCTAAATTACTAGTTTTTATCGTACTTAACTCTAAACAAAGTGGCATCTGCGGTTGAGGCAATATGATTCGCAACCAAGGATGCCATTTCTGTAAAAGCATAGAGAGAGACGTTCCAGCCGTTACCAACGTCAGACGGAGATATCCCAAACAAAAGATCGCAGCAACTTAGCGAATGGATGTTTTCAATATCGTCGTCACTTTTTTCAATATATGCTCCTGCTGACACAAAAAAATAATCACTCGAGATGACCTTTTTATTTGGGACAGTCCAATCAGAAGCTCCCCTCTCGCGTTTAACGCTAGGAACGAAATTCATCAACCATTCAACATAGACAATGAGCCTGTTTCCAACATTTGGCTCAAGATCCGCTCCTTTGCCTTTTGATTCGGTAACCAACAGGAGTGGCTTGTCAGCTATTCCAAAATATTCAGTTATATGATCAGGTCTTTTTCTGTCACCATGGCTAACCCTTGGTAGTGACAGCCATCGATACTCGTGCAGGCTTGAGAAAATCGACATGCCACTCCAATCTCCTCCTGGGGGGTTGCACATACATTCAAAACCCGCGCCCGTGCCCGTTTTACTCAGCAATACATGCAACGCGGTATCAGCGTCATCCTCTTGGATGCACCTTGGCGTGGGATCTATCGAACGAAGAACCAATCTATCCTTGGACTTGTACGCCAAAAGCTTTTCTTTATTCTTTCTGTTGTCAACCAATTCCGTAATGACATTTCTGCTGCCGCCCAAGACAGGCGCATTGAGCAGTATAAAATCGCTTAGCGAAATGATCGACTTCCACAGACCATTCCTATTCGCCAAGTCAATGGGGACCGAAAGAAGCAGATTGAGATTTCCGTTAAGAATCGGGCCATATAAAAACGTAATCACTTGATGCTCGGAAGAACCAAGCATAGCAATTAGCGGGAGTAGGCCCCTATCGGGTCGATTGTCATCGCCTCCGGGCTTGAAACCCTTAATCAGAGCCACAATCAAGTCTTTATTAGCGTCGATTTGGTTGATTTCACTAATCAAGGATGGATAAAGGATTCTGAGATCATTGAGAAAACTTGCTACACAAGGTGAAGGAACTACACCCATTGGGAGATCCTGAGAGCCTATACCTCTACTATATTTCTTTACCAGATCCTTAAAAGGGACAACCGAATTTGTTGCGGCCGATTTCTTAGCAATACTCTTTGAACAAGAGAACTTTGACTTCACGACTGAATACTCAACAACATCTTCTTTTTTTTCGAAAATGTTTTGCCAGTCAAGTTCTGTAAAGTTTTTTTGAGCGTTTGCGCCCCTCGATAGGAACTTAACGACGTTGAAACATTTTTCAAGCAATGCGTTTTCGATAGTATCGGTATTTAAGAACAGCATCTTTCTGACGATATATTCAGATAGCTCTGATTCAGCGAAGTATTCCTCGTCAAAACCGCTCAATCTTGAGTCAAGCGAAGGTTGGAATTCTTCAGCCTTAACATACACTTGCGAGCAGAAAATGCCACCCTCAAATGAGTAATTTATATAGCTATAAGGGATTGCGGGATTTGGATATCGAATATTCTTGCGTTCTCTAGTGTTTGTATCCAACTCGAATTTCAAGAAATCAACGATGTAGAGATAAGGGCAGCCGCTGCGTGCCGTCGAAGCAGCGCGGCCGCTCCGTTGCCATGCCTGATTTCCGGCCTGTAGGGCACTACAAAATTCCACAGCAAGAAGAATTTCCTCATACCCGTCTTCGACATATGAAATCACAGCGTCAGGAGTCTCATCGAGAAAGCCGCCAGCTTCCTTGATTGGGCTATAAATATCATCATTCCAACGAGAGAGCGACGTTTTGTTGAACCCGGGGAATAGCACCATTTCAAAGCATCTTTTTTCCCCTTGATATATACCCTCGATTAGCACTTTAACACAAGCAGGAGAACGAAAACCGTATTTCGTTGAAACGTTTGTTAGGCCAGCTTTTACGTAGTCGACAATTCGTTCACACTCAATGATGTTGTCGCCGTGAATATGATACTCACCTATAGACCCTCTATTCCACAATAAGCATCTTAAGATATTGCTGATATTCCCCAGCCAGGCTTTTACGTAGTCGACAATTCGCTCACATTTAATGATGTTGTTGTCGTGAATATGATACTTACCCATAGACCCTCTATTCCTCAATAAGCATCTTGAGATATTGCTGATATTCCCCAGCCAGGCTTCTCGGCCCGGCGATAGTAATCGTCTTATCCATGCCCGCAATCCATCCGAAGAATTGCTCGCTCTTGCGGATGCGCACGCGGGCACGTGCGTACTCCTCGTCGATTCGGCTCAGCTCCGCAGCCTCGCCGAACCTATCCATCACAATCTCGACCTTGTCGGCCCTGACCTTCAAGGTCACCGAGACCTCCTCGCCTCCGAACCGACCGAAGTACTCGTACTTTCCCTTATCGGATACATGATGCTTGATCTCGTTATTGTAAGAGGCCTTACCGTCGGACACCCTCACCCTACCCATGCGGTCGAGACGGTACTCGATCATGTTCTGGTGGTCGTCGTCCCAGGCGGTCAGGTAGTAGAACCCGTCCACATAGACGACCTCCATGGGCGTCACGACGTGCGGCCTGCCGTCACGGGTCGCGTGCCGCTTCCCATCGACGTCACGTCGGTGGTAGACGAACTCCGCCTTCTTACGGTGCCTCATGGCCTCGTGGATTACGTCCACGTTGCTGTCCACGCACTCGGCTTTTGAGCGGATCCTGCCGGGAACGTGAATCCGTCTATCCAGCATCGCCCTCTGGTGGTCACTTGCCAGCAGCTTGATGTTTGTCACCAGGGAGTTGGCCTGCCTGGTGGTGATTGCCTTGCTTGATTGCACTGCGTCGACCATGAGCATAAGCTCGTCGAGCTCGAAGTCCCGTCGGACGAGTGCGTACTCCACCGGATTCCTCTGGTAGGTCTGGATATCGCACCCAAACTCCATCAGCGCCTCGATGTTGCGGTAGGTGTTCTTACGCTCCGCCTTGATCCCGTGCTGCTCCAATCGGTTGATGATCTGCTTCATTGACAGCCCGTGCTCCGCGTCGGTCTCCTCCTCGAGGAGCTGCTTGACGAAGAGGGTCTTCAACTTGGCCTTATTGTTGTAAGTCACAGGGAAACCATCGCCTCCTGGTCTCGCATTTTGTCCGACAGGTAGGTGCTCCCATTCTACCGCAGGACGTCTGCACCGAATAGTAGGGTGTCCCATAGTGTCGTCTCTCGCAGCCCAGCGACCGGACCCTCGAAACTGCGTCTTCGTCCGTCCTTCATCGACCTTGCGCGCTGCTCCGCCCTGACTCTCCTGAGCCACGTATGCTCGCACGGAACCCTGGAGGCTCCAAGGACCGCGATACTTTTCCGATTTCTTTCGGCAGTGGGAGGGAGGTTTGCACGCCTGCCGAAACAAACCACTGCGCTTCGGAAAACTAGCGTCGTGGTGGACAAATCCTTTAATTCCACAACTTCGCTCCCTCCCTTTCCGCCCCGGACCCGCACGTTCTACGTGTCACCAGGCAAGCCACAAGGGCGAGCCTACTAACAGAGAGGTCGAAACTCATGAAGAACCTGAACGAGAAAGAAATCGCAGCATCCGAAAGGTTCCTGGATCACAGGAGCTACGAGATCCTCGCCTCCAACTGGAAAGCACCCGACGGATTCGTCACCATCGACATCGTCGCGGCAGACGAGGACACCATCGTCTTCGTGGACGTCAAGGCCGGGGACACCACCGACGGTTTCCCCGAGGAGGACAACGACCGCGTCAAGCGTGCGGCCCCCGCAGCCAAGTGGCTCGCGGAGAACGCCGAACGCGGCGACGTCAGCATCCAATCGACACCATCTCCATGATGGCCGTGAGCGAGGATAGGGCCCTTCTGCGCCATCATATCAACCAACTCTCCAACATGGAATCCGACGAGGAGTAAGTGACCTCGACTCCTCCCGCTGGAGGACGCCGGACACCCCACGGAGTACCCGGCTATTTCGAGACTTTAGCCTGTTGAGCACGTGTAACGCGCGAAACACAAAACCACCCGCTATGCGGGTGGAGAATACTTTTTGCTTTGCAAATTAAAATCCTTCCTTCTAGCATAGCGATTGTTCAGGTCACTAATAGCCAAGAAGGAAGGAGTAGCTATGGCACATAAGGCCAATAGCCTTGCGCACACAAAATGGTTATGCAAATACCACATTGTGTTTACACCAAAGTATAGAAGGAAAGTCATTTATAACAAATACAGAGAAGACCTTCGAGAAATACTCAAGATGCTTTGTGACTGGAAAGGAGTAGAAATTCTAGAAGGTCACCTCATGCCAGATCATATACACATGCTTGTGAGTATTCCGCCTAAGATAAGCGTTTTAAGTTTTATAAACTACTTGAAGTTTCAAAGACAGTCAATAGCTTTTTCGAAGAATTTCTTTCAAGACTATATTTGTCTGTCACACTTAAAGTAGTTAGTGTTCAAGGACCTAATGATGTCACAGAATAAATCGGTGTAGCATTTTGCATCAGCGATGTTGACTGTAGGGATTTTCTTAATAGTATTGAGTCAACATCGTTGTTCTAGCTTATGTCTCATATAACATCGGATACGTACTTCACATATTGTTGTTAGGGCTATTTTATTGAGTTTTAGATAGTGCCTTGGGTCGCAAGTCGCCTGTAATGCTCGCCCAGCATAGTTAGTTTGCAACCTGTGCTTTCCATGGCTGCGTTCCACATATGATTTGCATTAACAGGTATCAGAAGATTCAAATGATTGTACTTTTGCAAGATTGCAAAGATGGCGTTATTCTCTGGATTGCTTGGCGGCATATTAGACGTTCTGCCTTCATCACGAGGCTCATATGAGGGGTCTAGTTGATACACATACCCTTCAGAAGGAAAGAATTCAGAGATACGTCTTAGATCTTCAATGGCAATTGGAGGGGTTACCTTGCGTAGGGAGACGAACCTTTCTGTGTTGGTTTTGAAAACCGGACGTTGCTCCCATGCGCCAAGAGACTGGTCAATATGCGCATAGATGCTTCCTGGTGTGATGTCGCCGGTCAGGTTTGCTGCAGAACCTTTTAGGGCGTCTAACAAAAGGTTGGTAAAGACTCCGTGATTTCCGATTTCCGCCGACGGTTCATCACGCTTTGAAGCAGTGAGAATGGTTACCCCATCGGCAATTGCTGAGTGATTTTCTAGGTTCGGAATCTCTCCGGCTGCTCCGGAAAAGCAGCTATCCAGAATGATAATTTTATTCCTAGCAGGGGATGCATTTGCAATGTTAACCAATGTACGAAGCGAAAGTCCCTCGTCGCCTTGCGTACATTCTGACGTAATTATGTATCCGCCTGAAGATTCGATATGTCCATGTCCGGCGAAATAGAAGAGAGCTATTTCAACATTGGCTTTAAAGAGTTGCTCGACGTTATTTTTGAGAGTACTTCTAGTGATAAGTTTATCGCCGCTGCCTATGAGCAGCTTTGTATCAAAATTCTTGAGATGTGCGGCATCGCCGTTTCGCTCCAATAAATTATTAACTGCAATTGCATCAGAAATACAACATGAGAGCGGATTGATGTGCTGGTAGTTATCAATTCCTACTACTAAAGCCATTCTACTTTCGCTCATTGCAATCACAGGCTGTCAATGAAATCTTTGATATGATTCCAAGTCCAGGGGATGGTTCGTACGCTCTGCAAATTAGTGCGGTCATGCGAGTAAGCCCAAATACCCAGCACTTGCACTCCTTCTTCATGCGCACATTGAATTTCCCATTTTTGCCCGCTGGATCTAAGAGAGTTCTTGCTAACAAGAGCAATTACTCCGTCAGAGCGCCTGATACGGGTGCGCACTTTATCTTTCCATCCAGTGAGATATGCATCTTTTACGGACATATCTATGTACTCAAAAGGGGATGACGTATTGAGTGACTGCCCTTTGAGTAGGTCTCTTTGATGTTCATCCTCAATTGCAAACGCAATGAATACCGTTTTTCTTTCCATAGTAAATCCTCCCTAAGTGTTGTTCAAAACTATATGAATTCATTATAAATGGTATCCACGATGAAATATTTAATGGATTAATTTTCAATCTCAGCACAACATTTTATGCTAAAAGTCAGTTGTCGCAGTTAACGCAACATAAAAGTTGAGCAAAAATATAGGTGGTGTTGTATGAAATTGCATGCAAACTGTATGCGTGAGGTATTACGATACCTTCAAAAGACAAAGTTGTCCCTACCCGTTATACCCTCATTCATACTTCATACAATGGGCTATAGTCAAAGCTATATGGATTTTTTAGTTTTAGTCTTAGAAGAGCAACTCCCATCCTTATTTTGCTCGTACTGTGTTAAGACATCTTGTGGTGAGGTTAATATCTTTTCAATACCCTTCTCAATTCCAAACGCATTGAGAAGGGTATGGGCGTCTTTTCCAAATACAGAAACAAACATCTTTATGGGTGTTTTGAAAGCTAAAAAGCCTCTTGTACTGATTCACAACTTCCGTCTTTTATAGGAAGAACAAACTGAAAGTGTCTAAGTTTATGAAGAAGCGTTAAAAGATGCACATCATCAAGGCTGGTTTTCTCTACTCTATCCATCTTCTAGCAAAAACACACATTTCTTCTCATAAAATCGAGAAGACTTCATGTTGGATGTTTCTTTGTGTGTCTTAGGCAAGGATGTGAAGTTTTATGCACTCTTTACGCAAAAGATTAAGGTTAGTAGAGGGCGTATAGTCTTCTTGTATCTATCTGTAGACCGTAGTTGTAGATTAGAGTTGGTGTGTACAATCTGTTTTGGGATAGTCCTTGTGCTCTATAACTATCGATACTATTAAGCTCGAGGGCTCGCTCAGATTCAAACCCCTCAACGTTTTCTCTGCTTTCTTTAAGCTCTTTGTTTGCTTTACGTTGTGTAAGTCTGGTTATATAGCGAACTTACGGATAACTAAAACATCTATATTCTTCTTTTCTTCTATACTCATTGCCACATGTTGCACTGGATATAGAAATTGAGTGTGTTTTCTGGGATATCTATAGTTATGTTCGATTATTTCCTTGAATCCAAGAGTTGAGTATAATTATGCAGCGAATAATGGAATCAGGCCTATACTTCGCTCTTTCAAAGGAACGTCAAGTCATCGAGAATAAGCGATGAACGAGAGAAACAATGATTAAAATGAACGATATAAAATGCCTTGAGTTCTCTAACCTACTTAAGGAGAAGCAGGATCACTACCCTTATTCGGATAGATACATTGCAGAAGTGCATGATTCTCCTGACAAGACGGGCTCCACCGAACGAGAGCACATGGTGGATTGGTTTCAAAAAAATGAAACTTTAGGCTCTAGCTCCTATTCACGCAAAAGTCCGAATAACAGTGCTTATACATGCTACAACAGACTTAATAATGCTGCATCTTTACTTTGGATAGCTGAAGCGGTGGGGGTAAATGGACTTACAGTCAAACAAGCCTATGAGGCGGCAGTTGCTGCAGGGGATTACCGGCGCGCTTGTAGTGCCATCCGAAAGATTATTCCTTGGGATATGATTTACGACTTTGCTTTCGACACGATTCGGGCGAATGCCAGAATGTCTATTGAAAATGACGCCTTCTGAGATCTGATTTAAACTGCCAAGAAGCTGATGGCATCTACAGACTTCTGCAATGAAGGTGGGTTTGCCATGCTCTTGAATTGTCTTACCGTTGACATGGGTGAACTTACAACCTTTTCGGCATTCAGTAAGGAAACCTTGGACCTCTTGGAGAAGGGCGATCACTTATTGCACTGACCTATGCAGTCGTGAGCGTCGTTCTTTGTGTGGGTGCTGCCTATTTGGGTGAGGCGACATTGGTATCAATGCGGTAAGAATGGGCTAAGATAGCTCACTTCCTGATGCCATAAGTTCAATGAGGTTTCGGTGCGTAACTCCATCTCTTTCAAGAGGCAGTGGATCAAGGGTGAGAAGGTACTGCGGCCAGTTGTCGCGTACTTGGGAGAATGGTTTATATTCACGTTCTTCGACGGCCTTATCAGCAACCGATAGAGACACCTGTATGTAGGCATACCCCTCGTCGACCCTTCGTGCAATGAAGTCGATTTCCAGCTTCCCAATCTGTCCGACACTCACGCGATAGTCCTTCGACATCAGATACGTAAACACTACGTTCTCAAGAAGTGGACCATAATCCATCGTTACATTGATATTGCGAGCAAAGTAAATTCCCGTGTCGGCAAGATAGTACTTCTCGCCACCTTGTAGTGAACGTTTTGACTTCATATCAAATTGGTCGCAGCGGTAGAGTAACTTTGCCTTTACTAAAAGTTCGATATAGCTTGCGAGTGTCTCGCGTTTAATGGGGATTTCTTGTATATTACGCAGGTACTTTGCGATGCCGGTCAGGTTTGTCGGCGCTGCAAAGTTATTGATGATGTAGGTCATTACCTTTTCAAAGGTGGACCGGTTGCGTATTTTGTGGCGCGAGCGGATGTCCTTGTCGATAATCTGGCCGACAACCTCCTCAATGTAGCGCACTTTTGCCTGTGGGTCATCGTACTCTAAGGCCTTAGGGAAACCGCCATAGCGCAGGAATTCGCGGAATAGCTGAGTTTGGGGAACCTGTGGCTTGCCGAGGTACGTGCGCATCTCCAGGTACTCGGAAAACGAGAGAGTAAATAGCTCTATCTCAACGTAGCGACCGGTGAGGTTGGTCACGAGTTCGCCTGACAGCAGATAAGAGTTCGATCCGGTGATAAATATTGAGAATCCACCATCGGTACGATAGGCGTTGATGACTTCCTCGAAACCCTCGACTCTCTGAATCTCATCAATGAAGAGGTATATCGTGCCTTTGATTTTAGACGGTATGTGTTCCTCGATAGTTGCCTCGAGCTGGTCAGGTGTCTTGATTCTCCTCAGACCACGTTTCTCTAGGTCGATGAAGACGATGTTTTTTGTGGGTATACCACGCTCGATAATCTCCTCAGCGACTGTCTGCATGAGACAAGATTTGCCGCAGCGACGGATGCCTGTTACCACCTTGATGATTCCCGTATCGTCGACGAATGGGCGCATCTTATCTAAATATGCTTTACGGCGGTATAGACGGGTTGTCATGTGCATTCTTTCTCTCATTATTATCGAGTTAAGAGTAGCATATTTGCTATATTTGTAAAAGTGCTACCCTTAAATAGCAAATATAAAAGTAAATAAATATGGGAATTCAATTCTCATATTTGGCAAGTATTGAACATTAATGGTACATCGGCACCGCTCACCTCAATCGTTCCCTCGTCCGCATTCCAGAATCTGCCGACCAGCTCGGCGATGGTGGATTTGTCCGCACCCAAGTGGTCGACAAGTGCGCAGGTACTGCCAGCCTCAACAGCAAATGACAAGTCGCTGATCGCAGGGGTCTTGGCACCCGGATAGGTGAACGTCACCTGACCCGGCGTCTGTTTACTCGGACTCCTTGTTCTAAAGAGGGGAGTGTGTTAGATATCTGAACATGGCGTTGTTCGCTATTTAATCGATAGAACCCAATAGACAAAAATGCATAAGGCTCTATGATTTAGGTTTAGCAACAGGCACCTATACCGGCATAAATAAAAAACTATCCTATATAATTGAAGATAAAGGTGATTGTAAAGGAGGTTTATATGAGCACGGAAAAAAGTGGTTTTTCCTGGGATAAAGCAGCTAAAGAATTTGGTGGATTAGGAAAAATACAAGACTTAAAAGAGTATATTGTTAAAAAAGATGAAGATTATATAAAAGAAATTCAGGAGACCGAGTATGGCAAAAAGTTAAACATTCAGAGAAATTGGGGAAAACATGATTTTTATCAGTTACCTCATCCATATTTTGGTAACATTGCCACAGCAAAAATAATTGTATTGCTAACGAATCCGGGAGATGGACCTCAAGGAATTGGTGAGTGTGCCGATAACTTTGATAGGCGTTTAGGATTTATTAAAAACGCCAATAAGACCAAAATTATTGATCCAAATGCAGAGGGATATGACTGGTCTATGCAAGTCTATAAAGATGCATTTTGGTCCAATGAAGTGCTAGAAGAACGAATAATAAATGAGAATAAGGACTTTGATAAGCTTGTCTCGTCGTGTAAGGATTCTGAAAAGTTCTGTAAACAGCTAAAAGATATTTTTTCCCTAGACGAGAAAACTTCTAAAGAAATAGAAAAATTTATTAAACAAATGGAGAAAAACAAGACTCCTTATTTGCTGTCAAATCTCTATAAGACGATGAAGGAAAAGAAAGAAACAACGTCTCTATGTAATATCTTTGTTCGACAATTGCGCATTTGCCTCATTAACCGGTATGTTGCTAGCGTTGAGTATTATCCGTATCATTCTACTAGTCCGGAGAATTTTTCATTTCGCTCTCCAGATGGTAAAAAGTACTGTCTCCCAAGTACCGATTGGATAATTAGACATATAGAAGATCGCTTAAACTCAGGCTCTGCTGTACCGGTTTTTATTGCACCTAGGAAGAATGGTCGAGAATTATGGATTGATACTGACAATGAAATCATAAAGAAATATCAAACAATTCCAGTTGAAGGTCTAAAAGAGTTAGGAAATAAAGGTAAAGTGCTTACTGGAGTGAAGGGAAGTAAAAAAGCAACTATGCTCAAGCCGGAAAATCTTCTTCTATATGTAAATGGAGAAGAATGTGAGCGCATACAAGTAGATGGCAATACAACGAAATCGAAAGATGCGGAAGATGTAATGACTGAGGTGCTCAATTCAATTATTTCTGAACTCAAATCATGAAAAACGTATAACCTGTCTATATAAGAGCAATGCCTTAGGTGTTGAGATATTCACTTGACATCTAGGGCATTGTTTCATTCGTAAAATTTGTTCGATAACTTACGTTGCGATGCGTTTCCACAAACAATTAATGCCTAAAAATTTCAATCTATTTTTTAGATTTTACACCTCTATCTACCTGCATAAATAAAAAACCCTACCTATATAATTGAAGGTAAGACAGATTTTCTCGCCAAGGACCGAATACCCGAATGCATAACGAATCCCACGATAGAAAAAATATTTGAAAAGAACTGAATAATACTTTGAACAGTGGGTATAATCGCTCTCGCCGTTATTGGAAGCGATTTTGTGTTCGTATATATTGGCCTCGTTTTGTTGTTGTTCCTTAGTTAAAAGTACCATTTGTTACCTTTTGTCTATTTGTTGTCAAAACAGTAGGTGTCGCGAGCGCTTGTTTACGTAAAGGCGCAAAGGATACAAAGAGAAAAGGGGTATGCATGGCGTTGTCTGGGTTCAAACGTATACAGAGGATTCAATGTTCAGAAATGAGGCGGGTGCACCTATATCTGCCGGTGCAGTTTTGCAGTTCTAGTTTGGATGAGCATATGCTCGAGCAAAGAGATACAACAGGAACTTTCGCTACCGTACCTATTGAGAAGTAATTTCAGTAAACGGTGAGGTAAAAGTAAGCAAACAACAAGGTTGGAATAACAGATTGTTTGGCTTGTTAATGTATGAAAACCTGACCGTAGTTAACTAACAGTATTACTAATACCTACAACTTATATCTACATATATGTGTTGTGTCTTGCAATGAGAGACATTAACGCGTCTTGATGGACGGGCTTCTCGCCACGTCACTGGTCACTGCTCAATTTAGGAGGCTATATGAAAACGTAAGATTTGACGCTCAACTCTGCGTATTGGAATGGAGCACGGTAATTATCAGCGAATAGCGAGCGAGCAGGCAGGAGAGAGTATGAGAACGTACATTGCAGAAGTAGCGCACCAGTACTATATGGATTCGGATTTTAAACGACCTACGGCAGAGAGTGTCTCATTTTTATACAGCGAGCTGGATAAAGAAAGTTTTGTGTCTGTGTACGAATCACACTTTGGCTTTAGAAGTCCACTATCGTTTTGCGTCATCGTATACAGCAAGCCATTTGTTGATAATACAGAGTTCGTGAAGGACCAGGTTGTAAGAGCATGCGAAATTTGGAATTTAGGTTTCGATAAGGATTTGCGAAAAAACCTTTCGGTTAAAGAGAGCAATGCCATGCTAGTTTTGGGTGAGGCCACCACGCAGGGATTGAATTCCTTGCGCTCCATGTTGAGCGTTGTGGGTGCAAATGAGTTCTATGACGTATTTAAATCGTCTAATGATTTTGCTACGGAATCATTTATTGATACAGCACATGGCAAAGACACATTATTGAGGGACGCCTTGCAATCAAAATTTGGTAAGAACCTCGCAAAAGAAGTGCAACGCATTTATGAGAGTGCTGATGCAGTGGCTGCAGATAGTGAAAAGTACAATCATTTCCCCGTGCATTATATTTTGGAAGGCGCAGGTTCTCCCGTTGGTATGCAGGGTTTTAACGTATTAGCCAGTGCGCTGCAAGATGCCGGTCGTGTTCCCTCAACACACGTGTACAAGCTTAATTTTGATTGCCCTCAATGGGACAGCGCATACAGGAGTGAGGTTATAGAGTGTCTTAATGATAACCTCGTAAGCTGCTTTGAAGACAATTTGTTACTTATTCAATATTCCGAGTCTCAAAATGATAGAGACCTTGACCTTCGTAAGTATCAAGCACTTACAAAGCTTATGGGGCTTCTTAACAATCATCTCGATCGTGTGCAAGTAGTGCTTATGGTTGCAGCAGGTAATGAGGCGAATATGCGGCGCTTAGCGGATAAGATACAGGCTCCTGTGGTGACTATAGAATATGAGAAAGGTTTGGCTGTTTGGAATCAGACGGATGCATATGACAAGCTTGTACAAGTGGCAAAACGTCGTGGGGTAGAGCCGTCTGCATCAATGGAGTCATTACTTGCAAAATATCAATTTAACCGCAGCGACCGCACGGTAACGCAAATATTTGATGACTGGCAGACACTGTCGCAGACACAACAAGTCTATCCCTTGTATCGAGATGCGTATCATACGTACCTGAAGTCTCCGATAAAACAGGCAGATCCTATGCAGCGTTTGCAGGAGCTGATTGGCCTATCAGCACAAAAGCAGCTGATTCAAGATATTGTTTTGCGTATTAGAATGAATCGCACGCTTGTAAGGCTGGGACAGCCCACAAGGAACTTCTCGATGCATATGGTATTTTCCGGCAATCCTGGTACTGGAAAAACTGAGGTAGCAAAACTGTATGGAGAAATCCTGCATCGTGAAGGTGTTTTGCGAGAAGGCCGTTTGGTTGTTATTTCTGGTTCAGAGCTGAGCCCTGGTAATGTCCCTAAGATATTTGAGGCGGCACGTGGCTCGGTGCTGTTTGTCGATGAAGCTTATACGTTAATTGGCTATCCTGAGACAGTGGCGGCGTTGATAGCTGGTATGGAAAACAACCGCGAGGAAACGGTAGTTATTCTAGCTGGATATTCTCGTCATATGGAACAACTGTTAGATACAAATCCCGGTTTTAGGTCGCGTATTGGCTTCACTATGAAGTTTGACGACTATACGACGGAAGAACTGGAACAGATCTTTGAGTTGATGGCAAAGCATGTGCAGGTAGCTTTGACAGATGAGTCGCATACTTGTGTACGAGATAAGCTTTCTGGTGCTGGTCGCCGAGGAGATCAGGGTAATGCACGATTTGTGCGCAAGCTGTTTGAAGATTCGCTTGGTGCTCAGCAGCTGAGATTGGCTCATTTATATGCAGATGCGAGAGATTCCCTGCAGCTTAAGCATGAGCTTGGAATATTACAAGGGTGCGATATTGTGTCTTTGGCAGACAGTAATGCCATTGCTCAGTTTGGGGAAGTTTTTGCAGGACAGACACCAAAGCGTGATACACGTAGTCAGTCTGCACGAGAGCAGCTTGCGGATTTAATTGGATTGGATGAAGTAAAGAAGATTATATTGGATCGCCTTACATACGCGAAAGTGCAAAAGTATAGGCGCGACAATGGCTTTGAGTCTGATTATTTACCGATGCACATGGCATTTCTCGGCAATCCCGGTACTGGAAAAACCGAGGTAGCACGTCTGATAGGAAAGATCTTGAAGGATGAAGGCATCTTATCGGTAGGTGATTTCTACGAGTGCGGTCGTGCCGATTTGGTGGGCACGGTTGTGGGATCTACGGCACCTAAAGTGCAGGCATTATTTGAGAAAGCTCGAGGCTCAGTAATTTTTATCGACGAAGCCTATTCGCTTATTGATGACAGGTCGCATAGTTATGGTGATGAGGCGATCAATACTATCGTTCAATGTATGGAGAATATGCGCAATGATGTGGTGGTAATTTTTGCTGGTTATGAGCAAGAAATACTTGATTTCATGAGCTGCAATCCAGGGCTTGCATCTCGAATAAAGACACAGATTCGGTTTCCTGACTATTCGATTGATGAGCTGGGTCAAATTCTGAACCTTATGGCTTGTGAGCTTGGATTTACTTTAGCGGATGATGTATTGCCCCGTTTTGAGAAACAGATTGCTGCAGCGGCGCAGTTGCCAAACTTTGGTAATGCTCGTGTAGTTCGTACGATGCTTGAGGACGCTATGGTGGCACAGGCTGTACGTGTAAATGCTGTCTTAGCTGGGACTGCCGTTCGGGACGTTGGATCTGCAGAAGCTGCTGAGACAGCAGAGAAAATTGACTCTACCAAGAAGACTATTGACGATAAGCAGCTTATGGAACTGCGTGGATGTGACTTTAAAATCGATATTCCCTTAGCATCAAAATCATTCATGGGTTTTGCGTAGAGTTGAGAAGGTTGTGTAGTTGGTAGTTGTTTCAATGCGAATGTCCTGACTATGCCATTTTTGTATCTATTTCTCGTGCTTTTGAGCAGGCGTCATAATGGCGCCTGCTTTATTCAAGGCTTTAGCCTGTTGAGCGCGTGTAACGCGCGAAACACAAAACCACCCGCTATTGAATTGCCTCCCATTTCTTATGTCCAAGTTTTGGGACGCAGTTCAGATCGGGGCATAGTAAAATATCCACAGTTCCAACGATATTGTTACGGCTGGTGGAAACGGCAGGAGGATTGACATGGCGATTAGCCTCATTGACTTGATTAAGTTCTACTACGACAAGGAAAAACATTACCCGATTAGCGATGAGTTCATAAAGAAGTATCAACAGAAGCCGACGGGAGATAGTTATATAGATTTTGCTCGCACGACGGGCCATACAGTATCCGCCGAGCAATGCGAGCCGAATCAAAAGTGGCATCTCTTCGTGGCGTATATCTCAGATAAACTCGAAGTCAAGGACGAGGACACTAAAGCTTGTATGGGGAAACTGGCTTGTATGGGGAAACTGTGGTGTCCGGAATTGCTGCTCTGGATGGCCGAAGCTGCGGGTATCGACGACGAGATCGTTACGGAAGCCAAAGAGGCGGCCGCGAGCGAGATAGACAGAATCAGGGAGGAAAAACCCGATAGCAGCTACTCGGCGAAAGCGGTAGACAAGATGGATGCAAAGATGAAAGAAAAGTACGGCAAGAACCTACAGTATATGATCGCTGAGAAGGTCAAGCCAGCCTTGTAGGCAGCCGCTTGCCGGGTGAGTTTTTCCTTGAGCCGAACATGCTTGAGCTGCCGCTCAATGCGCACAGTGGGCAAATGATTTGTCTGGGAAACAGAGGCCCGGTTTTCGATTGATTCAGCACTCTAAAGAGGAAACCGAAGAGAGGCAGTGTCGCAGGCCTCTCTTCGGTTTTATGGTTTCGAGATGCTAGCGCTCGTTGGACCCAATCATCGAAATGGCCTTCTCGTCGTTCATGATGCTGAGCAAAACGGATATCAGGGGGGAAGAAAGATCCTCGTTGATGCGGGCAGGCAAAGTCGCTGTAATGCAGTCGCACACCTCGAGAAGAACTAACTCGAAAAGGTCGTCGCTGACGGCCATTATGGCCATCAAGTCGTATTCGTCGTCTCCCTTCGTCAAGCAGAATCTTGGCGTTACTAGACAGGACGGCGAATACAGGTTTCCGCTTGCCCAGTTATCGCTGAAAGGTCAGTATTTCGCATTGATGAAATTAAGCAGCCGATACAGCTGCGGCTATTTATTGGTCTTTTTGCGAGCCATCCGCTTACGCTTTCACCAAAGTACACCCTTGCTTCCAAGCATGTCTGATAGAAGTCGAACGAGGACTCCAATAATTCGCCGGGGGTAATGCTCAAGACCGGTTAGGCCAACCAGCAGGGAGCCGCCGCCCCTGATGTTCTGGTAAAAGATATAGCGGCTATTGGCGGGTATGGCAAGGCTCTTGGATGCGGCGAAGTCCAACTTGCCCCTAAAGCGTTTTCCTTATCCACAGATTCGCCCGCTTGCCCGCCTTTGCTGCCCGCCAAGGTCTCTCATCGCTTTGCGGGCGACAAGAGACCTTCTGGCCCGCCGGGGGGGGGAGATCAATCTACGGGCCCTGCCCCGCCGTCCAGGGCGGTCGAGGCCGGCTACCTCACCTCGAAGTATCGCGACATATTTTCCTTCAGGTTGTCGAACCCGTAGGAATTCTCGTAGGCGGCCAGGATCTCCTCTAGCTTGGGGAGGTCGTCACCCGCAATCTTCGCGATTTGCGCGATGGCCTCGTCTTCGGTCTTCCCGTTGATAATCAGTACTGGCTTGCCCTCCACCGCTTGCGCACTTCCCTTGCATCGATCGAAAACCTCGCCCTGCCCGAGTTCGAGATCCTCGAACTCGTCTCCAGGGCGCCTATTGCCTGCTGCGCTCTTTATCGGACCCTCCATCATGTACGCACCTATCACCTTGAAACTAAGCAAATTACAGCCAACAGAAGACTCAATAGATTCTTTCGGGTATGATCCCCGCCGCCAAGTCGTCTCTTGCAGATTTGGCGTATTCTATAAAGCGGTCGATAGTTTTAAACTCTTTTCGAGACACGATAAACTGCTGCTCGATGTAGTCTTCAAACTGCGCCTTCGTGGGAACGAAGAACTATCCGGTCCTTTCGTCTATCGCGATGTTAATTTTCTTCATAGAGCTTGTCCTTCTCGTACAGCTTCCGCAGATTCACCCCGTTCTCAAAGAGGTTGATGTAATCGAACACGTTGTGCACCCAGATTGTCACAGCGACAACGTGTTCGTACGGCACCTCATGGCCATCCCAACCAGTCCCGATATCGAAATAGGCTCCGGTACTAAGATACCTGGTCATAAGGTCGCTTTCATTAGTAGAGAACGTTCCAGACATGTCGAAAGTATGTATGATCTGGTCTCCATCGATCTGGCCTCCATCGATCTGGTCTCTATCGATCTGGTCTCTATCGATCTGGTCTATGAGAATCCCTGTCCAACGCGGGCTCGCGGGGAGAACAGCCGGCGGCCTGCAGCCGCAGCTGACGCGAACCGAGGCCCGCCGCGGCTCCTGAGCGTTGGTGGCATCCGGCGCATCGCCTTGCACAGCGGCCTTGACCGGACTTGGATTTGATGGTATAAAAGATTCAAATTCTGGGCTGGCCGAAAGGCCCTGGTCCACCCAAGGGCGGGGACGTTTTCCCCGCCATTTTTGTATCAAGAGGAGAACGGTGGCCGAGCTGAGCGTCTTCATCGACGAGTCGAGCGATTTCGGGCCCTACGAGCCCCATGCCCCCTACTACATCATCACCCTGCTCTTCCACGACCAGGATGTCGACATCTCCGAGCAGATTGGGCACCTGAGGCGCCACCTCGCCGAGCAGGGCTTCGCCGAGACCCATGCTATACACTCCGCCCCGCTCATAAGGCGCGAGAAGGACTACTCCGGGATGGACTTGACCGCTCGGCGCAAGCTGTTCAGGTCGCTGTTCAACTTCATACGATTGTGCGAGATCTCGCAAAAGTCGTTCGTCTTCAAGAAATCCGAGTTCCCGGACCACGACAAGATGGTATCCAGGATATCGCGCGAGGTGAGCATGTTCCTGCGCGACAACCTGCCCTTCCTCCAGGGCTTCGACAGCATCATCGTCTACTACGACAACGGCCAGAAGGAGATCACCAACCTGGTCAACACACTCTTCAACGCGTTCCTCGAGGCCGACGTCAGGAAGGTCTCCCCATCGGACTACAGCCTGTTTCAGGCCACGGACATGTTCTGTACGCTCGCGCTTCTGGAAACCAAGCTCGAGAACGAGGGCTTGAGTAACTCGGAAACGGAGTTCTTCCTGAATGCGAGGAACCTGAGAAAGAACTATCTAAAGCCAACCGCTGCGAAAAGGATCTTTAACTAGTTGTCCGCCTCCTCACAGGGCGGCTTACCGTGACCCGCGAAACTTCCTTGCCCCGCTCTGAAAAGATACGACCCCGGGTTCGGTCACATAGCACACGGATACCTGCGTGACTCGCCCAGGGGGGCAACACCCCCAATGGGCTGTTTTTTGCATGAAAGATAAAACCCTGGATAGCTCATGAGTTTGATTTGTCTTCAAAACCATATAAGGCTCTGACCTGCGAAAACTCAAACGAGAGACCTCAGGAACAAAAAACGTAAACTCAGAGGGCATGAGTTTGCTCGTGAGTTTATATATTTGTTCCGAGATTGTCCCCAAAAGCGCTTAAAAGCCCAGGTCACGGGATTCCAGCACTCGGCGGCACTCGAAAAATGGCGCACCTTGCATATGCAAACCCAAACCTCGGACTTTCTCAATCATTGAGTGGGAATAAAGCTTAGTAATATATCCTTCATCACTTAGTGATAGACGTATTATTTCTTTACTTAAAGTTAGTTAATAGATATAGAATAATTTTTTGTCTAATGTTATCCGTATTTTGCCTCTGCGCTCTACGAGGTGTTTTGTATGCCGTCGTTTACCTCGGTGTCTAAGTCTTCTACGTACAGACTGTACACCTGGAAGTTCACAGTCTAGTTTTCCTGAGTGTATGGCTC